>Ga0181612_116881_pt1 | contig 20223 bp, 17 predicted proteins | sample HoacroProtozoa21_FD_119630 | JGI IMG/M metagenome (GOLD analysis project Ga0181612, IMG submission 119630) | Hoatzin crop microbial communities from Cojedes, Venezuel. Combined Assembly of Gp0051906, Gp0051904, Gp0051908 | reverse complement strand
TTTAAGGGACACTAGCTCCTGAAACTAGCGCGTCTACCATTTCGCCACTCCCGCGCTTTAAGGGATTGCAAAGATAGTAATTTTTTGATAAAATCACATATTTAAGGGGAATCTTCTCTATGCGCCTTTGGTGCCTGCCACCCGCAAATTCGCTTGTGAGCCAGGTGCGAACAATGCTCACCGCCATGCGGTAGCTAATGAACCTTGCGGGGAGTACCAGCACATTGGAATTGTTATGCTCCTTAACCAGAGCCCCGATGGCTGTGTTCCAAGCAAGCCCTGCACGAACCCCGGGATGATGGTTAAGTGTGATTGCCATGCCGTTGCCGGTGCCGCAAATGGCTATGCCACAGTCCACTTCGCCCTTTTCCACAGCAGAGCCAAGAGGATGCGCAAAGTCGGCATAATCGCAACTTTCGGAGCTATTGGTTCCAAAATTTACCACCTCATATCCCTTTCCCAGAAGATATGAAATCAGCTTTGCTTTATACTCAAAGCCTGCATGGTCTGAGCAAATACCTATTTTCATACGCCAAGAGTTTTACAGATTCTATCAATTCTTGCCTTAAATTCGTCCTTTCCGATAAGAATAACTATGTCGGCTATTCCAAGGCCGCTACTTTGCCCAACTAGAGCCAGACGAATACAGTTCATAACCTTGCCCATGGGCCATTCGTTGGAGCGGATAAACTCCTCTAGGGGCCCTTCCAAGGCGTCTTTGCTCCACTGCCCGTCATAGTTCATAATAAACTCCGCGACCTTAAGAGCGGGGGTATAATTCTCCTGCTTCCAGAACTTGGCGGCATCCTTTTCGTTGTACTCGGTAGGTGCCTTGAAAAGATACCAAGCGATGTCCCAGAAATCGGCGACAAAGCTGGCTCTTTCCTTTATAAGATTCACAACCTTAAGCACATAGTCGCTATCTGCCTGTATGCCCTTTTGCTCCAAAATCGGCATAAATAGGGAGGTTAGCTCCTCATCGCTCTTTTTGCGAAGATACTCCCTATTGAACCACTTTGCCTTTTCGGGGTTGAAGCGAGCGCCGGACTTAACCACTCTGTCGAGGCTAAATGCCTGCACTAGCTCATCCATGGTAAATAGCTCCTGCTCTGTGCCAGGGTTCCAGCCCAGCATGGCAAGCAGATTCACAAAAGCTTCGGGGAAGTACCCATCCTCGCGGTAGCCACGGGTAACCTCGCCCTCGGCGTTTACCCAGCGCAGCGGGAATACGGGGAAACCCAGTTTGTCGCCGTCGCGCTTGCTAAGTTTTCCCTTTCCGTCGGGCTTAAGCAGCAGAGAAAGGTGAGCAAAGCGGGGCATGCTGTCTTCCCAGCCAAAGGCCTTGTAGAGCATATAATGCAGAGGTAGGGAAGGGAGCCATTCCTCGCCACGAATAACCTCGGTAATCTCCATTAGATGGTCATCCACTATGTTGGCAAGATGGTATGTGGGGAGTTCGTCGGCCCTTTTCCAAAGCACCTTGTCGTCCAGAGTGTTGGTGTTCACTTCGATATGCCCACGAATCAGGTCGTCCATCTTAACAATGGTATTCTCGGGCATCTTAAAGCGTACCGTCCAGCCGGTGGTTTCGGTGAGTAGCTTCTCTACTTCCGAGGGGCTGAGTGTGAGCGAGTTACGAAGGCTCTTGCGGGATTCGAAATTATACACGAAGGTCTGCCCTGCGGACTCTGCTTCCTTGCGTTTGGCGTCCAGTTCTTCGGGAGTGTCAAAGGCATAATAGGCATAGCCCGCTTCCACTAATTGCTCGGCATATTTACGGTAGATGCCTCTGCGCTGACTTTGCCTATAGGGAGCGTGCGGATGCTTCTCGCTGGGGGTTTCCACCACCTTGCCGTTTTCGTCCACTCCCTCGTCGGGAATGATGCCACACCAATTCAGGGCCTCAATGATATAAGCCTCGGCTCCTGGCACAAAGCGGTGGGAGTCGGTATCTTCGATTCTAATTATAAAATCTCCTCCGTTCTTCTTGGCGTACAGATAGTTATATAGCGCAGTGCGCACTCCACCCATGTGCAGGGGGCCGGTGGGAGATGGGGCAAATCTTACTCTGGTTTTACGAGCCATACTCTTATTCTTTTTTAGGTTTACGACGAATTGCCGGGGCATTTTCAAGGGCGCTGATATCTTGGCCCTCGCTTACCAGAAGAACCGGCTTCTTGTCGGGGTCATAGTGGAAGGCGCGCTCGTTTTCCTTGCTGCTATAGCCAATGTGCGAGCTATTGTCGGGAGGGAGCGAAATGCCGTCGCCCTTGGCCTGGTCGCCCTTGTCGTAGACGTAATTTTTGGTAATTGTGATATAGTTGTCAACGTCTTTAACACTGTCGCCAAGCACGTCGGCAAAGCGAAGTCCGGTAACAATGGAGGTGATATGGATTGTATCGCCCACATTGGGGTCATCGTCATAGATAAGACCACGCTTGAAGTTGTTGGCACCGCCCGTGTACTCGTCAATCTTGGCATTGATGGCCTTCATGTCGTCCATCTTTAGACCTTGGTCGTTTCGGCCGCTGGTTATGTTCACCAGCACATTCTTGGCGCTCTTGAGGTCGAAGTCGTTAAGTAGCGGAGACTCGAATGCTTCTTTTACCGCATCCTCGATTCTATTTGGCCCTGTGCCTGTGCCGCAGCCCATTAGGGCCATGCCGCTGTCTTTCATCATGGTCTTTACATCCTCAAAGTCCACGTTGATGTATCCCGGCTTCTTGATGATTTCAATGATGCCACGCACGGCGGTTGCCAGCACTTCGTCGGCCTTGGGGAAGGCATCGTGAGTGAGCTGGTCGCCAAAGAATTCGTAGAGTTTTTCGTTGTTGATTATAATCAGGCTGTCAACGTTCTTTTCGAGCTCGTGGATGCCTTCTATAGCCCTGGAAAGGGCCCTCTTGCCCTCGTTTAGGAAGGGGATGGTAACTACCGCAACGGTAAGAATACCCCTATCTTTTGCCATCTTGGCAATGACGGGGGTTGCTCCCGTGCCGGTACCACCGCCCATACCTGCGGTGATGAAGAGCATCTCGGTCTTGCCATCGAAGACGTTGGCGTTGATTTCGTCTTGGCTCTGAAGCGCGGCATTGCGCCCCTTGCTGGGGTTGGTGCCGGCTCCAAGGCCGCTTCCTAGCTGGATTTTATTGGGTACGGAGCAGCCGTGCAGATGCTCCGAGTCGGTATTGCAGACCACAAAGCTACAGCCTGTAATACCCAGATTATACATATAATTGACGGCATTGCATCCACCGCCACCTACTCCCAAAACCTTGATTGTGGCATCTGATACCACCCAATCTGCGGGGGTAACTATATTATTGTTGATTTCTGACATGGCTTACTCGTTATTATCGTCCAATGAACCGTAGAGGTCGCCCACACGGTCGCTGATATTGCTAGAGATTTTCTTGGTCCACCTGATGAAGGCGTTGTCCTTGCGAGGTTTGGGCTTAGGTTTTTGCTTTTCCCAAGCACCATCGTCGAACACGCTGCCGCTGTTGTTAGGCTCTTCGGCGGGGGCTTGCTCCACCTTCTGCTCGGTGCTTCCCTCTTCGGCCCTCTGGGTGTCGATTTCTTCGGCGCTCTCTTCGGGCTCATCCTTTTTCTTTATAATGGGCACATCGTCGGTGCAGTTAAGATGCACATCGTCCTTTGCGAGCAGTAGCATGCCTACCGATGCCACTGCGCTGGTCTCGGCAATGCCCGGGCAGCCGCTGGCGGTGAATCTCTTTGCCCTGGGATAGCCTATGCGCACGTTGTAGCCACTCATTTCCTTAATGAGATTGCCGCAATTCACTAGGTTGGCACAGCCGCCGGTGAGTACAATGCCATTGCGCAGCCTATCGGCATAACCGCTCTCTTGAATCTTGAATAGAATGGCATCCACAATCTCCCTTACCCTTGCCGTAATAATCTCAGAGAGGTATTTTACGGTTAGCTGCTGGTCGCTACCGTCTTCTTCGTCCACAATCTGAAGCACTTTTTCGCTCATTGTAAGCAGATGGTCGGGCATGCAGGCACCAAAGGCAAGCTTGATGTTCTCGGCGAGTTTCTCGGTAAAACCGCACTCATATTTGATGTCGGTGGTTATGCTCTTGCCACCGAAGGGAATGGCATAATAATAGCGAAGGATATTGCCCTCGTAGATGGTTATGGAGGTTACTCCTGCGCCCATTTCAATCAGGCCAACACCGTTCTCCTTCTCTTCTCGGGTGAGAACGGCACCTGCGATAGCTGTGGGCAGGAAGTACTTGCGGGCGGGAGCAACTCCGGCGTTGTTTAGCATGATGTCGATATTGCTAAGGGCCTTCTTGGCACCCACGAATACCTTGAAATTGCCTTCCAGTGTGGAGCTGGGCTGGCCCACAACGTCCTCCTCGGTGCAGTTGAACATGTCTTCGGTCGAGAATGACTGGGCTGCCGCACCATAGATTTTCTCCTTCTGGGCATCGTCCAAAGGGTATGAATCCAAGGCGATGTTCTTAATTGCGTCGATTTCTTCTTGGGTTATGCAGGCATTTTCGTCGGTACGCTCCATAATTGCACTGGAAGTTTCCTGACGGACTCCGAATCGGGGTAGGCCAATCACAATCTGGGTAATCTTGATACCCAGCTCGCTTTCTGCCTCGCCGATGGCGGCTTTAAGAGGTGCTGCGGCCCTCATCGGATTGAAGATGCGGCTGTAGCGCACTCCGTCCGAAGGGCGTTCCTTGTAGTAGATAATCTGGACATGCTCGCCTGTGACCTTTGCCACCGAGAGGGCGATTTTGGACGTCCCGAGGTCCACTGTGGTTATGTATCTTTCGTTCATATTATGGATTTTTATTGTCTGCAAATAATTTGCCCGTTGTACTTGACATTCACCGTTTTATAGTAGTTTTCTTCTTTATTAGGTTTGATATGGCTATAGTATTTTTGGATTCTTGAGAACTTCTCCGGAGCATCGGCGGGGCTGCCGAAAATAAATCGCTCGTTCCCATCGCGTGGAATCAGCACAAGGTTCCCATCCTCGTCCACATTCATCTGCACTATATTATCCGACCAGATTTTGTTTTTCTGCATGTAGGATACCATATTCAGCACATCATCTATCCACTGTCGCTCTTTTTTGCTTGATGCCTCACCCTTGAAGCCACTCGCTATGTTTAGGGGGATGTTGCCGTCGATAATTGGCACTAGCGAGGTGTAGTTGGTCTGAAGCGGGAAGATAAACCCGCGGTCATCTATATAGAAGCCGTCGTTACCCCGTTGGAAGCGCACCACAGGCTCTCTTTGGGTGATGCTGATGTGCAGCATCCCGTCCTTAGTAGTCCATGCCTGACTCTTTAGCACTGCGCTTTGGCGGTCCAGCATGGTCTCTATCTTATTGAGATTTACGCTATCTATCCTTTGCCCAATGTAGGAGCCATAGTACTGGTTAAGATAGGTTTCGACATCCGATTTATTCACAAACTTGAACTCGTCCTCAATCACAACGTCCACCCCGGAGCAGGTCTCTAGATACCTCTTGCTGCTGGCGCTTCGGTAGATGAGGGCCATCACCGCAGCGAATGCCAACAGTGCGAATGTGAAAATCAGATATTTTACTCCCTTTTTCATAACCTGCTCTCCAGTAGCTCTTTAATGGGTTCAATGAAGCGGTCTATGTTGCCTGCTCCAAAGGTGACCAGCACATCAACTTCCTCTTTTTTGAGGTAGTTCATAAGTTCTTCCTTACGCAGCAGAACCTTCTCGGGGGCTGTTACATCCTTAAAGATAATCTCGGAAGTTACCCCTTCTATGGGCTCTTCCCTTGCGGGGTAGATGTCCAGCAGAATCAACTTGTCAACAGCACTGAGGGCCTCTGCGAATTCGGGGGCAAAGTCCCTGGTGCGGGTGTATAGATGGGGTTGGAAAACCGCTGTGATTTTTCGCCCCGGGAAAATCTCCCTAATTGATGATATGGCGGTTGCTAGTTCTTGCGGATGATGGGCATAATCGTCAATGTAAGTGATTGTAGGGGTGTTTAGCTGCTCATCCAAGCGCCTTTTAGCACCTTGGAAACTGCCAATTGCATGGCGCAGTTTCTGCCCGTCTACCCCATGGCAAAGGCAGATGGCAGCCGCTGCGATGCTGTTTTCGACATTCACCCATCCAAGGGTCCCGACCTTAATGTCGGTAAGAAGTCCACCTGGGTAGCGAAGGTCGTAGGTATAGTGCCCTAGACTATCCAGACGCATGTTTTCTGCGTGAAAATCGGCCTTGGGGTCATTTAGATGATAGGTATAGATTCGAGCTTGGGTATCTTCGCCGGTAACGGGAAGCCCCAGTTTCTTAATTAGAACTCCCGAAACATGCGAAGCGAATTCCCTAAATGCTTGCTGCACATGCTCTAGGTCGCCGTAGATATCCAGATGGTCGGCATCCATAGCGGTAATGGCGGCGTTGGTGGGGTAGAGCTGGAGGAAGGAACGGTCGAACTCGTCGGCCTCGGCCACAATAACCGGGGTGTGGCTAACCAGCATGTTGGTGTTGTAGTTCTTGGAGATGCCCCCTAAAAAGGCGGAACATCCTTCACCGCTCTCGGTAAGAATATGTGCAACCAGAGTTGATGTGGTGGTCTTTCCATGGGTGCCTGCAACGGCAAGGCAGGTCTGGCCCTTGGCTACCTCGCCCAGCATCTTGCTGCGTTTGATAACCCTATAGCCGTTGTTCTTAACGTACTGAAGCTCAGATAGTTCCTCGGGGATTGCGGGGGTGTAGACTACCAGCGTGTCCTGCACATCCTTGGGAATAAAGCTGGTATCGTCGGTGTAATGCACTCCAATGCCTTCCTGCTCAAGTTCGGCGGTAAGTTCAGAAGGGGTGCGGTCATAACCGCTAACGTTAAGCCCCTTGAACTTAAAGTACCTGGCAAGAGCGCTCATTCCTATGCCACCTATGCCTATGAAGTATATATTGCTATAGCTCTTTCTCATTGTTGTACGATTTTATAGATTTCATCCACAATGGTTTGGGCTGCATCGAGCCTTGCCATTGGAGCTACGTTTCTGCTAAGTGTCTCAACCCTCTGGGAGTCGTGAATCAGGTCCATGGCTGTTTTGAGCAGTTTCTCCTTGGCCTCGGAATCCTTTACCAGAAGAGCGGCATCCTTGCTAACCAGAGCCATTGCGTTGTGGGTTTGATGGTCTTCGGCAACATTGGGCGATGGTACAAAGATGGCAGCCCTCTGGGTGGCGCAAATCTCTGATACAGAGGATGCTCCGCTGCGGGAGATAATCACGTCGGCCGCTGCGTAGGCATAGTCCATTCTTCCAATGAAGTCGGTCCAATGGATGTTCGGAAGCTCCCGTCCTTCCATAAACTTCTCGATTCCTGCCTTGTAGTAACTGCCGCACTGCCAAATCACTTCCACATCCTCTCCCTCTGGGCAACCATCGTTTATCCACTTTTTCATGGATGCGTTAAGAGTGCCGCTGCCTAGGCTTCCTCCCACTATGAGAAGATGTTTTTTGTCGGGGCTAAGGTTGTAATACTCAAGTGCTTGAGCCTTCTCTTCGGAGGAGTAGGGGTGCATCTCGCTTCGAATTGGATTGCCACTAAAGGTGATTTTGTCGGCAGGGAAGAATTTATCCATGCCATCGTATGCCACGCAGATGCTTTGAACCTTTTTTGCGAGCATCTTGTTGGTGAGGCCCGCAAAGCCGTTCTGCTCTTGAATTAGGCTGGGAATCCCCATTTTGGTGGCCTTGTGAAGCAGGGGAGCGCTGGCATAGCCACCCACACCTACAGCTACGTCAGGCTTGAATTCCTTGATGATTTTCTTGGCCTTGTGCAGACTTTCAATAAGCTTGAAGGGCACTTGAAGGTCGTTTTTGATATTCTTCCAGTTTAGCTGGCGCTGAAGTCCCAGCATGGGAAGACCCACAATCTTGTAGCCCGCTGCGGGCACCTTGTCCATTTCCATCTTGCCAATGGCTCCCACAAAGAGAATCTCGGTTTCGGGATTTACCTCCTTGAGTTTGTTGGCAATGGAGATGGCGGGGAAAATGTGTCCACCGGTGCCGCCACCGCTGATTATTACCCTTAATTTTTTATATGTCATAATCGTCCTCCAATATTTCGTTAATATCGTTTCCGCTTTCAAAGGCTTCGAGGTCCCCAAGGGTCTCTTGTTGCATTTGCTGTACCTCGTGAGGCTCTACAAGAGGCTCCACATTGCGTTGGTCGCGGCCCATATTCTTATTTACCGTGCGACTTATACAGAGTATGATGCCAAAGGCCAGACTAAAGCACAGGAAGGCCGAGGTGCCATGGCTAATAAGCGGCAGGGTTTGACCTGTCATAGGGCCAATGTCGGAGTTTACGAAGATGTGCAGGAAGGCCTGAAGCGTTATCAGCAGGCAAAGTCCCGCCACGGCAAGCTTCGAGAATTGGTCTTTGTCGTTGAGGTATCTTACTATAATAGAGGCCCTTGCGAGTAGGCTCATATAGAGCATCAGCACAAAGATTCCACCTAAAATTCCGTATTCTTCGATAATGAAGCTGAACATATAGTCCTCCGAGATATCGGGCACTACGTAGCGCTGGGTGCTCTGCCCGGGGCCCTTACCGAACCAAATGCCTTCGTGAATGGCGATTTTGGCACTGTAGGGCTGACGAATCTTATCCAGAGCGGTGCTATATTCGTGCGAACCCACGGGCGAGTTTATAACCATGCTTTCCCAATCCTCACCCTCGAAAATGCGGGAGATTGCAGTGCCGATACGAGTGAATGCCTTTCCGTCGGAGATATGATAAATGCCCACACAGAGGCCTATGGCTACGATTCCGGCGGCCGCAAAGATGGCCATATCCTTCATTGCTCCGCCTCCCAGCATGATGGTAAGGAACATGATTCCTCCGATAAACAGGGCGCTGGAGTTGCTACCCGGCATTACCATTATTATAATAAGGAGGGCGGGTGCATAGATATATAGGATTTTTTGCCAAACCTCTTTCTTGGGGCCCTTTAACCTATGGGCCTTGAGAGATTCAAGTGCCCAGGCCAGATACATAACCATTGCCACCTTAACTACCTCAAACACATGGATTTGCACGCCCGCAAACTGAAGTATTCGCCTTGCGCCGTTAAGCTCGATTGATTTTAGGAAGGGGAGCGAGATGCCCGAAAGCAGAAGGGTCAGCAGCACAAACGAAAGCAGGAATCCCCACTGTGAGAACCAACGTAAGATATTGATATTCTTGATGTTATAGCATACTATCATGATTCCTATGCCCACTCCCACAAGCACTATCTGGTCTTTGAGAATGTCTAGGCGCGACTGGTTATCCTCCAGAAGTCTGGAGGTGGACGAAAACATGCAGAGTATGGAGATTAGCATCAGCAGCAGGGCGATAAGCCAAACTGCCTTATCTCCCTTTAGGTTGTCGATGAAATTCCAAAATGTTTTCTTGCTTTCTGCCATCTTTCTAGAGGTTTCTTACTGCGTTTTTAAATTGGGTGCCGCGATCTTCGTAGTTCTTGAAGAGGTCGAAGCTTGCGCAGCAGGGGCTGAGCAGCACCACATCTCCCTCGCTGGCAAAGCCTGCGCTGGCCTTTACGGCGGCTTCCGCCGAGTCGGTGTCCACTATTTTATCGCTGCCAACTATTCCCTCGAAGGCTGCGTGTATCTTGGAATTGTCCACCCCAAGGCAAACGATTGCTTTTACCTTGTCTTTTACCAGGCCCGAGAGCACACTGTAGTCGTTGCCCTTGTCGGTTCCACCCACGATCCAAACAACGGGTTTGGTCTGGCACTCCAGAGCGTACCAGGCTGCATCGATGTTGGTTGCTTTGGAATCGTTGATATATAGCACTCCGCCCACACTTAGGACGGGTTCCAGACGATGCTCAACGTTCTTAAAGGTCTTGAAGCTGTTTCGAATCACCTCGTCGTCAATGCCACTGGCCTTTGCCGCAAGGGCTGCCGCCATGGAATTGTAGATATTGTGCTTGCCGCCAAGAGCCAGCTCGCGAAGGTAAATTTCGCTTTCGCTCTGCTCGTAGCGAACCACAATCTTTTCGTCCCTAAGGAAGGCGCCCTGGCTAACCTCTCCCTTTTGGGTAAAGGGGAGCTGTTTTGCCTGAAGCACTATCTTATTCAGGTGAGATATGGTAATTGCATCATCCGAATCGAAGATAAAGCAGTCCTCGGGCCTGAGGTTCTGGGTAATGCGGAATTTGGAGCGGACGTAGTTCTCCATCTTATGGTCGTAGCGGTCCAGATGGTCGGGGGTGATATTGGTTATGATGGCAATATCGGGGCGGAAGTCATAGCAACCATCCAGCTGGAAACTGCTGATTTCCAGCACGTAATAATCGTGCTGCTCGGTTGCCACCTGAAGGGCGTAGCTCTTGCCGATGTTACCGCCTAACCCTACGTTAAGCCCTGCGTTCTGAAGCAGGTAGTAAATTAGGCTGGTGGTAGTGGTCTTGCCGTTTGACCCCGTGATGCAGATTTTCTTGGCGCTGTCGTAACGTGCCGCGAACTCAATTTCGGAGATAATATGGGTGCCCTGACCCTTTAGTTTGGTAACCAACGGGGCGGTCTCGGGAATCCCGGGGCTCTTTACAACCTCGGTGGCATCCAGGATTTTATCCTCGCTATGATGCCCTTCTTCGTAGGGAATGTCCCACTTTTGTAGGGTCTTGGCATACTCATCCTTAATGTGCCCATTGTCTGAAAGGAACACATCAAAACCCTTTACCTTTGCAAGCACAGCGGCTCCCACGCCGCTCTCTGCTCCACCTAAAACTACGATTTTATCCATATTTACCTAATCTTTAACAATGCCAATGTGCAGATGGCAAGCAGCACACCTACAATCCAGAAGCGAGCTACGATTCTCGGTTCCGGGATATTCTTCTTTTGATAATGATGATGTAGCGGTGCCATCAAAAAGACCCTTCTACCCTCGCCGTACTTGTGTTTGGTGTATTTGAAGTAGTACTTCTGAATCAGCACCGACAGGCTCTCCACCACAAAAATTCCACATAGGATGGGGAGTAGCAGCTCCTTGCGAATAAGGATGGCACTCACGCCGATAATGCCACCTATTGTAAGGCTGCCTGTATCTCCCATAAACACCATTGCGGGGAAGGCGTTGTACCACAGGAACCCAATCAGCGCTCCCACAAAGCCCGCAAGGAACACTGCAATTTCTCCCGTTCCCGGGATATACATTATATTTAAATAGTTAGAATTCACTAGGTTGCCACTCAGGTATGCGAGGATTCCAATCACCACTCCCACTATTGCCGAGGTGCCAGCCGAAAGGCCATCCATACCATCGGTGAGATTGGCTCCGTTGGAACATGCGGTGATTACAATTATAATCATCAGCACGTAAATGGCCCATTTGCAATACCATCCAAGGGCCCCTTTGAAGGGAGATAACCACCTGTAGTCAAACTCGTTGTTCTTTACAAACGGGATGGTTGTCTTGGTGCTTTTGACCACGTCTTCCTCGTGCCAGTGCGAGCCGTCCATCAAAATCTCGGTGTTGCGAGTGAGGGAATCCCTGTTTTCGGCAATCACCACGTCGGGGTCTTGAACCTTCTCTCGCACCACGATTTGGTCGTTGAAGCACACTGTGAGGCCGATGATAAAGCCCAGAATTACCTGATAAAGCAGCTTGCGAGCTTCGCTCATTCCTTCCTTGTTGTGCTTGAAAACCTTGATATAGTCGTCTCTAAAGCCGATTGCACCGCACCAAATGGTGGTGAATATCATAAGAAGTATGTAGATGTTGCTAATGTCGCATACCAGCAAGGCCGAAATCAAAACAGCTATGATAATGATTATTCCACCCATGGTAGGGGTGCCCTTCTTTTGCATCTGCCCCTCAAGTCCAAGGTCGCGGATAGTTTCTCCAATCTGCTTTTTTTGGAGCCATGCTATAATCTTCTTGCCCGCAAAAAGCGAGATGACAAGAGCGAACACAAAGCAGAGCATAGCCCTGAAGGAGATGTAGCCCATTAGGCCGGCTCCAGGGATGTCATAGTCCTTAAGTGCTTGAAACAGATGATATAGCATAACTCCTTATTTTATTGATTCAAAAATTTCCTTTACTATTTCCCTCTCATCAAAATGATGTTTGGTTGTGCCTATGATTTGGTAGGTCTCATGGCCCTTGCCCGCAATTAGGATGGTGGAGCTATCGGGTGCCATTGTTATGGCGGCTTTGATGGCTTCCTTTCTATCCGTTATGCAGATGGTCTTGGCTAGGCCTTCCTTGCTAAATCCGGTTTTGATTTCTTCTATTATGGCATTGGGGTCCTCGGTGCGGCAGTTATCGGAGGTAACGAAAATCCTGTCTGCAAGCCTCTGTGCCACTGCTGCCATCTCGGGGCGCTTGCTACGGTCGCGGTCGCCCCCGCATCCAAATAGGCAAATAAGTTCCCTATCCTTGGAGATATCCCTTAGGGTCTTTAGCACATTCTCAAGAGCGTCTGGGGTATGGGCGTAATCTATAACCACTGCAAGGTCCCTTGGGCCCTTTAGGGTCTCCAACCTTCCCGGGGCCGATTCCAGCTTGCTAAGGGCGGTAAGAACCTCGCTCCTGTCGGCTCCAAGGGCGAGCGCCGTACAGTAGATGGCCAGGATATTATATGCGTTGTGCGCACCTGTGAGCCTGGTCCAAACCTCTGTGCCGTCAATCTTTAGCAGCATCCCCTCGAAGCTCTCTTCCATGATTTTGCACACATGGTCGGCAGCTGCTCTGCAAGAATAGGTAACTACCTGAGCCTTAGTGTTTTGAGTCATTACCATGCCATTCTTGTCATCTACATTTGTAATGGCAATGGCATCCTTTGGCAGATTATCGAAGAATAGCTTTTTGCAACGTAGATACTCTGCGAAGGTCTTATGATAGTCCAGATGATCGTGGGTTAGATTGGAGAAGATGCCCACCTTGAATTCCAGGCCTGCAACCCTCTCTTGCTCAAGTCCGATGGAACTAACCTCCATAAAGCAGTACTGGCAACCCGCATCTACCATTTCGGATAGCAGAGCGTTGATGGTGATGGGGTCGGCGGTGGTATTGGCGGTCTCACTCCTTTTGGAACCCACGTAATTGGCTATGGTAGAGAGCAATCCACACTCATAGCCAAGGCTTCTGAATAGATTGTAAAGCAGGGTAACGGTGGTGGTCTTGCCGTTGGTACCGGTTATGCCCACCAGCTGAAGCTTGCCCGAAGGATGGTCGTAGAAAGCGTCTGCGCATAGGGCAAGGGCCTTTCTATCGGCATCCACCACTGCGGTTGCTCCGTTTGCGATGGCAGAATCTATAAAGTCATGGCCATCCACGGAGTATCCCTTCACCGCAATGAAGAGTGAGCCGGGGCCTACCTTGCGGGAATCGCTGGTAATAGAGCTGATTTCGCTGGAGAGGCTTCCGTGTAGGAGTTTGGCTCCCGTATTCAGTATGATTTGCGCTAGTTTCATTTTAATTCTATGCTTACGGTGCTACCCTTGTTTACTGTTTTGCCGGCTGCGGGTGTCTGGGTCTTGACGTGCCCTGTACCAGTATATTCACATTTAAGTCCTTTATTCTCAATAAGATAGATGGCATCCTTCAGCCCCATGCCCTTAAGGTCGGGAACCTCCGAAGTGGGGGTGTTGTCGGCGACCGCTACCTCATAGTTTGCCTGCATGTCGGGCATTTGCCCGTTCGAGGAGAGTTGCTCCTGCCAATAGCTTTCGTTGTTGTAGATATTGTCTACCACCGTCTTAATGGCCTTTGCGGGGATTCCACCGCCCTGATAATGATGGATTGTGGGCTTGGAATATACCACGCAAATCACGCTGTACTGAGGGTCTTCGGCAGGGAAGAAGCCCACGAAAGTTCCTTGGTACTTCTTTCTGCCGTCGACGTCGTTGTAACGGCCGTCGATAACGGCAAACGAGGTTCCGGTCTTGCCGGCAACGGTGCATTTGGCATCCTTTAACCTCTTTGCCGTACCCTCTTCGGTAACAGCGATAAGTGCCCTTGTAACTGTGTCGGCCACTGCCTTGGAGCAGATTGCCGAGTTGAGAATGCTAGGGCCGCGCTTCTCGACGATGACACCCTTCTCTTCGATATCCTCGACGAGATAGGGTTTCATCATCTTGCCTTTGTTGGCTATTGCATTATAAAAGGTTAGAATGTGCAGGGGAGTCTCTTCGGTGCTATATCCAAAGCCCATGGTGCCAAGGTCGCTGTTAGTCCAATAGCGGTTGGGGTCATCGGGAGTTGGAACGGTTGGAGTTAGCAGGCCCGAAAGGTCAAAATCGAAGCTATCTCCAAGTCCGTATGAGTAGATTTTCTCTATGAAATGCTTGGGATTATTGGCGTAGTTGTTCACTGCGAGGGTTGCAAACACATAGTTCGACGAGATTTTAAACCCGTCGTAGATGCTGATTACGTTGGTGTTGTGGTTGCGCTCCCAGTCGTAAATGTGCGAGTCGTGAATGGCTTTTGCCTTTTGTACCACGCCATGATTGGTTGGGATGGTCTCTTCGAGGCTCTTTATATAGCCGTCGTCAAGCACAGCAAGTAAGGTAACGGTCTTGAATACAGAACCCGGCTCTATTTTACGCCCGATTGCGAAGTTGGTTATTTCTTCCCAGTTGTTGTCTTGATTGGGGTCGCGCATTAGGTTTACCATTGCTCGAATGGCACCTGTCTTCACCTCCATCAGCACGAGGCAAGCTCCTTCGAGGTCTTCCTCGGCCTCTATCTGCTCACGTAGGGCCCTATCCGCAAGGTCTTGAAAATCAATGTTTATGGTAGAGCGTAGGTCTCGTCCGTCAATTGCTCTGGTGTAGGTGCTGTCGAAGTCGCGCACACGGCCGTAGTCGGTAACTCGCAGGCACTCCCTGCCATCTTGCCCGTGCAGTAGGGCATCGTAGCGACCCTCGAGGCCCACGTGGGTGTTGCCTACGTTGCTGCGGTTGTCCCTAACGAATCCGATGGTTCTACGGGCGAGCTTGCCGTATGGGTACTTACGCACATTGCGCTGTTCCACAATGAGTCCACCCTTGTTGGCTCCCTCGTTGTAAAGGGCAAAGGTCTTGATTTTATTAAGGGTCTTGCGGTCTACTCCCTTTGCTATCGGAAGATACTTTCGCCCATTGGAGCGGCCCTCCCTAATCAGCTTGTAGTATTGCTCGGCGGTCTTTTCGGGGAAGGTCTCTGCTAGAGAGTTGGAAAGCTGTCGGGCCTTGTCGAGCCATGCCTTTTCCTTGTTTTCGGCCTTAGTGCGGTCGCTCATTCTGGCGTATGCATCTTTTTGTACGGTGCAATCCATGTGGATGTCGTACACTGGGTAAGACATTGCGAGGAGCCTGCCGTTGCAGTCCAGAATATTGCCTCTGACGGGCTCCAGCGTTCTAACCACGCTTTTTGGGGTGAGAGCGGCCTCTATCTTGGGATTGGGTTTCCAGATGAACTGGAAGTACACAATCTTGCCCACAACCAGCACACAACCCACCAGAAGGGCATAGTAGAACACAGATAGGATGCTTCCTATCTTGTCTCTGCTCTTCTTTGCGGAAGTGTTTATGTTGTTGCCGTTCTCGCTCATTTGCTTAGTATAATTGCGGGCTGCTCGGGTTCTCCGAGTTCAGACCCCATGCTTTTTAACATGCTTTCCACCGCCGTACGCCTGCTCATGCTGGCCACCTCGAAGGTCTTATCCGAGAGCTGAATCTCCAGCTCGTGCAGGGTAGCCTTGTTCTTCTCCACCTTGTTGAGGGAAGTCTCCACCATAAGGTTGAAGAAGATTAGCAGGGTGAGCAGAAAGAAGGTATAGAGCACATGGATGAAGTATTTGCCTATGTCAAGTCTCCAGAGAAACTTTCCCTGAATCAGCGCTATAACGCTGGTTTTCAGGAACTTAAGAATCCCTTTGAAACTCCAGGTGAATTTTTGTTCTTCTGCCATGTCTATATCTTTTCTGCGACCCTGAGCTTGGCGCTGCGGGCGCGGGTATTGTTTGCTATCTCATTTTCATCGGGAAGTATGGGCTTGCGATTGACCGCCTTTAGGGGAGCATCGCTTCTGCCAAATACATCCTTTTGTTCGGTGCCGGCAATGTTGCCGGCCTTAATAAAGTTCTTCACCATCCTATCTTCCAAGCTATGGTAGGTGATAACCGCTAGGCGCCCTCCCTTTTTTAAGGATTTTGCCGCTCCCGAAAGAAATTTTTCCAACGAGCGCATTTCGGCGTTCACCTCGATTCTAAGAGCCTGATAGACCTTAGCCAGATGCTTGTGCTGCGCGAAAGACGGCAGGGCGTCCGCAATGGCATTGTCAAGGTCATCTGTGGTGAGGATGGGCGCTTTTTGGCGAGCTGCTACAATCAGGACCGCAAGCTTGCCTGCGTTCTCTACCTCTCCGTAGATTCTTAGAATTTGCTCTAGTTCGTCTTGCGTATACGAATTGACAATGTCGGCGGCGGTTTTATCGCCCTGCGCGTTCATTCGCATGTCCAGCGGCGCACTGTAGCGGAACGAAAATCCGCGACTGGCCGTATCAAACTGGTGCGACGACACTCCGAGGTCGGCAAGTATGCCATCAAGTCCACCGGGACTTTCCAACAGAGTGTAGTTGTGGATGAATCTGAAGTTATTGTGTATCAATGTAAAACGAGGGTCACTGATGGAATTTTCCAGAGCGTCGGAGTCTCTATCGAATGCGATTAGACGGCCACTCGCATTTAGTCTTCTTAATATTTCGGCACTATGCCCACCACCACCAAAAGTGGCGTCTGCGTAGGTTCCGGAAGGGTTTGAAACTAGGTTTGAGATGCTCTCTTCTAGGAGAACGGGGTTGTGGTACACGCTCATTGTCTCTGTCTCCTATCACTGCTGCGATAGGCTTTCTGCAATGGCAATGAACTCTTCATTTGAAATTCTGTTTTTCTCGAATTTTTCCTTGGCCCAAATCTCAATTTTAAAGTCATTGCCGGAGAAAACCACCTCTTTGTTTGCACCTATTGAATCCAAGAGTTTGCGTGAGATGGTGATTCGGCCCAGTTTGGCATCGGGCTCCACCACGTCGCGATCACGCATATATTCCCTCCAGAAGATTGCGTGTTGCTTATTGAATAGATTGAGTTTTGACTTTACTTCTGCGCTTTGGCGCTCCCACTCCTCCCAAGTATACATTTCGAGACACGGAGAAAAGAGATCTTTTTTAACGACAAACCTCATATCACCACCGCTCGGCATAACACCCTTTAGCGGCGCAGGAAAGACCATTCTTCCCTTGTCGTCAATCTTGGATGTGTATTCGCCGATAAATGTGACCATAATTCATATAACGCAAGTGGTACAAAGGTAGTAAAATTTTTCCACTTTCTTCCAATCTTTTACAAATTTTTCCACATTTTTATCAACAGGGCAAAAAAACACGCCGGAGTTTCCCCCGACGTGCCTAATGTTTGAGTGATTATTCCTTATTGAATCAGGGCCACAATCTCGCCTTTGACGAGGTTTTTACCTTGTTTTGCGGGTACGGCAACAAGGATTCCATCCACTGCGGCGGTGAGTTCTTCTCGGCCGTAATATGTTTGTACATAGCCGATTACATCGCCTGCCTTGACCTTTGTGCCAACTACCGGGGCGGCTGAATCATCATCCACGTCCACCTGCCAGAGTAGCTGCCCCTTAACGGGAGATTGCACGGGAGTGGCCTTGGGATATTTGGCGACAAGGGTATCAATATCGAATTCTGGCATTTCCACCACGGGCCTGGTAACTTTGATGGGAGCCCCTGCCTTGGCGCGGAAATCCTCAAGTTCCTTATTAAAACGCTCCTTTGCAATGCCGCTCTTGTAGTCGCGGTACTGACGCTCGTGCATTGCGAATTCAAAGAGTTCTTCTTGGTCGGGACCCTCTTCCCAGCCTTCCTGCTTCATCATTTCCTGGAATTTAGGAAGCTCGTTGGGATACATATCTTGGGGATTGCCGGTGTAGAATTCCATGCCCTTTTCCTTGGCTAGAGCCACGATTTCGGGGGCTAGTTCGCCAGGGAGTTTTCCCATCTTGCCGAGAATCATTCCCCAAGTGTCTTTATCAATCGTAGTCCAACGGGGATTGCCCTTCAGCACATTCAGAAGGTTCATCAGGGCCGTATTCTTGACATACTGGCTGAATGGAGTTACCAGCGGAGGATAACCCAGGCGAGGCCAAACGTACTGAACCTCTTCGAAGAGTTTAACCATCAGGGTATCGAGGGTCATATCTGGCCTTCCTGCGGCACGCTCTGCGGCGTTGATTGCGCCGAGGAAGGGCTTGAGGTCGGCCATCATAGAGCCCATCATGCCTCCTGGAAGGCCGCAACCCACTAGTAGAGAGGTCATTACCTTGTTGGCAGGGTTAATCCAATATCCCAAGAAATCATCTATAAATTCCTGGGTTAGAGCCCTTACCTGCATGTAGGCATCCATGTTAATATCTTTAACAAGGAACCCGTCGCAGCGGAGCATCTCCCTAATGGTAATGACATCGGGATGAACCTTGCCCCAAGAGAGGGGCTCTACCGCAACATCCAGGTAGTCGGCACCCGCTCTAGCCACTTCCAGCATGGATGCGGGGGAGAATCCAGGGCCGCTATGCCCGTGATACTGAACTATGATGTGGGGATACTTCTTTTTGATATCGGCGGTGAGCTCAGCCAGCATATTGGGACGGCCCACACCAGCCATATCCTTTAGACAGATTTCGTCGGCGCCGTACTCTACCAACTTGTCTACCACACTCATATAATATTCAACGGTATGTACGGGTGAGTAGGTGATTGAGAGGGCCGCCTGGGAAATCATGCCTGCCTTTTTGGCATATTCCACGCTGAGTTTGAGGTTGCGATGGTCATTCAGGCCGCAGAAAGACCTTGCGATGTCGGTGCCTTGGGCCTTCTTTACTTTGAACATCAGCTCGCGCACATCGGCAGGTACCGGGGTCATTCTGAGGGCGTTAAGACCCCTTTCGAGCATGTGGGTCTGGATGCCCGCCTTATGGAAGGGGGCTGTCCATTTGCGCACTGCCACATTTGGATTCTCTCCAAAGAGCAGATTTACCTGCTCAAAGGCTCCACCGTTGGTTTCCACACGGTCGAAACATCCCATATCTATAATTGCGGGAGCTACCCTTACAAGTTGGTCTACTCTGGGCACATATTTGCCCGAAGACTGCCACATATCCCTGTAAACCAGGGAGAACTTTATTTCACGAGCCATAGTTTAGTTATTAAAATCTTACAAAGATAATAAATTTTTGTATGATTGACCACCGTAGAGCCTATCGTCGGCAAAGGAGTAGAATCTATCGTCGGAAATTATCACATGGTCGTTTAGGTAAAGTCCCACTCCATTTAGGGCGGTCCTCATGGCCTTGGTCTCCCGCACGTCGGCAGGGCTCGGTCTCGGATTGCCAGATGGGTGATTATGCACCATCACAAGTGCGCTTGCACCCCTGTCCAGGGCCGATTTAATAATCTGCCGATAGTCGATGACCGTGGCATTTCCATTCCCGATTGTTACCTTCTCCTTGCCAATCACGTAGGAAGCGTTGTTAAGGAAGATGGCCCAGTTTTCTTCGTGAAGTACCCCTTTCATCACAGGTATCATCATGTCGTAGACCATTCGAGAGGAGATAATGGGAGTTTTTACCATTGAACTTTCTTCGAGTAGGAAGCGCTTCCCTAGCTCAAGAGCGGCGAGCACGGCGGCGGCCCTACTTTCGCCCATGCCCTTTACTCCCTTTAGCTCGATGGCACCCATACAGAACAACCTGGTTAGGCTTCCCTCGACCAGGCTAAGTAGCCTCTGCGCCAGTTCCAGGGCACTTTCGCCCTTGGTGCCAGTGCGCAGCAGTATTGCCAGCAATTCCCCGTTACTGAGCGCCGCTGACCCTTTTTGCATCATCTTTTCGCGAGGGCGCTCGGCCTCGCACAAATCTAGAATTTTCATGGGCGCAATGTGCAAAAAATATCGATTGAGGGACTTTAAAAACAGAAAAATATTTTTAAAAAACAGAAAAATTTTAGGGGTAAAATTTTTTTTGTTGTTTGGTAAAAATATTTTCGTACCTTTGCACTCCCAACATGGTGCGATTAGTTCAGTTGGTAGAGCACCAGATTGTGGTTCTGGTTGTCGTGGGTTCGAGCCCCACATCGCACCCCACAAAAGAGGCGGCCAAATCAAGGTCGCCT
>Ga0181612_167289_pt1 | contig 20224 bp, 17 predicted proteins | sample HoacroProtozoa21_FD_119630 | JGI IMG/M metagenome (GOLD analysis project Ga0181612, IMG submission 119630) | Hoatzin crop microbial communities from Cojedes, Venezuel. Combined Assembly of Gp0051906, Gp0051904, Gp0051908 | reverse complement strand
TCTGCAACATTAGCATCTACTCCTCAGCTACATCTTTGCACCCAGCTACACCATCAACCCTCAGCAGTTCCAGTAACCCATTCCTCAAGTGCTCTCCTTTTTCTGATTGATGACACATCGTGCATCTCACTTAATGCACCCTTCTCTCACCTTCCACAGCACCCCAGTCACTTGATGTGAGCAAGCAGTAGGCCACAGTTTGAAAACTGCTGCTTCTACGCCTCTCATAAAAAAAAAAAAAAAATTGTAAGAGGATCTACTTAATTCATGCATTTCTCATAGCTTCTCTCATTCCCCTGCCCATTGTTTCATTCCTATCTGCTGCTAACTAGCCTCAATTTTAGCAAAGCACAGCAGGAGCTAAAGAAATCTAAGTCTGGTAGAGTTATAATACCAGAAGTACTCCCCCACTTCCATTATCTCCATGTCCTGCTTTTTGTTTTCTCTGTTCCCTTTTTCTTCTCCTTCTTTCTTTTTCTGCTGGCATGGTGACCCATTCCACTAGGTCTGCAGCAAATGTGAGCTGGGTGGTGCTGAGCGCAAGAGCAGCTCAGCTGGTAGTTCGCACCCACCCCCACATTGCTGCACACTGGACAAAGAGTGGAGGTGGCTGGCGCTGGGTGCCCCAGAAGAGCACCAGCGAATAGCAGCACCCTTAAGGGACAACGCATAGGATGTCCATGGGAAAACATTGACCGAGGGCGTGACTTCAGGAGGACGTGGATATCTCACACCTCTCTGTAGCAGGGGTATCCATCTCAAAACAGGACTCACCATCTTGCTGTCTTTCCCGGTCTAAGTACATAATGCAGGGGGGTTTTGTCAAAAAGCACTCCAGAAAAAAAAGCAACAGATAGTAAGCCAGGCTCACAGTGACATGGCCCAGTAGGCCGGTAATTAGGACATTCTGCTAGAATGTGGACAAACAAGAAAGAAGTCAAGTTCAACACTTTCTCCATTTGACCTCAAGTGTCTTGGACAAATGGCTCTGCCCTTCAGGCTGGAGCACATTCTAGGATGAAATTCACCCAGATTTTGCAAGGAAGCTCCTTAAAATTTCAGAGAACAATAACCAGACAGCTAGATGAAGTGCAAATGTAAGTCTTGGTCTTACACACACAGATTATTAAAGTGACATAAAGGAAGAACACTCCTACTTTTACCACTATGACAGCTTAGCCTTACGTTACGTACACTTCATTTCATATGCTCTGCTGATCTACTGAGCAAACTTCAACGTCATAGCTGCCTCCATCTCTAGAAACAGTGGATTTCAGAGGTGAGGGGGTTGGATGCTCTTTCCCATCCTCCAAAATAAAAAGGAAGTTAAATCTGGTTATTCACCTCCTGGTCTGAGACACCAGCCACAACACTTACCTTCTCCACCAGCCCTGCATTGTGCACCGGTTGATCTGGTATGACTTCTCTGAAAACCTGTATGAGAGCAGGCTCTGACGGAGAGACAGGCAGAGGGACAGATTGCTTATGGATCCCAGCTAAATATCAAGTTCCTCAGGCTGTTACCAAATGCAGACTTTGAGGACATTACTGACAGATACTACAGGCTTCCAAGGGTGAGGTGGCATCAGCAGCGTAGGGAATCTAAGTACTGGTCTCAAGAGCTAACAGCAGGTGCCAGGTGGCACGCTGGTACATGAAACACCTTAACAATGTTCAGCTGCCCAACTCCTCGGTGGGCAGTTAATCAGTACTCATTTCAAGAGGGATTAGATGTTTACCGTCTTCAAGGTGGTGTGCTCCTGATCCTGCCTAGTATGAACAGGGTCAAGGAAAAAGTGTTGAAGTGTGAGAAAAGAAATTCTGAAGTCTTGGAAAAAGGCATTAAAGTGGGTGAACAGATGCAGAAAGAGTCAGTAAGTGGTTAAGCACCACTCATGGAGGTGGCAAGTATTGGGGGGATAGCAGACAGCCATGAAATGGGGACATACAGAATCCACATGGAGGGGCTGAAACCTGACTGAGAAGCCCCAGGAGGAATATGAAGTTGGAGAATGAGATGGGTAGGCAGCAGGACCTGGGAGGTAGGATGCTGGGGACTGCAAGCAGCACTGCAATAACTGAGGACAAATGAGCTGTTCACTTAGACATTGTAGGCAAAAAGTCAGGTTTCAGAGGAAAAGCTAGTGAGATTTGACAGGTCCATATGCGAGGCAGAGCTTGGATATAGTAAAATGTGCAGTAATCTGGATGTCACTGTCAGGGAGAACAGCGGAAGTGCTGGGGATGATGAAGAGAGGTGGTCTTGGGAAAAGGCCCAGGTTTCCCACACATCGAGTTCCAGATGTTGGTAGGGGATGATGGAAGACTGGAGAAATGGTGAGACGCTGGAACAAAGACACCGTCGTACAAGATGTTGGACAGAAACAAGAGAAAGAGAGCAGAGGAGGAGAACACTTCAAAAGCACTGGAGAGATCAAAGCTGGTGGGGGAAAAAATAAGAGACTCCGAAAGGTGACTGGGGCAACACTAGATACTCCTGTGAGAACAACTTTGGGATTACGTTATTGAAAATAAACTTCAAGGTATCCAAGCAAGTATTGGAGATGAAGAACTTGGCAAAGATAATGTGAATACAGGGAATGCAGAAGGAGTTTGTTCCATTCTGCAAGTTTGCAGCATGTGGAAGTGATTACAGAGATGATTACAAGACTAGTGCTATATAAGAGATATAGGATAATAACATTCAATGAATAACACAGTACAGAGTAGAATTGTAGCCCAAGAAGAAAAAAAATATGCCAAGAGCTGCATAAGGCAACTTTCTGAGTAAGATGGAAAAGTAAAACAGCAAGTCAAATTGAAACTTTTCATTGATTTCAGTGGAAGTTTCTGTTGTTAGTGACAGTTCCTTCCTCTAAAGAAGTCCCTTGTTTCACCTTTCATCATTTAAAATAGCTGGACCAGTGAAGCTGAAATCAAATCTTCATGAAAAAAAGGGAAGGACTTTGGCCCCAAGTTCCTTGGTAAAATCTCGAGGTTTTTCTCAGCAAGGAATTTCAGCATCATGACTTCTCTCTCCAGTTCAGGAAGAAGGACACTAAGCCTAGAATCTTTTCTCTTCTTTTAAAAAAAAAGGAAAGAAAGAAAAAAATTCATTCTTAAACATCCAAATTTCTCACTTGGAAGGAAAATTCTTCTTTCCAACCAGTTCCTTGACAGGTTTCATTGTTCTCTGGTGGCAAGACACTGTACACCAGTTTGGTACCAGTTACAGGTTCCAAAAATGACATACCTGCTCAGTAGTAGCTTATTTTTCTATATTCAGGACTCCTTAGTTCAAGCCCATAAAGAGGACTGTCCCAAGTGTATTACTGCAAGTTGCTTGCCTGTAAAAACAAAAAATTTAAAATTTAAAATAGCTGAAAAAAATGCCGTGGGCCTATAGGTGGCAGTTACATGTTGAAAAATAATACCCTCTTTTAGTGCTAATTAAGATTTGTAGAAGAACTTGCTTAGGTGCTTAATACTCCAAAAGCGAGAAACAAGTTATTTTTTGAAAAAGAGAAAGGCAACAAAACCCCTTGTGCATTCCTTCCCATTGCCATAACTCTATTGTTTATAGCTCTAGGTCCTAACATACTGCGATCGCTTCACGTGGCTTACATTTCCAGCTCCGCTAGGCACCGTGAAGTAACAGCTGTCTCAACTTCTGTAAACCCCTGTTCTGACACCAGATTCACGTGCTGCCGTGCCCATCATATCAGCGCTCCTGGTGCTCCATAAACCCAGGGGGTTGTTCCGCCGTCGCCTTGTCCTGGGCTAGGGCTGTTTCTTTGTTACCTTGCTCCGGACCGGAGTCCCGTGCCGGCTGCTGGCTGCAGGCGACTCGGCCGCCCACGCTCTGCGACGGCTGCTGCAGAGCTGCTCGGGAGATTACACCGGCGATGGCATTTTATCAGCGCCGCTACGAGGTGAGCGCAGACACGATAAGGAAGCGTTAAAAGTCAACGAGGTGCCATTGACAAGGACGGAGGCCGGGCTTGTGCTTCCCCACCGGCCGCGTGTGCGCTGAGGCTGTGCAGCCCGGCCGCCTTCTCGCCAGCTGCTGCGGTGGCAGGCGGCACCTTTCGCCCCCTCTTCTCGGCGCGTAGCCCCCTCTCCAGCCAGCTCATCCCCGCTGGAAGCTTCCACGGCGGCAGGCCTGCAGGGAACAAATCTTGTGAGACCCCCGCGGGTTCCCCGGTGAGCGTTAAACAGATTTTTCGTTGCTCAGACGTGCTGGTGGAGGGGTAGCCCTGTTGCTTCAGTTGCTCCCCACCGTTCCCTCCCAGAGAGGAAAGCTCTGCTCCCTGAAGCGACCACTTTCCCAGGCGAGCGTTCGCACACGCTGCCCGGAGCAGAGCAGAGCCCCAGCAGCGTGCCGGGCATACAACCCCCAGAGATTAGTCCCCTGCATGGGCAAGAGCCAAGGCTGGCGAAACCTGCTGTGACTGACAGCTTGATTAGGACCCAAGACTTTTTCCACCAGGCTTTCCGGGGCTGCTGAAGAAGTTCATAAAGGATTCATTTCTTTTGTGCAGCCATTGGCACAATCGCCGAGCTGGAACCACACAAGCAGCCAGCAAGCCGTAGGCTTAACCACACCACAGGGCAATACACGCCGCTGGAGCCAAAACGTCCTGGCCCCATCCTTGCCACAGTGACAATTAACTCCACACAGCAACAGCGGAGATAGCCTGAGCAGCCACAGACTGATCAGAGTGTTTCAAAGCAACCTGAAACTCAGCAATCTCTTCCACAACGTACATAACAAGGATCCACACACGTGGCCACCAAGGGTGCTCCCACTGCCTGAGTTACCACAGCTGAGGTCTGGTGACTCAAGCAACGCTGCACTGGAGAGTAACCAACTCGAAGAAGCACCACTAACAGGTTTGACACACAGCAAACACCAGAACCACTGCAATGAGCTAAAGGACTCCATTATATTCCCATGCAGGAGGTGTGGCTGTCACAACCTCCCCCTTCCTGGCTGGTGCCAAGGAAGTCCTCACCGGCAGCCTCAGCACAGAAGCCCAGCTCTGAAAGAAATTCTCAGTTCGCCTCCGGCAATGCCCTGCCTGCGCGAGGTTGAGATGCGCTGAGCAGTTAACTAGGCAAGCTGTGTCTGGCACCGTGAATTGGCATTCATAGAGAGAGAAGAGAGAGCTGCTTCTTCTTGGTGTGTGTTTGCTGGAAAACACCTTCCGAGGTACACGTGCTTTATGGTTCCTAGTCTTCATAAAGACACTAGGGGCAAGAAGAGTCTTTCCCTGCTCCTCGAGGCTTGACAAAAACACGCATCCCACCACACAAGCGATGGGCAGCGCAGGCAGAGCCCCCAGCTCACCCCGGGGAGAGCAGACACACCGGGGTCGGTGCGGAGAGCACAGTGTCAGGGCCAGCTTCACCACGCCGTACCACACTTGCCATGGCAGGCACCACTTCCCATGCTGTGCAAAACAGATCTGAGGCTCCCGGGAGACCTACAGACACAGGAACATCGTTAAAGGGGGATTTTTCTTTCCCAGAAGAAACAGATTTGCACTGCAGGAACTATATCTAAGGTACTTAGCTGTGAGTGGATGTTACCCTGTTTATATTTGCACAGGTGGAAGAGGCTGTGACAGTACCTACAACGTGTGCCACCGGAGGGATATCTGAAAGCAACAGTCACAGGCTATGCACAGTAAAGGCCCCACTCAGATACCTAGTAGATGCTGTTTCAGCTTCATCTGAAACGATTTCTCTGTTGTCTGCAATTTCTATTTCTCCCTCCACCCCCACCCCTCAGGACAAAGGCTTTGTCCAAAGACAGGACTGCGCCTCTGCCAAGTACCACACTGGGAACCTCAGGCGTTTGTCCTGCTTTGAATTAATTTCTTTTACTTTATTTTTTAAACACAGCCCTGTCCCCCAACAGGGTAAAAATGCAATCCCTGAACTAAAAGTTGCCAGAGAACGATGGGCAGGTGTACGTGGGGAAGGACAGATGGAAACCACAGGGGCTTTCAGGGCAGCACCTCGTCAGTGGCTCCGAGCAGCCACAGCTGCTCCAGCGTGCAGCGTGGGCAGCTGCCAGGTCCCCGGTGCCTTCTCCGTGGGGGACACAGACGCTGGACCCTCCGTCCTCCCTATCTCCAGACATGAGTGGGCCTGCCGGATCGAGTAGAGCATCCCTCCCCACGCGACCATGCTGCCAGCCAGGCTTCCTCCATCGCCCAACGGTGCTCCACAGCCTGCGAAATGAGCCTTTGATGCTAGAAATGCAGAATTCTCCCAGAACTTCAGCAGTTCTGCCAGGCTTTCGGGCCTCAGCAGTGTCCCCCAGGCAGCCAGGTCTGGCAGTCCCCAGCGCCTGCTGCCCCAGGTCATGGCCATCCTCGCCCTGTCTCCCAGCAGGCACCCTTGTCTCCAAATTCCTCTATGTCACCAGCCCTCCAGCACTTGAGTTGGGGACCTGGCAAGCTCCTGGGAATGCCCTGCCTCGCAGGTTTTGCTTGGAGCAGAAGCACCTCACGGATGATCATTCAGTGTCTGCTCCCAGCCCCGGGCAGGAGCAGCAAGTTTGTCTGTCTGGCAGGCTTCCCCCCAGCATTTTCACAAGCGGTTGGCTTACCTTGTTCGAGCTTCAGGGAGTTCAGTTTGGGGTGAAGGGTAGGTCAGCTCTTATCTCATATCTACACGCGCAAATGTAACCCTTACCAGTTCCCTTTCCAGCCCCCAGAGTTCCTGCCCGGCGGCACAGCAAGGACCACGCTTTCCCCCTCTGCTGGAGCCTGTCAGCAGGAGACAAGCTGTGCCAAAGAGCCACAAAGATTTCCTAGGGATCCCCCAGGTTTAAGGAAAATCCTGGGGGGCATCTCTTCTGCAGCCTTTGATGCAGGGCTCATGGCTCGGGGAAGGAGCAGAGCCGCAGCTCCCTGTCCGGGCTGGTGAGAGCAGCCCCAGGGTGATGCTCAGGGATAACGGGAGCAGAATCAAACCCCCACACGGGACTCTGCAGGACCCAGGAGATTCAGAGATTACAGAAAGCCACCCTGGCCCCCTTTTCCTTCTGGAAAATGTTTTTAGTGCAGCTGAGGTGGATTCAAAAGCTTGAGCTACAGCGTCTTGCAGTTTGTTCAAAAACTGCTTTTGTCAATTTTCCAAATGTCTGTTCACACAGAGACTGTCCTAGCATCCTGTGAGGGCTCCAAACACTCATCTATGAAGAAATTTTCTGGGAACCTGTGCCTGGATCCTTGCTTTGCCTTATGACCATTTTAAGACCAATCACATAAATATGAGCCCAGGTGGAAACATAGGGGTCAAAGACTGCGCGCTCCAAAGCCTTGCAGATGCATGTGACTTAGGGAGCCCTGCTCAGACCACCACCACCACCACCTTGTCTTAACCACAGCACATCACACTCCACTCAAAGTCCAGACTAGCAAATCATACCTATACCCCTCACTGGCGGAGGCTACCGCAGGACAAAGACACCAAAACTGAGGGGGGGGGGAGGGTAGGAAGGGAATAGCGGAGCAGGCAGAGACAGTTGGTCCCGTGTGTTTTCTTTCCTTAATGATAAAAATTTACCCCAGTCCAATGAAAAAATCAGGAACAATGCAGGAATTTTAAAGAGGCCCAAGCTGCCACCTGACTCAGCGTCTGGGCAGGATATCGATTAGCAAGGCTATTCTTTATTCCTCTGCTATTGTTTAAGACTGGCCTCCCTCATGACAGCAACAGGCGTGGGAACACAGCAGTTTTGGTGTTAAAAAGTGCTTTTATCACTGAGCTGAGCAGAGGGATCTCTGGGAACCAGAGATGGTGTGTCTGATAGTCAAGGAAAGGCATTCAAACTGAGAGCCTTATTCTGAGAGCTCTAAGGCCCTGTTTACAACTCTGAAGCACACCAGCACGGTGCAGCACATCCCCAGTCCAGCATTTCATGTGACTTGTGTTCAGGCTCTGGTAAGTCTAGAGAGGTGCAGAAAGAAAACATTTCTGCCTGCTAAAAATTTTTGGATGTTTCCTTGAGCCCCAGTAGCTGCCGAGATGGCGGCTTCTATAGACATACCCACCTTAGTTTTAAACCAGCCAGGCTGGGTTTTGTAAACAGCACAGGCCAGAGACTAGGCTCACCACCCGTGTCCTGCTTCCTCCTCTTGAGCAGGTTTTACTAGCCAAGTTGGGCTCCAGCCTGCAATCGCTGCTACAATAACGTCAGTAGGCGAGGGCATCTCCTCCTTGTTCAACGGAACCAAACAAATATAGGGTGGCATACATCGTTTCCACTTAAACTGTCCAGGTGCCTGCAGCCTACCATTCTGAACAACACAAGTCCCTACCAAGTGAACTGACAGACAGTTATACCATTTCAAGTAGAACCAGGCAGGTATAAAGCAAAATCTTTGGTTTCCTGCTAAGTCTCAATGCATTAAAAAGCAACATGCTTCAGTACTTGAACACAACTGATTTGACTGAGTCGGGGGCAAACTGTGACCACCAGCCAGGCTTTCAGCCAAAATACTCCTGGCTTCCCTCAGGGCTGTACGGATAAAATAAAAAATGATACTCCTTCAGACATTGACTGGACAATCATCAGCATACAAACTCACTTCAAAGACACCCCAAATGAAAGCGCACAGTGCACTGGAGAGTGGATCTCCATATGGGGGGGTCTTTTTTTCACCTACCCTTAAGATAGAATAAAAAAATGATGCTCCTTCAGGCATTGACTGGAAAAACGTCAGCACACAAGTTCACTTTAAAGACACCCCAAATGAAAGCGCACAGTGCACTGGAGAGTGGATCTGCAGACACAGGGCATGCTCTCTGTAGACACTGGGCATTTATTCCAGCATCTAGAAACACTCTGCAACATTGCTTCACATGTCTGTGTAAGAATACGCAGTCTGGTAATGGTGTGACTGCACCAACCTTTTCTACAGGCTTTCATGCTTCAGTTTCATTCTTCCCATGCATCTTTCACCTTCCCAAAGTTTAAAACCAGTCAGGACTCAGCCAGGCTTCTCCTCCTCCTTTCTGTGACAAACGGACAACCAAGCTAAACTTAGACTTTTTTTAATGGGCGATAGCCCCCCTTCTACGAGAACCACGTTAGCACACAAGTGCTGTTTTTCAAAGATGATGGACATCCTCTGATGTTATCTCAGGACTGGGTATTTATACTGCCTCCATGCCAGCTTGTACTCAGTGCCTAGCACAGAGCAAGCCATGCACCAGACTGCAAAGCTGAGGCGCAGAGCCTGGCTCGCTCTGCCCATACAAGTACCACAGGCACAACAGGCTGGAGCCACTTGGCTCTGCAAAAACAAACCCTGCTCTAGCACTAACCTGCACATCAGTCCAGAGATAAGCAAAGTAGCTACTGCATCAGCTCTTGAGAAGATCAGCGAAGATCTCAGTTACGTCCTTATCCACATATCTGGGCAGTCAGGACTTGAGGAACCCAACATTTTACCCATTATTCCACAGTCCAAAAAGCAATCCGATAAATGCAGCATGTTGCAATTTAAGCAACAGCTCCCCTCTCCTTGAGACCATGCTCAGTGGCATGGTCGTATTTTCACTGTGTACTTTATAACCTTCTTCTTCTTCCAAACCTAGCTTGCTCTCAGACAGTGAAAGCACATTTATAACTCACAAACTAACAGGACCAAGGCACAGGTTCCAGTACGATCCCACTGTCATCAGCACTGCTGAATGGTCAGCAAGATCTCTGGCAATTTCACTCCAAGCCAACGATGCTCTCCATGGGTGGTTCAGGTGCTGGCCTGACTAATAGCAGCTCTCACAAGGCAGCATGGACAAAAGCACCCTCTCTGGGGTCTGAGGGAGGGTGAGGGGAGACAAATGGACATAAGCTAGGCGATGACATTTGCTCTCAAGACCAGCAAGGATGTCTCTCCTTAATAGTAAGACATTGTCTTTTCACCCCACATTGATCAAACCCCAGAACCTCTGCCTGCAGCAATAAGCCTCATGTTTGGGCAATCGTGCCTCCCTTGTCAGGGAGCTGATCACAAGAATGATTCCTGAAATTTTTTTCCATAAGTGGTTAAGTTTGCTCAGGAGCCTGGATGTGCTTCCTCTGCCAATGCAGCAATTCATTCCTCCCGTGAGTTTCGCCTGTTACCACACTGCTTTGTCTCCTGGACGTTTTGGATTACTCTATCATGTGAGTCCAGGCTACAAAGTCCCCCAGGACTCGGGGCATGGTGTCTCACAGAGCAGGAGAGATGGCTCTTCAGAAATGCCTCAAAAATCCTAACACATGAAAAGAAAGATGTCAGTCTATGAACCCCTTCAACAATTGTTCCCTAACTGGAGTGGGAACTCAGAGGCAAGGATAGTCTATATGAAACCTGAGGACAAACTCTCCTCTGCCAAGGGATTCCCAATAATGACACAATCTTCCAGAAGGAATTAAAAAAAACAACCCAGAATGAGGGACCCATTTTTTAGGAGTCTTTCTTGTGGAGAAAAGTCTGCCGTGAAAATAAGTGTTGATATACTTTTCTAACCAGCAAAACTCAAGCAACCAAAACAAAACAGTTACTCTGACAGATCTGCACCTAAAAAAGCAATTAACATGTATTTTTAAACATAGAAGACGCTTCCTCCGTGAGTAATCTGACGCCCCAAACGAAAAATATTATTGATGCTATAGGCCACATGTGCCATTGTATAATGTTGCTCACCAGATACATACACAGGTGGATAGATACATTCACACTGGTTGTGCATTTGGTCATGTTCTTGTCCCTATCTAGGTCACTAGTATATATTTTAAATAACATCTGTTCTGCAATATGCTTTTAAGACATATTTATTATCTTTTTTAAGATATATTAATTTTTTTTCTGTGTTAACCTGACAAAAGACTTCAGTAATATACTTTGCTTCTTTTTACTTGTTCATGATCTGTAACAAATCTTCCTCCTCGAAGGCCACTTCACGTCCTAAATAGCTTCATCTAAGGAATTTTTGAAAAGTAAGATGAATAATTTCTCCTTTTAGTACTTTTCTTGATATGCTGAAGAAAACCTGTAGACTGGTATGATTTACATGTACAGAAGCTAGTGCACTGACCTCAAGCTACTACAGACCACCTGCTCCCAGCAACTTATAATCAGAGTGGGAACTTATAATTCAGGTGGGAAGGGACCTTGGGAGGTTTGAACTTTATGTTCTTTAGCTACATCAGCTGAGACCAGCCTTCCTTTTGGACACCAGTTTCCCCAGCAGTTCATTTTTACTAGGAGTCTAGCCTGGATTCCAGCAGAGCTGAGGAGTGGTGTAGCTCAGAGGGCAGCCCACTGCTGCCCATTGCTCAGGTAGAACAATCTGGAGGCTGCTCTATGTAATGCAAGAAGCATCAGACAGTCCCAGAGCTCAAAGGGCTTTAAGATGGCTTGAGGCATGCAAGTGGTGGGTTTTCTCTGCTGTGTTGCCACTGTCCTCCACTGCAGCTTACAACCCAGTCCAGAATGAGTTCCTCTATATCAACCACACTTCCCGTGTCACCACTCGTTCCAACAACTGGAAATGCTGCAGGGCATTTCTGACCATTTCACGTCACTTTGATAGCTGAAAAATAATCTTGTGTCATTCCTGTGCTGGAGTTTCTGTGTGGGTCCATTTTTCAGAGTGGAAAATAATTCTTTTTAACTATATGAAGCAAGGTATCTTTTTAATGCAAGGATGATCACACGATTCTGAGCAGAGGAGGAAAAATGGAAAGGATTGCTCAGGTGGAAGGAAAGTTGCATAATCTGGATTGGAAAGCACTTGATTGGAAGACTGGCTTGGATTTGCCGAGACCTGTCAGATAGGAACAGGAGAAGATCTTCTCTCAAAGGTTTTTGGAATGGGGGTATAGGGAGTGCAAGAGAAAGCAGCTCAGGTGACCAGTATGGGCAGCCAGAGGAGCTCCAGGAGAAACCTTCAAGTCCAGTTTAGATTTACCCTGGATTGTGGCACTTGGGGAGTTCTCCAGCTCTTAGGAATCTGATGGCATTAAAGTACCAGCGACTACTCTCAAGGCAGCATTCCTCATGTTATCCAAACGATTTGGGAACTGCAAATCAATGCAGATTTCTCAGCTCAGTAGTTGTGATGTTGCCTCAGCATTTTTCTATCAACATACTTCAAAGCCCTTTAGATTTTCTCCCCAGATGCAGCCATCCATCCTCCTCCAACAAATCTCAGACCTCACTGATTATTGCCAATAAAATTATTGATGTTAGAAATGCTGACGCAGGAAGATGAGGCTATTTAAGAACATTTTACCAGATGTTAGCTGAGTGATACTGCATCATTTCATGCAGCATATTGCAAAATCTCTTTCTTCCCTGCTGTGTTAAATTGTTACATTTCCTTGAGAAATGTGGTTCTTCAAAAAGCTGGCCTGAGAGGAAAGTGGGGAAAGAGTGTGAGAACAGCAGACAACATCAAGACTTCCTATTTTCCTATTCTCTGCTTGTTGTGAGCAATCTTGCATAGCTTTTAACCTCTGCCATTCATATTCTGAAGTGCTCTTTCAGTGGGCACATCCTGTGGTGTCCCTCCTTTCGTGACAACACTCCTAAATACTGAGTGCATTGTCAAAGACTCAGTCTTGGGTTCCTCTTGGTCTGAAAGAACTAATTTACTTTTCTCCTTCAACAGGCATAGGGTAATTATAGGAAGCTCCCACATCATACCACGTGGGTATCATATGCAAAAGCCATTTATCCTACTAATGTGTATTGCTTAGGCATCTCTGTTTCTCACACACAGAGAAATCCAAAAACCATCATCCCCAACTAGGAAAACAAAAATAGCAATTATTTTAATAGTTATTTTTATCATATCTCGGGGGGAGGGTTGTTTTTAAGGAAAATAAATTTCTTTTTTCTCACTAAGAATCCAGACTCTGTATTTGAGTACAGAACTGCAAGATTCAGCTCAAACCCAATGAATATACAGCTACCTGAACATGTTTCAATCAAGTTTAAGTATCTCTTCCTTTTCCACCATTTTAAGGAAAATAATAAATATCAGCAAACAAACACAAACCTGTCTGACACCACTGACTGGTCAGATTTTACCAGCGGGTTTCTGCACAAGCTCATATAGGGGTCTTAGCACAGTGCAAGCCCACTTTGATATCATCTGATATCCTCTCTCACCAGATCAGAGAGAAGGAAAAACAGCAACCCAGTAATGAAACATCTCAGTACAGGCTAGCGACTTTGCGTGTAGTTTTCTGCTAGGTGTCCCATGATCACACTTCATCTTTGCCTCCGCTAGCACTAAGAGCAAGAAGCTACAGCGTGCAGAGGACCCTGTGAGAATGCAGAGCCTGGATTTTATATGTAGCAGCCAGCAGTTAGGATCGGAGCAGTGTGCATCACTTTTGTATGAGGAGCAAGGGGAGGGAATTTGGATGAAATTAAATGGGAAACTAAGTGGGGAAAGCCCTACGTTAGTCCATGGGCTGGACTTCAGTGCTCAGAGAATTTCCTAGCCCCCTCCCCACTCCTGGTAGCTTTAAACATGCTCATTGCTTGTGGCCAGCTGGAGAGCCAGCGTGGCCTTGGCTGGCTGCTGCAGCGAAGCCAGGGCCCTCGCTTCCTTGCCTTTGTGGCTGTTGGTGACTAACACGCACACCTGCTTCCTCTGCGGGCTGTCTCCTCTTCTGGGCAGCGGGGCTGTTAGAAAAAGTCAAGCAGACGGCGCTTTACCAGGAAATCCAGGTGTCCAGAAACACAATTAAGGAGATTTGAATTGACCAAATACTTCACGCTTCCAGAAAGCTAAACTGGATACAAACCTTTTCCAAGCTTCCCTCTGATAAATACTCAGGACACCATGCTGACAAGCAGAGGCGCCTGATGCTTCCCTGTGAGCCTATTTGCCTTTATGCAGCCACACAGAAGGTGCAGCATGAAGGAGCAGGGCTGCCTGCTTCCCTCGTGCTGCTCAAGTCAACCTCATGGCACACTTCGCAAAGGCAAGCCACTTGCAAGACACCTTCCCTGCACGCTGTGCACCACAACATTGCTGGGAGTTAGTCTAGCTTGTGAGCTTTTGCCAACAAAAGAAATACAATTTTATTCTCTGTGTGTATGTGTATGTGTGCATGCATGTTTATGCAGATATGTTCTTCTAATATGAAATGTGCCCTTCTAATCTGCTTGGGCTGGAAGTGTCCTCCTGCTTCCACCATTTGCTGTAATTTGCGTTGTCCACAGAAGACTTCAGAATCCAGCCAACACACATCACAAAATTGGTGGGAAGAACCATTACTCACAAATTTGTGCAATCAATTACATTCTTAATTTTACCCAGGAGGTGATGTCTTGAAATGCTTTCAGACCATCACAAAAGAGAAGAAGCTGGTTGGGAGCAATGAGCACCATCTGAGAATCCTCCCATAACTCAGGCTGTTTACTTTTCAGTTTCACTCACAACCGTCCAAGCATATCTCTCTCTTTGCTCAAATCCTTTTACTGTTTCTTCCTTTGAAGCTGACTTCCAGGGAAAGCTCTAGAGATGTTGACCTTCAGAGCAGATTCAAGTCTTGATTTCTCTTCCCTCTGCGGAGAGCAAGCTGAGGTCCTTCTACCCCACAGCAAAGCTAGCTTGTTTTATGATGAGGCATGTGCCTGCGATTCTTTCCACACTGGCAATACTGCTTGAGCAGTGTTTTTTTAAAGCCTCAAGCTTTAGAGCTGAGAGATCTCGCAGCAGCGCAGCTATCTAACCCCACTACGGCAGAGCACATCCCAGGAACTGGGTGCTGGCACCGGCACCATGTGGCGGCATGTCACAGCCTTCTGGGGATGAGAGGTCCATGCATCCAGTATCCATGCATCCAGCCAGCTTCTTTGTCATCCCAGAAGCTTCTGAACAACAGTATTGGCTCCTGGTAGAAAAAAAAGGAGCTTCAACTATCTATAACGTTTCCCAGTCTATGACATCTGCACACAGAGGGACCTTTCCCCACATGAATGGCCCCAAGCCGTAACTATATCAAGTTACTCACATGACCAAGTCTTTGCAGAATCCCACCCTCAGGGACTACCCAGAGTCCAACAGTCCTGAGCAACTGACAAAAAAACTCTCACAGCATACATTGGGGATTGAAATACTACTGACTAGAACAAAGCACGAATTAAGTGACACCAGTCTGGATGGCACAGATACCAAATCAGTGCAAATAAAATATTTTCCATTGCCATCATGTGATTTGCACATGGCATCCCTTACAGCAGAGGCGACTGAGAAGCGTATCGACTAGCTTCTCTCTGCCTTGGAATTCCCCCAGCAAAGCTGGGCTGGCTGGCGATGTAGGGTGCTTAATTCCAGACTACTAAATCTCACTGAAATCAATGCAACTCAAGAATGCACTTAAAAATGAGGTAAACACCTACGGACTATAATGAACTAGGATGTTGCACTGCTCTGTGTGGTTCTTTGGCTGATTTTTTTATCAAGAAAATACTTCACAGGGACAAAAATTAGAGACACCTCCTAAAAGCTGTAGGAATACCTTCAATAAATGCAAGATAGTTGCATTTACTTTAAAACTACCAAGTTTAAGACCCAGTTTCTTAGACCTTTCCAGAGATCATGCACTCACTGTGACCCTTTTATAAGCTTCTAATCCAGATAAATTAAAAGGAAAATATAAACCAAGATCTTCTACCACTTGCCACTACAAGATTCATTATTGCCTTAGGCCTCAGAGAAAACTGTAGCTTTGCATTCCCGCTTTTAGTTAAGGTAACAAGGAGAAGGAAGAGAATTTTTGAGGTGGGCTCATCTTCCTTTCATCTGAAAAGCAGTTGCTGAGTTGTTCCAAGCTTGTGTGTGTCGCTCTGTGTGCTCAGTACCTCTAAGCCTGACTTTCTAGAGGCTACTACTGCACCGCTGAAAGGAGAGGTGAGTTCTTCGTATCTGCTCCCTGGAAGCAGGTTAAATACCCAATTAGCAAAGAGCCCTCTGAAAAAGGGATATGGCTTTGCATTAAGCAGAGGTTGTAAATGCTTCTCAGTTACTTGTTTTATTCTCTTTTTGTTTCCTTGCAAACGATGGAACTCCTTAGAAAGGCTCAGGGAGCATGGACACTTTCTGCTTGTGAGCCCAATAGCGCTTGGCTGCCCATTCTTCTCACCAGCCGCATGCCAGCATGTTTTCAGTGACTTAATGGCACTTCTGCTTTGGGGTAGCTGCATGGGGAAGCAGACTGCAGCTGCTTCTGAAGGATATAAATATTTTTACAGTTGGGGGGGCTCCAGCAGTCCAACAGGATCAGGGACACCTGGGCTCTATTCCTGGCTCTTCTGCAGACCTGCCGTATTGTTTTGCTCCTTTCAGTAGCTCTAAATGAAGACTTTTTCCTGCCCAATTTGTAATCTTAGGTGTGAGGCTTCCATGTGAAAAACTGAGCCACAATAAGGAATTTGGGGTGATGGGGCTGGACTGTGCATGCAGGCACTCATTTGATAACAAAATCCCACAAAAGCCATTGCACTGGTGAACACCACGAATGGCTCCCAGGCCAACCTTACTTGCACCATTTAGCAGTTAGCCTTCTGCTCCCTTCAGATATTATTTTATGGCTTTCCTTTGTTTCCACCGAGGTCTGAACAGGAATGAAATTTTGAGTCTTGTCGCTAGCCTTTTTAAATAAATAGCTCTGCCGTCGCTCTAATAAGTTTGACAAGTTGGTCCCAGGCCCTGGACAGGAAGCTAATAAACTTCAAGTTGCTTTTCTATTGTTTTCCTAAAACAATTTGACTTCCTTTCTGATAGCCTCAAATTCCTTCAATAAAAATAGAGTAGCTGGGAGCCAGAGGAAGGGCTGAACTTGAGCCAAGTTGTGCTTACAATGCCGCCTGCGTAAGATCACATTTTTATCCTGATCCACGAAGACTCTTTAAAAGAATAGCAGGCAGGCAGCTGCCAGTGCATGTCAGGAACAGCTCAGGAGCTAGTCTCCCCCAGCATTGGTCCTCCAGGCTTGAGGGAATCTCCAGCCAGTGAGCCAGTCAGACCACAACAGGAGGCTGAGCTCCTGGGAGCTGACTGGGGTTTGCTTACCCAGTCCAGAGTGTCCTCCCCCAGACACAGATCTCTTCTGGGAGCCGAACACTGGCAGAGAGGTGGGCTCCAGCAAGACCAAGGGGCTGTGCTAAAGCTCATCCTTCAGTCAACATCACCTGCTGCTCTTTCTACCTGTGCAAGGCTCAGCAAAAAGAGGTAAAGGTCTGTTCTTTCTTTTTTTCTCACTCTAGGAAACATATATACGTATACACACATATATTTTTGTGAAGCAGCTATTTTTCTAACTGGAAGTTTACAGTACAAGGTGAATGTCTGGTGGCTAGGCAGATGAGGACTCCTTGCTTGAAAATTACTTGCTGATCCTTTGGACAAATCCTTTATGCTCTCCATGGTTAGGTTCCTCCACCTATAAAGCAAAGGGAGTGTTTATAGGAGGTGTAATTACATTATAATTTGCAAAGCACTTCTCAACTGCTCAGAGATGCTGAAGAGTTGAGAGGTGGAAGCAGTAGCTGTGAGAGTGCCGTGATTTATTTCCAGTAATGTAAAGCTGACAACTAAGCATTTACTTTGGGATAAGTGGTTATTTCTCCTCAGTGAGATGAAATCCTCTTCCAGTTTTTCTTGCTGAAAACTTCACTGGCAAATGAGACACACAGAGTGACATTTCATGCCTTGCTCTTTCTTGTTTCCTCATTTCTCACTCCATGCTGTTTTGGTACTCTGTGCTGGCAAGGGGAAAAAGTCCATCAAGAATGGAATAACTTGGGATCTTTTACTAAATAAGGAACTGTGACTATAAAACTGTTCCCTCTCATTCAGGAGCCCAACGTCACGTGCTACTCCTGTTCCCGGGGGCCCAGCCTGTCCTTGGGAATTTGCGTCCTGCCAGAGGATGCCTTCAAGCTGTCTCCAGAGGTCTAATGTATAACAGAGAACTTCCTTCTCCCTCCTTCTCTTTCAATCATATCCATGCATGGGGATTTTAGATAAAAGGTTTCACCAGGAAGGCAGCATCCGTTGGTGCTTTAGAGAAGGTACTAGAGGTGCCTGTCTGGCATGGGACGATATGAAGAATCAGAGTAAGTGCAGTGCTGTGGCCAGGCACCAGAGATGAAACACATACGAGAAGTTTCTATCTCAACCACTGTTGGGTGGTGCTTTTTTCTGAAATTTCCCAATGCAGTATATCTGATATCCTCCCCAAACACAGAGCCCTCAGTAATGGCAGGAAAGTAAAAGACGTTTTCCCTTCAGACAGTGTCTTGAAGTTCTCAGATCTCAGGAGAGCATTTACCCGCATTTGAAACAGCCTCCCAGCAAAGCCAGATGCTCCGAGAACATCTGGTTTATGTGAAGAAGCTCTTTCGTATGTGAGCTCTCATCTATACTACTGCGTATTTGCAGACCTTCTCTATGCGTTGCGTTGGCTTGCTCTTTTTGTTTGTTTAAAACCCTGACGCAGAATGAATCCTCCTTTAAATATCCATGGGATCAATGCCGAAAAGCTCATCACACTGAAACTCTATTCAGGATTTACCTGGCTTCTGTGTGAAAGGGAGCAGCTCTGATAAGGCAATAGGCAAGTACAGGAAATAGCATGAAAAAGGGACCTCTTGGCTTATCAGCTTCAATCCCTTTGAATAACAGGCAAGTACAAAACAAATGGCCTTTTCTAAACTTACTAAGCTCTGTCCTAAATCTCATTAGGTTTCTGCCCTTGCCTGTGCTACTAGAATGCTGTTCCAGCACCTCCTTCCCTGCTCTGTTGCTTAGAAACCTTCTGAATTCCAACTTAAATTCATTCATGGCCAATTTATATCTATTTATTCTTGTGCCACATTGTCCTTTAGCTTATGTAGCTCTCCTCTCTCCCTAGCACTTATTTTCCCAACCCCCAACTCCTAAAAGTATTTATAGGCAGCAAACCTCTCCTCTCTTAACCTTTGTTCTGCCAGACTAGAGTAACTAAGCTCCCTTATAGTATTCACCTTGCAGGCACATCACACCGTGTTTTAATTACTTTGGGTAGCTCCACTATCATGAAGTTCAGTGCAAAATAATGAACTCAGAAAAGCTTGAACTGGTACCTCATCTATTTTCAAATCGGCTCAAATATCTCTCTGCAGTCACTTCTGTGACTGATAAGTAAACATACTCTTGGCCGAGAGACACCCTCTGTCCCTCTGATCACCCCATTGCCTTTCTTTGCACCTGTTCCAGGCTGAATATCTTTCTTGAATGTGGGTGAGCAGCACACACTATTCTGGTGGGGTCTCACATCCTCTTGGACGACAGTAATCTCACTCACTGCAACTGGAAATACTGCTGCGTCCTGAAAGCTCGCTTGCCTTTTTCACCCTCACGTCGCATCTCTGGTCTTTCCTCCTTTGGTGACCTTCACCCAGGACTTTCCCCTTGTTGATCCTGCCAACTAGGAACTCCCAATTGCTAAGAAAGATTCATGTTACTCTCTGAGCAACAAGTTCCTGGTGTGTGACTTTGCACTCTCCCATTTTACCTCACCTCGATCACTCCAGTTGCAAAGAGCCTTCAGCTGTCCTGGTGCTGCAATCCACCTCTGCCCTGACAATACCTCCCAGCCCTGTTCCATCAGCAGATTTCATTAGCATTTCTACTTTCAGTGCCTAGGTAATTAACACAAATATTAATAAAGATCAGTCCTAAGAGCAATCTTTGAGCAGCCTCACAGACAACTTTCCTTCAACCTGTTAGGGAACCAGTGTCTCAGTTCTGTCAGTCTCTTACTCGCTGAGGGTTTCTCTAATAATCCCCGTCTTCTTCGGCTGAATTTTCACTAATTTGCGTCTTTTGGGACACCATGTCATATGCCTCACTGAAGCCCAGGTAGACATGGTCTGCTATGTTTCTTTTATCTAGAGGGTCAGAAATCTTACCCCAAGAAAGCCTTTGATCAAAGGATGGTACATGCTGTCCTATTTGCCCCTTACCTCCTGTCTTTATTTCTCCTTTCCTTCAAAACCTGTACCACAGCATCATAGACTGCTGAGGTCTGCAAGCTGCACATGGCAAGCTGTCAGCTGTTCTCCTCATTCCCACAGTCTGGGGAAGCATTCTCTTCCACTTGTTCTCCTCACTCAAGTCATACAAGTTTTGCATAGCAGTCTCTTGGGGA
>Ga0181612_144034_pt1 | contig 20226 bp, 6 predicted proteins | sample HoacroProtozoa21_FD_119630 | JGI IMG/M metagenome (GOLD analysis project Ga0181612, IMG submission 119630) | Hoatzin crop microbial communities from Cojedes, Venezuel. Combined Assembly of Gp0051906, Gp0051904, Gp0051908 | reverse complement strand
CCCCTGCACACATCCGCAACAAACGAGAGACCCCCCCTTTTTTTTTGTGGGGGGGGGGGGCCCCCAAAAAAAAAAAACAACCCACACAGACCCCCAAAAAAAAAAAAAAAAAAAAAAAAAAAAAAAAAAAAAAAAAATCTTCTTGGGTCATGGTCTGTGCCCCACATCACACCAAGTGCTTCCAACCAACATTTAGCTTTAAGGGACCTCCTTTAATGACAGATACACTCAGGCTCTTTCCCTCTTCATTAACTGCAGGTACATCCCAGTCACAGAAGAGCTACATTGCCTCACAATTTCTTTCAATTAATTCTTTTCCTATCACAAAAGTAACAGGGAAGAGTCCAGAAGCCTTGATAGCACATCAAATCAAGCCCAGTAGATCAGGAAACACACCTGTGCTGGGGATGCTCAGCGTGGGTTAAACTTCAGCACTACACAGCCTGTTCTGCATCAGCACACAGCTGGCACAGCGGTCCTGGGGCACTGATGCCGGCGCAAGTACCAGCACTGCCAGACCACAACCAACTCTTCTCATCAATCCCAGATTCATATTAACAGGGATGCTACAGAAACTAAGACTTTATAGATGTATGCACTGCTTTTAACTCCTGCATAACTACTGAAAAGCTAGTTTACTTGGATTTTGAGTAATAGGCTTCAGTTCCAGCCTGCGAGAATGACCTCAAGCTGAGTAACCGAGATACAACACTGTGCTATCCTAGCTTGACTTCAGCACACCTTTGTTTCTGCGAGGTTGAGATGGGCATTGAATCTGCCACGTGGAACCGAGAAGTAAATTTTTCATTTCAAGGCTCCCCATCTGATATAAATAGGTTCTTTAAGGATTTGATATCTAGTTCATAGCAAGATTTTTGCTAACAGGAAGGCACAAACATGTAACGCAGCTGTCCCTGTGTAACCCAGTCCATGGTCCAGTGCAGACACTGGGACAGGATGGGTACCAGTGTGCGTCTTGCCACCACCTAGAAGCTGAACTGATTGTTGTAGGGCTGAAACGCAGCTGTGCCTCACAGTAATTTACACTGCTGTCAAGGAGAGAAACCACACGCTTCCTTCTTTACCAAAGACCACAAAACCTCATTTACTCCCCTGATTGTGTTAGCCAATATGAAACAAAGTAACTTTTAATAAAGTGTGCCGTGGCAGAGAAAAATTGATACAATCACAGAGTCGGTATAATAGGATTTAATTCTGCTTCAGATGTGCTAGTTTTAATAAAAAAGGATTGAGCAAATCTAAAATAAATTACACTGAAAGGTCAGGCTTATTGCTTGTATAGTTCTGTTAACTCTTCCACAGACATTTTTACAGACTGTATTTATGAGACCTTTTGATTTTCAGAAGAGGTATAAAATACATCTGCAATTTTCCCATTATTTGCAGCAGTGTTTCTTCTACAAGTGTCATTTCCCAGTACTTCAATACAGATTTCTTCAACCGACATTTATAAAAAATGATGAGTTATTTATGGGGTGGTTTTGTTAAATTAGTGAAACTGTAATTCCCGATGGAAAGTTAAACCCAACTAGAAAAAAAATTGTTAAGGGATTGATGATTCCCATTTGTGTGCCAGTGACACTTGTGACTTCTTATTCATTAATCATTCCACCGGCATGTCATTTATTCAATAGGAAGCAAATCAATTACTTATTTTTATATGTGGCTAAGGCCCTGATACTGTGAACTACTCAGAATAGACATAAATTGGAAAGAACTGTAAACACTGCATCTTATTACAAGGCTCTTATTAATATTATAGCAGCACCTAGAGACCCCAGCCCAGATCGCAGCCCACTTTGCTCAGCACTACTGTAGCACAGAGAGAAATAACCACCCTAACCCTACAGAATACACATCCTGAAGGACACAGCACAAACAGACCTCAGCAGGGGAGAGAAAGAGCAGTGTCTGCAGAGGAAGGAGCTTGTTGTGGTCACAGAGGAGAGCTAAAAACACATGGCAGTGTCCCAGTTGGCAGTCCTCAGCTGCTGTTCCAAAGTCCATGCTGGTCTCCAGCCCTCCGTGGGCACAAAGACTGTACAAGTCCTGCAGGCACAACCAGGGACCTTACAAGCACTCCAACAAGTTGCAATTATGCCGATTCCAGTCTTACCAAGTTTCTTGCCATTGCCATGACTGCACAAGTCTATCGCATGTGAACACAGATGTTCTGTTTCTATGTGTTTTTATACAGCCCAGGTGTACGTGAGACCTCACGCTTGGAAAAGGAACTATCAGTTCTACATCAGTCTTGAGATAATACCTAGACACAACAAGCTCAATTCTCTACAGCCACCACCAGAGAAATTCTGCTGAATCTGTTGGAAAGAACAGAAAATCCAATCCATTGTTCGTAGCTGTCTGTACCCACACTTTCAGGGAACCTAGGTACAAGCCATCAGCAATGAGCACAGCCAAAGTAGGCTGGACAGCATCATGAGATTTAAAAGTAAAATAAAGTCTTGGGTTCACTGTGGAGTTCTGCTCAACACTCTTGAGACAGTTAAGAGCATCTCCAGTGGCAGCAGACTGAATGCAACCATCACCACAGCAGAAGGATAACAAAGAGCTGCCACAGCAGCCACGGACTTCCCCGGGGGTCTTGGGTTTTAAGAATCACTTTAATTCCAAGACATTGATTTTTATTTCATGCTGATGAAATCAACAAGAAATCATTGCCAGCCATTACTACTGAGGAGCAGAGGTGACCCGGGCTTTTTGCACAGCACAGAGAATTCACCAGAGATCGGACTGCCCCATAACTAGGAACGTAAGCAGCTATTGTCTGAGATTAGAAAGCCACAGCTTTGTGTTGTGGGCTACAATAATTCAGTTTCTGTGGGTTGGCAGAGGAAATTCTGCAAAACACACAGGTCAAAGAGCTACACAGGCATAAACATTAAATTCTTTGCATAGTTTGAGTTATATGAATATGCAAAACAAAGGCACCCTGGGAACACCTGTGAAGCCCCTTGACAAACTCTACTTAATTTTATCAACATTTCTGCTTTTGACAGAGAAAAAAAAAAAGTCTTGAGGTAAAGTGGTACCTAGAGTACAAAATTCCATGTCCAACAAATACAACTGATGGACAGAATATGTCCATTAAAGGAGCAGTGCTTGTAATGCAGAATAATCATTTAGCTTTTGGGGCTTTCTGAAATACAGTCAGGGAATAAGTCCAGATCCTGGCCAAGGGCCACAGATGCTTCACAGAAAGAGCAAAGGACAGTCCCAGTCACAAAATATTACAGTGAAGGAAATGAAGGAGGTCAAGCAGTACCAAAAGCCTTCTAGAGAAGGCCAACAATCCCATTGGAAAGGACATCGAATAGCTCTGAGTGAATAGATAAATGCCATAGTTTTGCTGCATACAAAAATACAGGAAAAGTTAAGTGTGGTCTTTTTCTTTTGATAACTGTTAGGTGACTAGTAAACTGGAAGAGGATGATGTCTTCATATTTCCATTTGCAAAATACAGCAAACCTTAGAGATATCTCCTTAACTTTGCTTCAACAGGTAAAACTTTGCCAAGCTTTTATAGATCGGTTCACATACACTTCTCCTTCTGACACTACTGACTCTTTGACAAGGTATCGATACCTATCTATGTAAGACAGACACACAAACTACGGTCTTTGCACAGGCCCTACTACATACAACCTGCAGTTACTGCTGCTGTGATTGGATGTGAATCCTCTGGTCTCCAACACGAATGTGGTCCTCACCTGACTAAACTATCTTATTTTGCTGGTTTTTTTTAATAGGTTTCCTGCCAGCTGGGCTCTGCCTCCATTCAATCAACTCTTCTCCTTGGGTCGCTCCCCCCCCACTTTTAAAAGCAGTGGCCCAAATCCATGAAATCAGTAAAAATATTGTATTTTCTCAACTTTCATTACTATAGCTACTTTCCAATGAGAGCAATAATTTCTATAGCAACACTCTAATGAAGGTCTCAAAGCTCCTTACATCAAAAATAAACTACCTATGTAGACAAGCTGTCAATGCGGCTGATCTCAGGTTGTAGGCACCTACCTTCATCCAAGAACACCATCGAAAACACAGGTAGGCAGTCCACTAACAGCTGTACTTCCACACAAATTCATCCTGCTGCACTAATTACAAAGCAGACTGTCTCCTCAGCTCTCCTGCACCCTGGCACACAGAGGCAGGCTCTGAATGACAGGTGATTCACACTGCGTCATCTAGTCCAGACCATGAACATCTCGTTTTGAGCACGGAATACCATACCCACTCAAAACTCTTGGAATAACTTAAGAGTGCAATGGTTTAATTCCAATCCAGGAAAAAGAGAGGACTAATTTCTGGGTGGCGTGTTAACAGATGTTATTGGCTCCATATTACTTTTAGTTTCCTCCGCTGATGGAGGCTTTCTGACCACATTAAGACAGACTACAAATCAACACTGCACCAAACTCTTTGTGCAGAGAAGATGCTGATTTCTGAAGAGCGATGCAGTCAGCCTATGCACAATATTCAAAAGGCAGAGACACGGAGCGAACTAAAAGTAAATGCTTACGTAGATCAGGTGCACTTTAGGCCACTTCAATACTACCATACATAATTTTCTGAAGAGTTTTGTGTCTCAGAAAATAGCCATGCAGAAGATACTATTTACTAATTCTTTTTTTTCCACCTACTACAAATCAGTAGTACAACATTGTGCTCCCCTTCACAGTGAATTATTGCCTATAATCCCTATTTTCTGCCTCTGTGTCTAAGATTAAGGTAAGCCTCAAACACTCCTTACTTTGTACACAAAGCACACAAATGCCCATGGGGCTCTGCAAATGGTAAAAATGAAACAGTGGCCAACAGGCAGCAAAGCATCTGATGCAGAACTACAGGGATCACTATGAAAATAGAGTCAGCAACACCCTGCTTTAGGTAAGGCCTGACTCTAGATTAGTAGACACAATTAGTAGACATACTATTAGAGAAGCGGAATCAACATTGTTTTAAACGCAAAGCAACTGTGACAACTGGTCAACAGAGAAAGGCCATTAGGATTGGAGGTAGCTGTACAGTAGGAAAACAAAAAAATTACTAATGCACAGAATACCATAAACCACCTTACAGCAAGCAAATTGATAGCTTTGTTCTACCTCCTGCCAGAGATTCAGTCTCCTCATAAAACCATTATATCCATCTTTCCAATTCAAAATCAGCTCTATTATTTAAATGAAACACTGAGTATCAGAAGAGAACAAGCTCTGCCTTGGTGCTTTTAATACAAGAAAAAGTGATTACACAACCATGTTCTGCTTTTCAGGTGGTTTTGGTTGATTTCTTACCTGACCATCAAACCAGTGGGTCCATGGAAAGAAAGAGCCATGCTCACCTGTTGGCACATGAGGGTCCTTCTCTCCACCTGGTAGTAGCCCCAAGTGATGACCCCCTCTTACTTCTGTTGGAGGCAGCTGGCTCCAACAGAAAGGTATCCGCAATTCAGAGTGAGGTCAATGGCTTACCTTAAACAGTCTCCACTGCTACTGGACTTTCCCAGTCTCACAGCTATGGCATTTTAAGTGATTGTGGAAACAGTCATCTCCTTCAGCCAATGCCAACTCAAGATATCATTGTCCATAAGATGAGCAAGAGCCTGAAATCAGCCCTGAACTACTGAATCAGCACGGCATGGTCACGGCTCTACCAGCGCCTGTAATTGAGCGAATTTGCACAGAAGGCACAAAAACCACAATTAAAAGGATTGTACGCAAAATAACTTCCCACTTTTCAACCAGTCCCACAGATCAGACCGGCATCAGGACCCATGATCTGACAGCAAACCCTTGCAAACCCCAGGTTTCTGAATAAACCTCTAAAATGGGATATATGCCAGTCAGCATTTTAAGAAAAACCTATTAGCATTCAAGAAATATAGACTAACATTATTCTTGTTTCTGATTCCGCCTCAGATTCACTACAAAGTAACTTGCAGCTCAATAAACTTTGACATGCTTTCATGTTATAAAAACAAAGACAAAAACTTATTTATTCATTTTACCTCCTACATCCCAAATCAATAATTGCACCTACTGATTGATGACATAAATTCAAAACACTAATTTACATTGAGTAACGTAACCTAGCAAGAAGGCAACAACTGAATTTGTTGAAATCGATTTTGTTTCCAACAGAAAATCTTCAGGTCCATAGAATAATAATATGCAGTGCACAGAGCAGTTAATTATCAATGACTATCCCAAAAAGCTAAAATTAAATTTCTTTTTGAATATGGAAAGAAAATGTTGAGTCTCCAGGGCTGATGTTTAAGCAAAAGAAATTTCTTGTACCTCTCCCACGTGTGCATTCAAGCAATGCGAAACATGGAAAGGTGAATTTCAGCATGTACTAAAATCACTTCGTAATGTAAATAAGTAAAATTGTTTCAGAGACATGTACCTACAGAAGCCATAAAGTAATGTTGAAACATTTTGTACTTATTTAAATTCCAGCAATGTGATTTTAATAGTAAGTCGCTGAAGAAAAATCCTGTGGCACAAAGTGATGCCGCTTTTTGTGGTGCGGAGGGCCCTGCCTTCAAGCAGCAATTGAATGCACGCAAATATCGAGTCAGCACAGTTCTCGCAGGCTGGCTCTGAGTCGCTCCGAGTATTGCACCGAGTACCACATCAGCTAATAACTTCATTTAAACTTCGATAGAGGCCTTTTTAAGTTGAAGGAAAGCCTACCCAAATCACCTCTCCTGTGGTAACTATCTAGTTTTGCAGGTCCGTTTGGTAAGCACTGGCAAACTCTGCGGAGACAGCTGGACTACAGACCCATCGAGACAAAAATCTAAGCAATTGCAGAGAGCACCTCAGCACTGCCACACCATCGGTCTCATCCATGTGCGACAGGAGCAGCTCCGTCCTCCGATTCCCTCTTTCAGATGCTTTTAGATCCACCACCGGCACCTGGGGTCTGAACAGGTAAAAGCACCAGAGTGCTGCAAACAGGCAAACCAAGAGGGGAGAAAAGCCTAACGCTGTCTCCACAAGCTACGCACAGCTAAAGCACCTTCGGTGGCAACTCCACTCACTCAGCAAATTACAGTGGCTTTACTTTAAATTTTGGTTTACTACCAATAAAAATAGATAGATTTAGCCATCAATCTCCAGTTAATTACAGACAGAGTTTCCCAGCCTAGCTCTCACCCCAGCCTGGCAAGGGCAATTGTTTCCAAGATTCAACCTCTTCCCTCTGCATCTCAAATGTCAGAAGAGGAGTCGCTGCGACAGCAGCGTTTGCACAGTAACTGGGAATTGCGCCAAGACACCCAATCTGTTCATTTGGACAGGTTTCCAAGGAGCCTCCTCATGAAAGTATCCATGATATCAACTGACTCAGCAGGACTTCAAATAAGGCCTAGAAGCAAAGGCTTCCTCTCAACCAAGAGCTGTATTTTTTTTAAGTGCATCACACATACCTGTGCACCTCCCTGCTCCTTACAGGGACCTGACCACCCTTCTATCCAAATGCCAACCAGTATTTAAAGCAGGCTACAGTAGTAACTTGCAACTTCTTGTCCCTTCTCCATTTTCCAGGCTCGTAAGCACAGTTCAGTGTGGCACAGCTTGGTATCAGGCTGCAGGACTGGCCCAGCTCCGTGTCTGGAGAGGCCATGCAGAGTCCGTGCAGGAGAGTGACAAGTGCCATGGTGGAGGGTTTGCAGCCCCCAGCCAGAGATGTGAGGAACTGATGGTGGCCTCACATGAGCTGCAGGACAGAAGAGAAGATGAGGCAAGCAACTGTCTCCTTTCTGCCAGGGTACAAGGTACTGGATTAGAACACTAATCCACATATTTGAAATCCTATGGGGCACTCAAGGCTTCCAAGCCCATGAATGGCCTCGTTCAGCTCCAGGACCAGGCACAAGCACCACTAAGCTGGGTACAAGCATCACCAAGATAGCCTCTGGGCCAGTGGCTGCCCTCTCTTTCTCCTGTCACCCAGAGTAGAAACTAGGCAGGCACAAGCCCCATCAGGCTGAGTTTTTTTCAAAGGAGCTGACTGTAAAAGAGAGGAGATGGTGCGGAGCAGTCAAGGGAGCACACGCATGCTCACGCCGACAGCCAGGCTAAAAGGTCCCTCCAGCATCGGGGCTCTTCAGCAGACATCGTCCTACACCTTCGCCCAGGTTACATCACATCCAGGTGAAACAGCCTTCTAAATCAAACACAAAGACCCAGAAAACATAGTCAGAAATATCCAGCTCTTCAGTGGCGTCACTTCAATCAGGTAATCAGCATTCTAGATTGATACTGTCGAATCAAAGATATCAATACCTTCACCAATGCAATGAGTTAGGCCCTCAATTAGTTGATACTTAAGTATTCAACTAGGAAGTGTTTGTCTACAAAAGGTGTCTCAAAAATCCCTAATCAGCAGCTGTTCTTTTCAGAAGCAGACAAGAACACTTCACTCAGAATATTCAGATATTTTGACTAAATAAAGGCTAAGACTCAGTATCAGTGAAGAGCTGAAAATTAAATTCTATTTTTCTATGCTCTTATTATGCCTACTACCATAGAATACGAAATTATTTAACAAATCATTTGTCAATGAAAATATGTTTCAGGCAGGAAATACAAATAATTAGCAAAGTTGTCAACATTTTATCTGTATGTACAAAGGAAACCATTATTGACACAGATAAATATGAAAAAACATATTGGTAAATCATAAACTTTCCATTTACTGTATTGCTAACTTTACTATAAGATGATTATATTTTATAGCCAGTTCCTCAAGGTGAATGATTATTAAACATTTGTAATCGTCAATTTCTTCAAGAACCCTAAACTGTAATGAGTTACTACTTGAACACAATGCTGTATAATTACGTAGAAATGAAGACTGACTGCTAACAGCATGGAGATATCCTCAGAATTTTGTAAAAGTTTCATGGAATTCATAAACTACCAGTGCACAACACAGTTTGCACCATCTTCATAAAATCTCAACTACAATTTTATGAGTTTAAGGACTGTCATACTTAGGTTTATTTTAATAATTTGAAATACTCAGTAGTCAATACACGTTATTTCTTTTCCTAAGCAGAAATGACAAAATAAAAGGAAAAAAGACAAACAAAAAACCCCAACCAAAACACACACTCACAAAAACCTGAAGGAACACAGACATGAGAATCAAGCTGTCTAGAAATTCAGAAGGCCGTTTTATGGCCTTAATGTGAAAGCAATAGTTCTAAGGAAAGAGAAATACAAGCAGCCTTACTGGACTCTAACCCCTCACCATGAAGTGGTCTCCTGAAGAACATCCACCTGTTAAGCTAAAGAAAGAAGACACATAATGAATGCTATTTACCAAACTGCCAAGTGGAATTTAAGATTTTGTGGCCTTCAGCAGCATCTATCTAATTAACAAATGGAAGATAAATGAAGATTACTTTTCAGCCTGTTTTCTTATGGCAAGAAACTTTCATGTAGAAATAAAAAGGTCTGTTCCCTGAAAAAGGTGACTACAGGCGGATCTTCTCAAAAACACTGAATGCTGACAGCAAGAATGATCCTGACATGACAGTACCAAACTCCTCCACAGTTACTGAGTAGCTCTGCAGACAGGATCACTGCTTCCATTAAGAGTTCCGATGTCTGAACACAGCATCTTCTCCAAAACAGTTGGCAGGTACTGCTTCCAACAAAATCTTGAAATCAGTAGACTTCAGTGCTGGTAGACCACCACAGAGAGTATTTAAGAAGTAGAAACTAGCTGTGGGATCATGCTCGACCTGGCACTAAGCAAAGCTATCTGGAATAACTATCCTTCTTGTAGTGAACCCAACAATTGTTCGGCCTGCTACTGAGGACAAGGTAAGGCAGTCAACATCTCTTTTCACAGATCCTTCTTCCTGGTCCAGGTACCTCACCTGAAAGAGTGAGGTCTACCAAAAGTCACTGTGAAGCAGACAGAATTGCTACCGGTCAATGCCAGGATAAACTGGTCTTCCAGAGCTCCTTACCATCTCTTTTTTTCCCTAGGGGGTCATCCTAAGAAAAAAAAAAGTGAAAAACTGAGCATTCATTGAGGACATGCACCTCTCCAAGCAGAATATCTAGCATGTCTAGTAGCGATCAACAGCTGCAGTGACAAAATTCCTGGTCCCTACCATTCTATGACTTCAGCTCCGAAGTATTGTATTTTAGTAATACAGAGGTATTGAATAACAGAAAAACAGTAATATACTTTAATGCAGGATCAATAATGATACTGTATCACACCATACTAAAAGATAACATAGGCAAAGCTGTCACAAAAGTACAGGCACTACTAGTATTTTATTTTAGGTTACAGGAAATTAGAAAGTTTGAAAACAAATGTAGAACAGCCACACCCCACACACCCTTACATTCAGCTACCACAGCCTGAAAGTTAATGAGAGGTATAAGAGCAACAAAAACAAATCAAACTATTTTGAACAGTATCCCAGTGCACGGACACATCTGTACCAGAAGACATCAGGTTCATATTAACTTTTATTTTTATATATGTACAACTTAAGAAACGAATCTCAATTTTAAAAAGTTCAGAAGTTATCTTCCAACAACACAATGTAGACATACCTTTGAGGCAGCAAATATTACCCCTGTTAAGGCTGTTATGAAAGGATTGATATCATGCAAATGCAATTATAGAGTACATTACACTTCAAAATATGCAAACAGAGTTCAACTTCAACTTTTTCAGAAAAAGAACATGTCAAATGTTGTAACTGTGACCCACCAAAGCATTTACATACATGCTTAAAGCTAAGTACACAGACCAGATAAACTTATGCTAAACATAACAACTGTCAAGCTATCTTCGCCAGATCAGAACTGCAGTCAGTAATCAATCCCTTCGAGCACCACCAGTGGCAACGTCTGCACCAACCATGTCTCCTTGCATTCACATAAACCGCTGCCGACTGCAAAAATCCATTTCAGTCACTAAGGCCCACATTTTTCAGCTTTGGCATTAATTTGTGATCACTGAAGAGTACTTAATCTCTCCAGTGAACCTGGGGAAGAGGCATGCATGGAGAGCACCTGTACCATAGAGCAGTGCACAGCAGGAATTGCCGGTGCTGCAGGAGCTGCGTAACAGAAGTCACTTCCATCAGGCATTTCGAAAGATTCTGATTAATTTCCATATACTGTATTTCTCCCTTATGATCTCAAAGAGTGAAAGCTGGGGCTTTTTAAACCACAACCAGCATTAGCACTGAATCAAACAAGCATTGCTAATCTACAATAAAAAATTGGTACTGAGTATTTTAGCATAGTAATGCCACTTCTCTAAAGATGGTCTAGTATTATCAGCAGGCAGAAAGCTTCATTCCTCCTCTATGTCATTATAAAAAATTGAAATTAAATATAATTAAGATGGTCAGCTGTGTGACTTATTTATTGTCATCACTAACATAACTCAAAAATAAAAGAACTGACAATTTGAAAGCAATGAATATGTGAAAAGAAAAAGAACACAACTGTTGTGACCCCTCCCAGGATGTTACATGCACTGCCTGACATGTACAAGGTGCTAGATGACTACTTTTTCTTCAACCCTAACACAACCAAATTTCAGTTGTCTACTTAAAAGGAAACAACAAATTATTTTCAAGATTTTCTGTCATGTCATTTTTTGACAACTCAAATTTCAAATTGCTTAAAGGCCCAGACTTTTCACAAGTTTTGTATCACGTTACATTCAGTTCTTACAAATTTCTTACAAACAGTATTCCTTGCCTAAGAAAATAGTAGTTAAAAGCAGGAAGATTCTTCTATTTCAGTCCATCTAATTTTGAGTCACAGCAGCATATCATTTAGATACTGCTAGGCACATACTGTGTGTCTGTCTGCAACTAGAAGAATGAAAGGAAAAGAAAGATCCATTTTACTTTAATCCTGACCAGCAGCTGTTAGCAATTTTCTTTAGTTATCACTGTGGGACATGATGGATGGGAAGACTCAATATGCTGAGGAACTAGTACACAGTGTAGAAGTGCTCTCAAGAACTGTTGTTCAACTGCACATTCAGTTTAACTAGGAACTACAGACTGTAAGAGGTAACAGATAGTTCCTGGGAGCATCTATCATTCTTCAGAGAAGCTGTCAGATCAAGAGGATAATATTTGGAAGAACAAGTGCATCATCTTTTGCTATACAGCTGGTAGATCATGTCATCGACGGAGGAGAAAAGTGAACATTAACTTAAGCGGTAACTGAAACCAAGACATCTGCATAAAAGAACAAGTTGAGATAGTACCATTTGAAGACTTTCCATATACTTTGCAACACAGAGAAACTGGATACACAAAAACATGCAAGTCAAACAAAGCTAATCTACAGTAAACAAAACCAGAATACACTTATTTCAAGGCTTAAAACATTAAAATATTCACCCAATGCTAAATAGGAGTAATGGAATAAGGTCTAGACCTAGCTGTGTAATTCAGTAAAAATTTGATCGGCTCTTTCAGCCTTTATTTCCCTCCTCTTTTTACTTGGTTTTATAATTTCAGGCCATAAACTCTGAGTGACACAGGAGCCGAAAAGCAAATGTAAATAAGGCATCTTCCTCTCTCTATTAATAGCAATGCTCTAGGGATTTGTGATTATATATGTATGTAGCTGCACTGCCTTTTTCCAGCCCATAATTACACGGGATGTCCTTCTCTCAAGGATAAAGCAGGATGTTACCTACTCCAGTAACAAAAATATTATTTGAAAAGACATCCTCCTTTTCTGAGTAGACCTATCCCATCTGGGTTGCACACTCATTTAAAAGCATGCATTGACACCCATCACTTACCTGTCTGAAAGTTGTGCCTCATCATTATCAGATGCAGCTCTCAACTCAGACAGATCTCAACAGATGAATGTCCTTTCTTACACCACAAGTCTTGCAAATAAAAGCCCAGTGAAATAATTTATAACTTGGTCCCCAAACAAAAGATATATTCCAAAATACAAAATCAAATTACTGATCTTTCAAAACACTCAACCAAGTCACCACAAGCATTTTGTCCCAAACCTTAAACATAGACTGTCAAGAAAGGCTGGAAATTACTAATCAAGCTTACAGAGATAAATCCCAGAAAACTTCAAAGACATTCCAATATACTTTAAATGACACAAAAGAATATGGGCATAACTCTGTCCTAAGACTCCAGAACTCTTTATAAAATAAAGTCCTGACTTTTACAAATACAGAAGAAGATAGCCAATGCAAAGCATGAAATACAAAGAGTTTAAAGATGTTTTTTCATCTCAAAACACCTCAAACCACAGAAGGAAGCAAACTGCACTAGAAGAAATTTACAAGTAGTCTTCAAGGGGAAGTACCATGTAAAGCACACTGCACAAATCTAGACTTGACATTATGAGGGCATGTCTCACTGTAGCAAGGTCCATACTGAACACGAGATCAGAGACAGAAGATTAAAGTAAAACATTAGATGTCACAGTCACTGTTCTACTGATCTGGGAAAGGCAGAGACTCCTCCGAGGTGAGCAGAAACTATGAACATGCTTAATAAAGGCCATTCTTGCCAAGTCAAAAAATCATACATCCAACACTTTCATCCCTTCATTAAAATAGAAATACCAAAAAGGAGCACTCCATAACATATCCCCATTGCTTCTGACTGACACGTTGAATCAAAGGTAAAAGCAGAAAGTTAGCAGAGATTAGAGTAGCAAAGATCTCTTAGCACAAGGCAGCACAGCTGAGCAGCCTACCAACCAGAAAATTAATTATTTTGTTTGTTACTTAAAAAAGAAGCTGTTAGTTGACTCTTCAGTTTATTAGGCATAAAAAAGTTTTCACCCGGAGGTCATTCTGAAAAACACCTCACCCTGTGCTTAAGCCTGTATTAAGCCCAGCAAAAAACAGTGATAAAGAAACAAATAAACGTCTAAGTATTTGCTGGCTTTCCTTCCAAACATTTCAGAGAAAAATGTCAGTTTAATGCTGACAGCAAACAAGGATGTCAGTCTAATTAGATTTTTTTGTTTGTTTTGTCATGCTCCTGATCCTATCTAAGTACTCCTCTGAAAAAAACAAAGCTCTGATTGATGATGAAGGCACAATTATACAAACCTTAACATTCACTCTAAACGCAACTATTCCAAAAATGGAGAGAGGGTAGGGAAAAAAAAGGTGGAGTATATTTCTCTTCAAATAATTAAGTCAGTTTATTTTCCAAATTTAAAATATGAAACAACAATAATACAGCTATAGAATCTAGGTTTTCTTTCAAAGCAGCAGCATATAAAACATATAAAAGCTAAAACCTCAGCACAAGCTTCAAAAAAACAAAGACTGAGTGAATTTTGCCAAAGACCTGAAACTCACAAAATACAGTACACACAAATACTGGAATGCATAAGATAAAGCTACACGTTTTAGGTAGAGAAAGACATTGTAAAGTATACAAAATTTGCAAAAGTAAACCATGGGATCTGGGGGAGAGTACCATGAATACAAAGAAGTTGGTAATTAATACTTGTAGATGAAGAGAAGAAAGTGGCAGGTTTACGTTTAGCATTCAGTTTTCCGGTTCATGACTTCACTTTCTTAGCATCTTTTTTTCCAGAGTTCTCGGATGCCAAATCTGCTTTTCTTTTCTGTGACTAGAAAGGGAAAAAAATATTTTATAAATTCTACAAAATGGTGGCATTATTAAAAAAAAAAAAATTAAGTACAAAACTTACTACTCAGAAAGAAGATAAGTGACCCTAATGTATTATACGCTTCAGTGCGGCTTTGTAGGATGTAAAGGAAGGGCAAACAAAATTCCCAGCTTTCAACACTTAATTCTGCTACCCTTTTTATCTTCTTGAAATCATTACATGGTCTCAGTGGTACAGGTACCACACATACCATGAATTGGATGAAAAGATCAGGACCTTGACTTATACACAATTCTGTTCTAAAGATGACAACTCTTCAAAATAAGAGAAGCACTTCTTATAATTTCTTCTTCTAGGAACTACTCTGTAGGGGAGGAATAACAATCTGAGATTAAACTGAAGCAAACACATAATGTAAACATGTAGGTAGAAAGAGGGCAGCACTACATTTTCTTAAAGTCTTCTTCTGCTACTTAAATGATTAAGACTCCTCTCTAAAACAAAAAGCCCCAAAAACCTATGAACTGGGAATACCTACGTGAAATCTAGGAAAGCTATGAATAGACAAATACTTCAGTTTAACCTCTCAACTAATGGTTTATACTAAAACATTCAGTGGCTACAATTATCTTTTTCATTGTCTAACAAAATATAATTGAGTTCTGCCCCACTAGAAGTAAAGTAAGTACTGCTAAACATACTGCTGTAACTTTTGCTCCTCTTTTCTTCTTTTCAGCTCTTTCTTTTTCCTCAATTTCCATATTTTCTTTTTCTATTAATGATATGAGAGTATTGCAGCGTCTCTGGAACTCCTAAGGAAAAAGAAAACATTAAACTCTCTAAATAAATTACATGAACTCTCTCATTTACATGAAAATGTTCAAAACTCTTGAGTTCTAAAATACTTCAGTTTTCCAAAAACATTCAATATTTATGTATTAATAAGATTAGCTTAGTTATTGTTTATCTGTCTTTACCTTAGTGCAACCTTCTTTATAACTAGAGAGATATTTACTGAAATATTCAAACTTCTTGACAATGAGTTTTCAGGATTGTCTGTATCTTCCAAAGTGACACCCCAAAAGACTGATCTCATCTTTCATCTTGTTTCGATAAAGCAAGTTACACCCTGCCAGCATACTATGCCAGATTTTAGGAAAAGAGGTCTTCAAGTATATCTTTAAAGCAGAGAGAAAAGCAATCAAAGCTATGAAGTAATGCTTCGCTGTGGCACACAGACTAGTTTTTTGTGATAAGACACTGTAAAGCTCCAAACTGGCAAAAATCTATCCAGTCTTAGATCATGAACTCACTGTTGTATTTTTTATTCAAACAGCACCCAAAATGTAGCAGGCCCTAAATGCTTTTAGATCAAGGCCTCCAAGCAATCTGAAAGTGATCAAGATTAAATGCCGTAAGGTCATATATAAACCAAAAAATATTTCCAATACAACTCTAAAAGTATCTGCATTGCAGTTAGTAACCGTTGGCTTTGTTAATGGAACTCATTTGACCTGGACATTTTCTTGTATCCCATCCCAAAAATCTCTTACCAAATACTGAATAATTATAATAAAACAGAGTATACACTATTATATATGTTCTATGTACATTGAAAAGAGTGACTCCATGTGCTTTTCTTCCCAACTCCAAGCAGGAAGCTTTCTTCTGAGAAAAAAAGCCAGAAAAATGTGTCTTATCTCTATTAAATTCAATGAAGCAATTTCTGAACCACAAGCTATCCTCAAATTACCTAGTAGCATAAATCTTAATCTACAACTGGTCTATTTGCAATGAAGTGAACAGGTGACCTTTCGCCCTGGAATTAGTCTCTATTTTCTCAGCATCTGTAACCTGTACATTGCCTCAGCCAGCACATTACGTGATGGAAAACGATCCAGCCTGCACACTTTCTTGATCCTGAACATTCTGAAACAGCCAAGCATATGACTCTTCTCCGAGACGTTAATACCCTCAAGCTTAGCCACATTCCTCAAGTTCTACAGTTTCCACAGCTTCCTCTACCAAAGGGGTTCCATGGCCTTGGGTGAAAGCTGTCTAATTCAGAATGGACGCAGACAATTCTGCCACTGCATGAATTTAAAAAAAAAAAAAAAAAAAAAGAAAAAATTACTCCAGGACATTTTTCTTTACAGCTCCCTACTGGAAGTATTCCAGCCCCATGCATGTGGTTTTGCAAACAGAGTATTATAATGAGTCATTTCTACCACATCCATGTAAAAGTAACCCCACATCCCCTAGTACAGGTGCAACCTTAAATCCGGGTGTCACGCTTGTGCTCTGGAATGCGACAGTCCTGCTGGAGCTAAAGTACTCTCACTTCAACCAACAAAACCCCTCACATTCCACCTACACAACAGTTTTTAGATAAAAAGGGAACAAGTCTGAGAAAACCTGAGTGCAAGCCACCCCAGCATACATTGCACCCCCAAACGCAGAACAAAAGAGAGCCTCTGTCCCAAAAATCTACACACTGTAGATGAACAGAGATGATAAAAAGTAAAAGACAGAAGTAGAAAGATGACAGTCAATGTCAGAAGCATTTTACATCATTTCAATTTATGTACTTGCACTCAAAGACTTAGGAGCTGTAGGTAAAGAGTGATGACAAGCTGCTCCGCAGTAACAATCAGCTAGATCTTTTCCAGTATACAAGAAACGAGGACTAAGAAATAACCTTGATCCATTTGCCTAAGGCGCTAAGAAAAATCCTCCTCTTTCCTGGGGAAAAATGCTTGCATAACATACCTTTATTAAAGTGTACAGGTTCACGGTTAAGACTTTCCAGATGGACTACTACTCCAGAACAACATGCTGTGGACAGAGGATGGACTCAAAACCCATTTTCTCTGGAGAATCACAGCAGCAATTGACAGTAACATGCAATACGCACACAGGTTTCTTCCACACCTCCCATCAGAAAGAATCTGCAGAATAAATCCTGCTCTGAGCTACCGAAATTGCAGTATGGACTGATCCATTCCATTTTATTACTATTAAAATACACTTACAGTTTAAAATGCTTTGTGCCTTCGGAGATGAGATTTTATTCAGTGTGGCCTGATACTTTTCTCTTTAGGATGGAAAGAGCTAAGATGTACTTTGCTCACCCCTTCATAGCTATAAAGACTGGTATTGCAATAAATAAGATGGGAGCACTGAACCATCACCTTCTGCATGACTGAAGGCAGAGATGCTGACTTGGGAGTGAAAGTAGCCCTAAGCTCTGTCAGCAGGCCTGTATATTCCTGTATTGACAAAGGAGTCATTTGTCTTATACTGGGTAGGGTTTGCAGAAAGGTAACAGAGAATATGCATTATTTATTACTTCAGAAATAAGTACATGATTCACTGCTGCCACAACACTTTGCATTCTTCCTGCATGGTCAGAAATAAAAGAACAACTACAACTAAACTTAAAAATTTAAACCCCTGTGCCGAGTTGAAAATTACAGTTTTAGGCACTCTCAATCTCTTTGAAAACTTACATTTTGGGTAGACCATCTGGTTTTGGAATAAATAAATGAAGCAGAATTTTTGTTTTCCGAAGAGAAATTTTCAGAAGGAGAAGAAACAGAAATAAGAAGATGGAAGATAAATTAGTTCTTTATACGGAATTCAAGAGACATCTAGTGGTTAGTAGAACAGAGAGTTTTCTCGGAGAGCCTGGCAAGTCCTTTTCAGAATCCCACCGCCCTTTCTGTCTTGTTTTGTTTCAGTTTGAATGTAATCAAGGGTAATTTTGAGATCACATGTGAATTTCAGTATTCTAAGAGGTTTTATCCACTTTCACTGAACTTACTATTTACCCGTTTATAGAGATTTGTATTTATACTTTGCTCATTATTCTTGGTATCAAGTGACTTTCCAGCACTTTTCTTCATAAAAATTATGTAAATGAAAACCAGTGCAAAACGGACCCACAGAAATTAATAATTCCCCAAATGTCAGGATATTTGAATACATAAAATATACACCCGATTGGCAGTTATAAACTACTGTACTATACATATGACAATTTAAAACATCTCAGAAAATTAAAAGCACGTTGAAAGATTACTTTAGTTTTGTATTTTTGTACTATTCTTTTGCAACAGCGTAATAGTAGAAAAACTAAAAATACTAATATTAATGGATAGAACTCTAAAAGAAAAGATCAGCCAACAGATTCACTATATTGCCAGTGCCTCAATTCAGCATTAGACACCACAGAATGTATTTCTACACTTTAGCAAATGATTCCTATTCCCTTTAAAAAGAAAATTATACTGAACATAAGGATCGTCAAGAAGATTTAAACTGAATATTTAACTCTATCCCTGACTTGGCTATATGTCAACTCATATTAAATGTTGAGCTACATTTTTAATGTCTAGTACCAATTTCTATGATTTACTTAAATAGTTTCCCCCACAGACGACTTAAAAGAAACTTCGCAATAGACTAAATATTGGAAGTTTCTGTCTTTATGGATGTAGTTTTAAAATACAGTATTTCTCCAAACGGACATTTTAGCAAGAAAAGCTCGTAATTCTTTTTAATTAAGGGATAACTGCTGCACTATCCAGAAACACTTTAATTGCTGAAACATCAAGTAGAAATTGTACTGTATAATTGTAAGTAGCACTGGGAAAAGCAATATTCCCACCTGTTCAAATACACATTTTAAATATTTTATCTTATGTTTTATTTAATCTTAGTACGGTACCCAGCACTCTGAAAGAACATTTTATAAACAAATCCTGAGGCCAGGAAATGAAGACAGCAAACAATAACGCAGTGGTTCTGCAACTGCTAAACTACTATGAAATCCAGATTTGTATGTGAAATGACATTTAAGTTAAATGCTATGCTGCAGTGATGTAATTAGAAATTTGCTTACAAGGCAATGAGGAGAATCTGTCAGCTGTATAAGGGACAGTGTGCTCCACTTTATCAGCCAAGACCAACATGGTTTTGTATTCAAGCAGACAAAAAACAGATGCCAGCTCTCACCCATCACAAGTGAGTAAGATGAAGTTACTTCTGGTACTATAAAAAAAAAATCTGGAAGTACATTTTTCCCATATAAGTACGTTCACATGAAAACACACGCGTGTGTTTCTTACGTAAGGTGTACAGACTTACAAATTTTACTCATAAGGAACTGGATCAGGGGAGATCTACGCAAAAATTCCAGGGGAGAGCTAACAGCTTTTTTTCATTAAAGAGTCCCATATTCTGAGGTTGGTACCTACATAGCTTATTATTTGCAACTACCACAGCTTCTGTTAGTGTTATAACTTCCCACTTAATGATCAAATTAAAAAAAAAAAAAGGCTCTACTCTTCAGAGAAAGGAAAAAAAAGCTGAAGTTCAGAGTACTAGTCTACTTGCTATTAAACTTGTATTATATTCTCTAAGTATGAACAAAATCCTCAGAAATGTATAAAAAAAAAAAGTTAAGCACTTGCATGTAATAATCCTTCTTCACAGCTACAAACTGCACTTTAAACCAACTACTTCAATGATTAACTCT
>Ga0181612_152920_pt1 | contig 20232 bp, 13 predicted proteins | sample HoacroProtozoa21_FD_119630 | JGI IMG/M metagenome (GOLD analysis project Ga0181612, IMG submission 119630) | Hoatzin crop microbial communities from Cojedes, Venezuel. Combined Assembly of Gp0051906, Gp0051904, Gp0051908 | reverse complement strand
CGTCACCCTCAGAGGGAAGAAGTTCTTCCTCGGGTTCAGCTGGAGCTTCCTCTGCTTCAGTTTGTGCCCGTTGCCCCTTGTCCTGTCACTGGGCACCACTGAAAAGAGTCTGGTCCCATCCTCCTGACACCCCGTCGTACCCTCGGTGCCGAGGTGGGAGCTGACCTTGGGAAGGCATCAGGCAGAGCAGCGAAGGGTGACGGCCGCTTGGTTAAAGGTCTGTTTTGCACTGCGCTGTTCTGCAGACACCCACCCCAGCACCAGGACACGGCCCAAAACACGGCCCCACGCCGTGCTCCCCATCCCCACAGCAAGCAGGTCATCTGCCAGGCGGTGACGAAGTTCACTGGTGACTAACGAGGGCCTTTCTGTTCTCATTGTTCACATCCCACGCTTTGCAAATGACACCTTTCATTCCTTTCTCTCTGCCAGCCGTTGGACATCTCTGTTACCATGAAGCTCCTACCAACGAGCCTGGGGGTGAAGAAAATAAATTGAAAAGAAGTAAAAAAAAAAAAAAAAGGAGCATTTCTTCTTCATTTTGGAAGTTGCCCCCTTTCTTAGGCTTCCAGTCAATATTCATGTTCCAATAATAAATTGCTTGAAGAATGAACATTTAAAAAAACTACATGAAGAATGTTTTCTGTTTTAGAAGACAAGTCTTAATCTGCTCTCATTCTGATGAGAAATTGTCTTTATTATTTAAATAATTAAGATTGTTATTGAGAAGCATGTCATCCCTGTGGCTGACGTGGGTCACCTGTGAGCAGTTCTCTGTGACGCTCAGCATCTAAAAGGACAAACTGGAATGAACAGATTGATCCCTTGGGTGCGATGCTGGAGGTACGAGCCAGGTCTCTGCTCTTCCAACTGCAAAATACTGATTTTGCAGCCCTTTTTTAGTCTGTCTCTGGAGACTCCCGGGGTCGGAAGGCACCTTGGGGGTTTCTTCCCACCCATAGACCTTCCTGCAGCTTTGGCTCATCTCTCCAAGAGGAAGGGACGGCACGCAAAGAAGTGACCCATCCCTGCATCGCGGGCTTCTCCCCTTTGCCGTAGGAATTATTTCTTCATGGCTTAATCATCTGTAATTATCTCCTGGAGTAAATTCTGTTGGTGCATCAGTTTTCAAACACAACAGTCATTTTTATCAGTCATGTTTATTTAATTTTAGCTGATTAGCACAGAGCCTAACAAGTGGCTTAGGCTAACAGTGTGTCACTGCCCAAGTATTTTGTAGGTAACGAGAAGACATGGAACAGCGCACATGTTGCTTTGTCTGCATTAATCTATTTACATTGTAATTCCTCAACTGTTTTTAATGGCTGGTTCAGCTGGAAGCGATTAGTTGTCTAAATGAGAGCCACATTTCTTACTTTGTGCGCTGGGAAGGTTTTTAGCTGTTGCCTTTTCCTTGCTTTTTGTTTTCCAAATCAAGACGGATACTGTTTGAAAAAGCATGAAATCTTACTGAGGGGATTGATCCGGGTGTTTGGAGCCGTGCTCCCACGTCTTCGTCTTGAAGCCAAAGTCTTGGAGGGGCCACAAAACGGAGTGTTTGAAGATGAACTCGGCAGCGTGAGTTGTCCGGGGCTGCGTGGGAGCCGACCCAGCAGCCGGGCTGCGGAGGGAAACCTCGGGGCAGCTCCGAAAGGAGGAGAGGAGGAAAGTGAGGAGAAGAGAAAGAGCTACAGGCACAGCTCGGGAGTTTCTGGGGACTTCTGCTTGTCCATAAATTAATTAAATTAACAAATATGTTTGTGTGATGCATAATGTAATTTATATAGAGCTTCAGACCAGACTGTCAGCGCACGTTGAGTCTCACCCTCTTTTTTCCAGCGTTTTACAGGGAAAAAATGTTGCATTTGCAAAGCAGCCATGAAACACTGGGAGTCAGCCCGGCTGCTCTCCAGGACTCGCGCCTGAGCCATGGGATGGTGCTCGCCCCACATCCTGTCGTCTGCCTGGCAGAGGATTTGCCAGGTCCGGCCCGAACACCACGCTCTCCTCCCAGCGCTGCAGCCAGGTAGAAGACGTGCAGAGTCTCACAAGAGACGTTCAGCTCAGGTGCGGAGACTCAGAAGGCACCCACAGCTGTGGGATACTGCGGTCAAACGTCTCCTGTGAAGGTTGGATCCTCCATGCAAGGCGAGGACAGATTGCTTCCCAGCCCAGCACCTCCGCTGGGAATTATTTCTCTGTACGAGGTCAGCGTGGTGGCCAAGCCCACGCTCATTCACAGTGGCAATGGTGCTGCACCTTCTTCCTGCAAAACTCCATGGTTTTAGATGAGTCTTTGCCTGTTTGGAGCTGGTGGAAGCCTTCCTCCATCCCAATCTGCATCAAGACCGGGCTGAGGCTGCTGGGAGCTGCAGTCTCGGGTGAGATGTGTTCCTGACATGCGGACCTGGGACTGCCCAAGACAACCTCCAGCCAGAACTCCGTCCTCCCGATGGCACGACCATGGTCTCTCTTGGTACATATTGAGCAAGACCTGGTGGTTCTGTGCGTTCCCAGAGCAATTCGTCGGTACCGCAAGGTGACATCTGCCTTGATGGCAGGGATGACTTTAACCCTACAAAAAGCTGGCAGTGCTGGACAGGCTCCCAGATCCCCTGGGAAATGCGGGGTGAGTAGATGAAGACTTGGCTCAGGACACAGCACCAGCCGAGCCCTCCTATTTACCCACAACAACTGCATGGAGCCACCTCCGCCAGTACTGCCTAGTGGGCACTAGAGCCATGCTCGCTGCAGAGCCCCTGAGGAATTTTCCTTAAAAAGTACTATTTAATATCATTTTGCTTAAAAATAATTAAAAAAGCCCCACGCTCTCCATGCTATCCTCTTATGAAGGCGAGGAAAGCAAAGCCCCGCCGTGCCCACGTTGACCTCAGGACACCCCGTAAGGTGGCACCCGGCCTGGAAAGGTGGGCACGGGGTGGGGAACCCCCGAGGGAATACCAGGTTTCGAATCACAGCCTCCTGCAGTGGTCGGACGGGTTTCAGTACGGGCGTGTCGAGCTCCACACATTTTGTTTCAGCAATAAAAAAAATAAAATTCGCAGGGGGTATAGTCCAAACTGAGTCTTCACTGAAGGCAGTACTCAAACCAAACAAGTCCAGCGTTTGCACAGATTCACTGCTCAGGAAGCCGCTTACCTGGTTGTCCGGCAAAACGGGGTGAAAGGAGGGAAGGCCAAGGCGCTGTTCGCTCCTCTTCCTCCCCTCCTTTCACCCAAACCCAGAGAGAGCAGCCCCAGTCGAGAGCTCTCTGCCTGCATCGCTCCGTCACGACCCGAGAGCCCCTCAGACACTTGCGTGCGCTCAGCTCTCCTCCCTGTCGCATCTGCACCTCATTACATGCTCTGCCCCAGCGGGGTCGGGTTGCGACGAGGCAAAGGTCAGAGGAGCCCCCAGCCCGCGTTTCACCATCAGTTGATTATTCAGATAACAAACCACCATCCAGCAGACCGAGGGCTTCTCCGTGGCTGCCGACCGGAGCCCATCACCGCAGCGCGAGAACGGAAGATAGCGAATTCCTCTTCGCCTCCCGCTGCCTTGAACGTCTGAAAAAGGATAAAGTGAATTAGACGGTGCTTGTGACAGCTTGGTGCGTCGAGGCCGAGCTGGTGCTCCGCCGCGTCTTGCTTTCAATACACTGCCCAGCATTAATCAAGCAGTCTCGAAGCATACTAGATCAGCTCTGCAAAACAGAGCTTGAATGATTTACTGTCAGATTCTTTCAGCTCCTGTTCGACTCCTGTTCTCCTTTCATGTGGGGAGCAGGGGTCAGCGGCGGCGGGAGACGCATGCTTTCACTTCGTCTCACATTTGCTGCTGTCATTCCGACCCCGCGGAGCCACAGGATGCGTTCACGCTCGCCGCCCGAGACGCTAATTGATTTTCGGGAGCCCATCCATCAGTTAAATTTAGTAGATCACCCACCAGGTTCGCTGCTCACTGTCAGAGGTAATTCAATTAAAGCTCCCGAAGTGTGACTAACTGTGTGACGGTAAATATGTTCAGCAGCTGTGTTGCTGTATCTTCTCCATCCCGTCGTGTCTGCGAAGCAGCCCGGCGCAGCGTGCGCCGAGCCATGTACCTTGCCTGATTAATGTACACAAACAATTCCGCAGCGGTGCCAAAAATGAAATCCAAATGTCTTCCTTGGTATGCGATGACATGCAGACGTCTAACGGTAACAGCTTCAGCAACGAGAAAAGCCTCGCAACTGTCGAAGGGCAGCGGTGGCCACAGCGGTTCAATTAACTCCCCGCATCTAGGGGGCTTGGGGATTTATTTTAAATAACTTTCAAAAGAACCAGATTGGGATTTTCAGTCCCGTTGATAGTTTGGGATCTCCTCCTTCCCACTTGGAAATACCCAGCGTCCCCTTGGCCACCAGAGTCCTTGCGAAAGCCACCCGACAGGACGTCACCCCAGCCCAGAGCGGTGAGGCTGGTTCGGAGCCCGACGGGCTGGGACACCGCTGGGGTGGGGTGCAGGCTTGGAAGGGGCTGGGAGCAGGGGTGCGCACAGAAACTCCCCAAATCACCACCTGTTCAGAAAGCAGCGTTTATTTACTTACAGTGACTGCCTCTAATTGTTCTTAAAAAATTAATTAGGCACTGAAACGCAGAGTTTCTAATGGCTTCCATCACAGGTCCCATTTCGTCAGCTTCCTCTGCAAGAGTCAAGCTCATCAAGGCTGTAAAACCTCAAAAACATTCGGTTTGAAAGAGAACCCAGGATATTCTGCGTTTGCTGCTTTAAAGGTGCTACACACAAGGCAACCCAGGGTTTGGTTAAGCATTAACCTTTGCTGCACACTTTATTAAATACTTGGTTGAAAAAGCAGTGCCATTGTTAACCGTAATTATTACCACTAACAGACATTGATACTTCTGCTATCTTTACAAAGAGGATTTTCTCTGCAGAAGAGGGTGTTAGAGGTGTACATTCTGTACAGAAATAGCAAGTTTTTAAGCGGTGGTCGAATACTCACAGCCACCTGACTGGATAAGGAACGACTCTCATAAACGGCTGCTGCCAGGAATCCTTTTTTTGTGGCTGCTGTTGACTCCCTCCCTTCTGCTGGCATCAATAAATGACAGCACCTGCTACACAAATCAGCAGAAATCTGGAAAATCATCATCACTTCCCTGCGGAAGCGACGCCCGTCACAAAAGAACAAATGGGGTATGCGGCCTGCGCGGGACTTTACAGAAAGGTTCCATTTGTCAGACGACTGGAGGAAAAGCTGCTCTTACTGTTCTGGACTTTATCCACTTCCAGGTCATACCAATTAGTTACAGCAGTCTCTGGGAGACTGGAACTAATTTACAACGCTCTGAACAGGACTGCCTGCGTCTCCTGCGCACTGCGAGGCAAACGCCCCGGCTTCATACCAGTACCTGGAACCGAAAATCCCCAGCCAGAGAGCTTAATGGTTCCAGCATTAACCTGCCTTGCAGCAAGAGATAAGAAATAAAGTCCTGGCCACAGTAAGTGAAATATCTTGTATGGAGACTCCAGGATTATCTGATACTAATCTTTGAAAAAAAGAAAGAAATTCTTAAAAATTAAATTACAAAAAAATTGAGGGTCTTTAAAGGAAGTTTTAAAATATTTTAGTATCCCTGACAGCTCATTTTGACAGAAATTGATTGTAATACAGAATTATGAATCAGATAGTAGGGAAATTAAATTAAGCTGATTATTATCTCGTCACAGACATATACTTATTGGTACATAACATTCATTGCTTTAGACTTTCACAAAAAGATTGTTCCACTCAAGAGTTCACAAGTTTAGAATATCCTAAGCAATATGCAAGAGTAAACCATCTTTTAGATGAGAAATGTCATACACAAACACTTTTATCCCCCGAAATCACCCTTGTCGAGGTCAGAGCCTGAAAGCAGCCTGGCTGCTGTGAGCTGGTCCGGGTGCGGCTGCTTCCACGGCAGCCGGCACCGCTGGAAGACACTGGGAAGCTTTCCACGGAACTGGAAAGGGCTGGGATCCTACGGCCCGCTGATTTTCTGTCTTGAGCTGTGTGTCGCAGCTGATTCAGCATGACTTCATTAAGAAAGAGCAGTAAAGGTCAAGCGAAAGCCTGTAAGACTCGCTTGCTCCATCTTCTTCCAAGCTAAAGAGGCTCAATTGGCGCTTGAAATGAGTTACAGATTGCTCGCGTCGCTCTGCTCCTTTATTCCAGCGGTGATGAAGAGAGCGGCTTCCGATACAAGCAAGGCCACTGACCCTTCTTGGGATCTCACTGACAAAACGTTGTTTGACAGAAGAGCGAGCAGTGAGCAGCAGTTAGCTCAAACCAGGCCTGTGCAGCGGAGGAGGGCTAAAGCCACAAAATGCAACGCGCCACATGGGCAGAGCGAATCCCGAAGCCAAGGTTTTACCAAACCCAATCTCAGCGTGGGCAACACTTCTCAGAAGAAAATGGAATTTTCTACAAAAGTAAATTTTCCATCCGCACACAGCGTGTGCTTCCTCCTGTATAAAACAGAAGAATTATCACAGGACAAAACCTGGACAACTGCTAAAGAAACCCAAGACGACCTAACTAAAAATTAAACTTCAACCAAGTCCTCAGCGCAAAGTTCTTCACTGCCACATTCCTACCAGCAGATCTCCCAGTCCCAAGTTAACGCCTAAAGACAGCAAAGACACATTTTGCCGTGTATTTAGTGAAGATGGCTGGAGGTTGGCACAAATTGGGTGCTGGCCCTGTGCAAGGCGTTTCCAGGCCATATTTTGTGCAGCACAGCAGCTTTCAGGCAAGGATCAAAGCCCCAGTGCAGGCTTGGATACTGGCCAGAAACAGAGCTTCTGCAGCAGAGATGGCTCCTTGAACCAGCTAGTGGTGACTGTGAAAGTCCTTTGCTTTAAGCATACAAAAAATACAGTAATTTATGTAGGACCTCTGCAGAAACAAAGCTCGGGGCTCCCTCTGCCGGTTCCCAGACAAGGGAGGGGGGAAAGGAAGGCAGAAGGTGTTTAGCTCTGGGGAGGACAAACTCAAAACCGCCCCATCTCCCGCCAGCTGTCCACACGACCCCAAGCTATCTATGGTAGGGACAGAGAACCCTCTCAGACGTTTAAGCACAAGGGATACACTTTGGCTTCTGTATCAGACCAAATATTAAAAAACCCATAAAATTTTAAATATATTTTATGTTGTTATGCTTAACTAACCACTAAACCATTGTCCCAAATCTTTCTCTATAGTACCCACCTTACTTTCTGCTTATTTTGTCTCCATAAAGATTTAATTTTCTGATTGTCTTCTCATGGAAAAATACTGATGACATTCTGACATCTGCTTGGTTGTCCACGCACTGAGCGCCGCCAGCACACAGCCACATAACCTCGGAACGCAGCAGAAGTTGTCTGTACAATTTTATTTACCACTTGCTGTTACATTTACAAATTGTCCCATACGAGTAAAGCAGTTTTCAAAATTAACTCTACCGCAGCTACAAAAATTATTCTCTTCTCTATACACGTCACCAGCTTCAGAATTTATTTCTGTACACAGCTGCTGATTCTATTTAACAAAATTTCACTATTTTTTTGGCTCTGAGGATCTCCACAAAGGCAACTTGATCGCTTCATCTCCTTGCCATCACGAGAGTTAACGTTCTGGTTCTTCCTCTCCTCCCCTCTCCTTTCAGCTGAAGCTCTCCATGGCTTTCGGGTTTGGAATTCAAAGGAATGACGCCTAACGCTACCACACATGAACAGGTTTAACAACCAAGGGAAAACAACGCCGAGCAAAACCATCCTGCACCATTTCAAGCAATGTTGCACTTCAGATGTGTCTGCTCATAAGCATCAATATTGAAAGGCCGTCTGGCAATCAGGTTACATAAAAGCACATACAATTTACTTAACAGGAAATGAACTTTGAGGAAACACACACAGCCAGCTACCAGGAACACGAGCAATGTTGAGCGTGGAGCCAGCGTCGCTCAGCAAAGGGCAAATGTTGTGAGGAGAGCCCCAATGGAGGAAAGAGACGAAACTCAAATATTGCTCTAAGAGTAACTTTCAGTTTTAAGTATTTCCAAAACACTTGAGAGAAATATATATACACTAAAAATGTAACTGTTGCAACTTTCTGAACGCCGGCTCTCACACACAAGTGCTTCCAACAAGGACAGAAACCATCCTGCCCAGGAGAGGGCAGGCGATCTGCACACAGCAGCAACCAGCACCAAAACCTGGCCGGCCGAAACACGCAGGGATTCTCAGGGGGAAGTCCGTGGGGGGAAGAAAAAAAAATAATGTCATTGTTTCAAACACGTATTTCTTCCCCAAGTCAGCTAAGCCTGCTGCCCACCTCTCTGCATCACAGTCCCACAGAGGTAACGCTAATTACGTCAGTCGAGCCTTTATGTTTACTTGTTAATGCCTTTAAAAAAAATGATACCGAAAACTATTCTGGTACTGGAGTTAGCAAGCCTGGGATGAGCTCAGAACTACGAAACAGGCTGTGTATAGCCAGGAGGCTAACAGAGCTTATTTCACATTTACCTTCCAGCATTCTCATCAGTCTCATCTCCATCTTCAAACTCCTCCAAAGCCCCAAGGCTCATGGCAAGGCAACACACTCTGAAAATCAAACACGGGGGATCTCAGAACTGCTGCCTACCCCCTCACGCGGTTCAGCATGGCCAGGAACAGTTAAAAGCAGCTTAAGCTTTAACGTTAAAATCAGCCAGACGAGCAGGCTGAAGTCGCCTAACACTAAACTCCGAAAACCTCAGCAGTTTATGGCACAGCTCCGTCCACAAGCAACCGCAACGTGAAAACTCCGATGTGGATTTCTTACCCAGCAGCAGCTTCCCAGTCCTACCATCAGACATGAAGTAACGGAGTTATCAGCAAAGCTAAACGAGCTCAGCAAGGCGAAGGCACACAGGCGAGCAGCTACCACCGCTGCCGGTAACCCTGGCTGCACAGATTTACCACTGTAGTTTTGTTCTACCATTCCGGAGGAGACAAGGACAGAAAGTGCAGGGTATGGTCCTTTTCCAAGATGTTTTACTAATCATTTCAAAGGCTTGTACCAAGACCACAGTTGTGAGTACGTGGTTTTTAAACACTTTCCAACTTCTCCTGTTTACAGGAAGAACATTGAAGGTGTTCAGAAGAAAGCTGCATTGAAAATAAATGTAAACAAGTGCAAAGATCATGTTTTAAACATTTTAGTTTAGGCTGCCAGTGTGAGAGACAATTCCACAACGTTTTAGGTTGCTTCGTCTGTCTTATTTTCCTTATCTCATTTTTACTGTAGCCTGGAATACTTCACTACGTAACCTCCTGCTAAACCTTCAAAGTGATTTGAATAACACATTCAACATACAGTTTGGAACTGCTCTGAAATAATTGTTGCATGTTTTCACTGAAAAAATCCTGCTTGACTGAAAAAGCAAAGCATTTTATTTTCTTAAATATTTCCCCACCACTGGACAACCCACATGATCCTGAACACCAGTGAATCAAGAACTAATTCCAACTCTAGCGCTTCACACCTTCCCTCAGTCCTACAAAGACAAAACAAAGAAAGCAGCCCAAGAAGTCAGGAAGAGAATTTTAACTTCACTCTGTACCACAACACTTCAGAAGCAGTCTCAGCTACAAGTCCTACAGCCATTCCTTTAGTTCACAACTGCAGCCAGAGTCTGAAGCTACCGAAAGCAGCCAGCGGATACTCCAACAGTGCACAAATGTAAAGGGATCACTAACACAAACTAGCTTCTCCATACGACTGCAACATTACAAATCATGTGATTTTATTTACAGAGAGCAATATTACACCTCAAAAAGTAAGTAGCTGTTCTTAATCCCACATAACCCCCTTCGAGCGAGCTGGCCTAGGCTACTCATCCTCTTCTCGCCTGCTGCGAGGTGCAGAGGAGGACACGCTGACTGAAGGGAGTGCCCCAGCTCAGAGGCAGGGTTGGGACCTCAGCTCGTGGAGGACGACTGTGAAGATCAGAACCTGAGGAAGAGCACTTCTGCATTTTTCATATACAAAGAACACTCCGGTGTGGAATATGACCACAAGACTTGCCCTTACGTTAAAAAACAGTGACAAGATTAAAAGCCAAGAGAGTGAGAAGGAACATACAAAAGCAGGCTTCGGTTACTTCACATAAGGCTTCTCAGCTTGAACCGACAGAAGTGGAGAGCACGAGGTCCCTATCAGCAGGGCTAGATGTGGTGTCGGTAGAAACCGAGGTGCGAGTGGCCTAAGTGGCTGCACCCCACGATACCGAGAAGAAAGCAAAATGGAGCAGCTAAAGCACTTGACACTCAACACTGAGCAAGCTGCAACACTCAACAGAACTGACAAAGAGTTGAAAAATACATTTTATTCCTCCTGTACTACAGTGATGACATCGTACAAGTTCCCAGTTATATGAAAACAGCTTTTGGTAACTCGTTTTTGAACTACACCATTCATTTCACAATTACCCTAGCTTTAAAAGACTAAAAAACTCAGAATCACAGAATGGTCAGGGTTGGAAGGGACCTCTGTGTGTCACCCAGTCCAAACCCCCTGCCCAAGCAGGGTCACCCAGAGCAGGCTGCACAGCACCGCGGCCAGGCGGATCTTGAATATCTCCAGAGAAGGAGACTCCACAACCTCCCTGGGCAGCCTGGGCCAGGGCTCCGTCACCCTCAGAGGGAAGAAGTTCTTCCTCATGTTCAGCTGGAGTCTGCCTTCCTCTGCTTCAGTTTGTGCCCGTTGCCCCTTGTCCTGTCACTGGGCACCACTGGAAAGAGTCTGGCCCCCTCCTCTCCGCTGGGTTTGCTTCTCCACCCGGTTAAAGCCAGGGTGTAAAACCGCCATCCCGCCGGGCGCTGCCTGCGAGCATCGTCCCCACCGGTGTACCCCCGGCGTGCCCCCGGCACTGCCACGGCTGCGCCCGGTGCTGGGGACGGCGTCTCAGCCCACGCGAGGGCCACAGCTCGGGCTCGAGCTGCGCTTCCACGACGCTGTCCCGCTCTGAGGACAGGAATGGAAAAGCAGCGTTGAATCGCACCCGTAAATATTCGCTGGAGCATCTTGGGCTGAAATCAAGCCCCGGCACTGCAGATTCGGGGGAAGGGGAAATTCCTCTGGCAGCCATCTGGGTGTCAATCCGGGGCCGAAATACAAGAGCAGTTTGAGATGCAGAGACGCACATTGTGCTTTTCAAGCAAAATAGCCCAGGCCACTCTTATTTAACACATAAGGTACCTCTGGGTGTTTTGGAAAACATTAATAACAACCACATGATTGTTGTAAAACACTGATTTTTCCATCCAGACACACTATTGTTTTCAGATAAATACATTCCATCGAGCTTTTTTGTATCTGAACTTTCTACATGTGGCTTCTGCGTCTCAGGCAGATGGAAATGGAGTTTGACAACAATAGTGGTGGCCCAGGAGGAGCCGCCGGAGCCCGCCGGCTCGGGAACGAGTGACGGGGGCTAAACCCTGCCCTCCGGTGCGGGCACGATCACCGGTGACGCGGGAGGGGTTGAAGGTAAAGAAGCAACAGGAAAAAATGCTGCATGGTGGATTTGAGCTGCTTCAGAGAGATAGGGAAAGGCAGAAAATGCGTTTCTTAGAATACAAACATCCATCACAGGCACACAAGAGAGTATCCAAATTCCTCAGCGTTATATTTATGAAGCCATTTGGAGACATGATACAGGCCAGTTCCTGTAGATTTTTCCATGTGTTGTTAAAGACTCAAATTACAGAGTAATTTTCAGCCTTTGAAGACATTGGTCTTGGTATTGCAGAGCCCGGAGGCTGCTCCGGGCAGGGTCTGTCTGCGCTGCAGACGGGAGATAACGCAGAGCCACCGCCAGCGCTGAGCAAGCTCTGGAGTCGGGAGCGGGCCAGGAATGACAGGCGCGGAGGCACTGGGAGGAATTTACTCTGCTTGCAGATAAGGAAAGCATCCTGCTTTAAGCATGGGGTAAACAACTTTTAATACACAAGCTAGTTATCTGGAGAGGCCCACGGGAGGAAGCTCTCTGGTGCGAGGCTCCGCAGGCTCATCTGCGGCGCGCGGCACAGCACGGTGCGGGGACGGTGACCCAGCCGCGGGGTTTTGGGGAGCCCGGCTGCTCACGGGCGCTCATCGGGGCCGGGACCAAGGCTCCACCGAGTTGCAGAAGGGAATGGAGACGGCTGGGTTTGTCTCTGGGAGGAGGAGCGAGGCTCCCCGTCCGTCGGTGGCCTCGTGGTTGGACATGCAGGACTTGGGCCACCCAAGTTAGAAATCACAAAACAGCAGAAATACTCTAAAAAGAGACTTAACAACTCTTTTTCAGCACAAAACTGCCAACACCAATCATTCTCCCCACTGATTACACAGAATACCCTACCAAACTAAACTGAGGTGTGTTTTCATGGGTAAGGCCGTGAGAACGCTCACAAGCTGGAGAGGAGAAGTCGTTTCATCTCAGCGTGACAACATTTGGGAGAAGTAATGAGATCACGGCTGCTCCCTGGTGCTCCCCATGTAGCTGCAGGGCTCATCTCTCGCTGCAGAGCCCAGGACTGAAACTTTGACCAGCACCACTCCCGGCTGGCACGCAGGGAACGCGGGCATCAGCCCTGTCCTGCACCTTATCACGGAGTCAGGAGAGGTGATGGAGGGAGCTGGAAGAGCTGATCTCAAGTTCAGAGCCTGATTTACGGCTGAGGCCTCGGGCAAATCACTTATTGGCTTTGTGGTTTCATTTCCTCATCTCCAGAACCTCTTTCACGGGTGATGTTTGAGGGGGAATTAACATTCAAGCTTTGTTTTTAATAAATATTTAAAGATTTATCTTGTGTTTTACGAATATTTCTGAATGATCTTTCTGCCCTTGCGTAAGGGTCTTTCCCTGCCAGCTCTTTAATCTGAGCTCCTCTCCCTGGAGTGGGTGCGATGCCTCGGCTGCAGACTTGTGCTTTCACAGAGCAGCAATTCAGCTGCCTCAGTTAAATGTAAAGGCACGTGAAGAAGGTCTTCTGCTGCCCGTTCTGCGCTGGACGCCAGCAGGACACATCAAACAGAAGAGCTCCTCTGCATAAAAACAACCAAAGCAGTGCCCAGCACACGCCAATGAGCTGTTAGCCAGCTCTGAGCAACCTCCAGTACTCCAAAACTCTTCATTTATGTGTGAAGCATCAGTAAAAACTCTGTTTTCACCAGCCCAGCGTGATCTGGAAGTGAAAGCGCGGGCTCGAAGCGACTCTGTGCTGAGGCCAGTGGAAATTCAGTGTGGGTTTGACCCAAGGACTACGCACGCTTTTAGTCTCTGCCTGTTTATTGTTAAACTCATTAAAAACATCAGGGGTTTTGCATCTTAAAAGTCTTTTCTATCTTTGTAAAATATGTGAATGCTTAAGAAAGAATCTGTGTGCGACTGCATAAATAGTGACTAACAAGTAGGAATTCTGTGGTGTTCAAAGGGAGCAGAAGCAGCTGACGAGCCTGTGGTGTAACGAGTTCATTTGCCTTGCAGCCTACCTGGTGCCCAGCGCCAGCTCGCCCTCCCTCAGACGTCGCTGGTGATGGGTCATGCGCTTCTCCACCCAGACGAGGGATTTTAAGTTAAAGATTCCAAATTAGCTGTCTCGGACGTGCCCCAGCCCAAGGTTGGTCACTTCCTTATAATATGGATGCCGAGTTTCTATTAGAAGAAAATGAAAAGCATTTCAAAATGAAGCACTTTGATGCTTTGAGTTGAAACCATCTCCATTTCTAAATGACATTTCGTTCTATTTTTAAAATGCTGCAAAGTTTTGAGAGCAAATCCAGCCACGCGTTCAAACAAACCAACATTTTTGTTCAACTCCTCAATTCCCAGCAAAATTGTAAACCATTTGTTTTATTCAGAACTAGAACAAACCTTTTCCCCAAAACTTTGCGACTGCCAATAATCCATTTTTATCCCAGATTTCGTGTTCTTATAAAACTGGAACTGCTGGAACTTGAAGCTGTCGTTAAGTGGGTACCTCGCACCGTCACCAAACTTCGTGCCATTTTGTAATCCTGTCATTCCCCAAACTCGTCTCAGGCTTCGGTGCCCCTGTCCGAGGGATGTTTACAGCTTAACCTTCCTCCGTAGGCAAAATTAACCCAAGAGCTAAAGCTGATGGAAGGCACGTTGCTGTCTGTCATAAGGGGCATATGTTGAAATATGGCAGTGAAAAAAGCCAGCTATGCTCAAACCGCTGCAGAATCCCAGTGGAATGAGGCATGTGAAGAATATTTCGTACTTAGTCAGAGGAGGGGAAAGGCAGGAGCCGGATGATGTTGGGTTTTTGGTGATGAAGAACATTTCTAGGGAGAACTCCCTGCCATGGGAAAAGATGCACGCTTTATTTTTCCAATGAACAACTGTCTCCAGTATTTCACAACGCCAGCTTGCTTACTATGGAGAGCTGGAGCAAACCTACATTCTCTCTCCGTGTCCTTTTCAGCCCACGTAGCTTTATTAGCCAGGAGGGGAAGAAGACTTGTAAGTTATAATCAAAAAAACACAACATCAGTTGCAAAAAGAAGCAACCTCTTCTTCCTGGGCTCTCCCGAGCTGGGAGGCTCCCTTTAATTTCCACAGTCCCCGGAAGAACAGCCATCATCCGCCTGTTCCTCAACTGTTGTCCTCACCCAGCTCTTCTGCATCTCCTCCACTGTCCCGATGCGAGCACCCGGCCGCTCCCTGTGTGTAAGGTGAGAAACCAGCGGGGCTGACGAAGGATGGAACCCGATGGTGGAGGGCAGGAAAAAGGGTGAACTGTTTCCCAAATCAAGGATCCGCGCAAAACCACGCGTTTAAGAGATCCTTTAAAGCTGCTCTGCGCTTTTGTAGATGGAGCGAGTCTCTCTGTCTTGCTAACGACGATGGGAATCACCTCCACGTATCCTGCCGCCTTCCAAGGGTACGAGCACTGGGATCCCATCAAATAACAGCCTGTGCTGCTGCTGGCTGCGAAGTTCACCCCTCTGATTCTCCTGCTGAATGCTCAAGCCAGTGCCTTGGCCAGGAACAGGCTCATTCTCAAAAGCGGCAGTCGCATTTCATTCCTGAATGCTCTCTCTATGTCCCCCCCGCCGCGGAGCGGCTCTGCGCTGGTCCACGTCGCTCTCCTCCGGCAATGGCTGCTCTGTCTTAGGTCTCCTCCGCTTCACGTGAGAAGGTGGGACAACGCTGCTCTCTCAGAGCCCCTCCAGAACAGAGGAGCTGGACATTGTTTTCTTTTCCTGTTTTGTTTTGAAGGGAATAACTCCCCTCTATGGAGTCACTTCGGCTCCAGAAACAGACTATTAATAAATTTAACTGCTTTGGGTAGTCCAAGCCAAATGTTGGCCTTAGAGGGGGAAAAAAAAAGAAAAATCTACTATTGCATAGAGCCTTTTCATCCCCGAGAGCCTTCCAAAGCGCATGTCGTGATTATCCACCGCTGAAAGGCCACCAACTCTGCGGCGGCACGGAGGAGCTGTTTAACACAACAGCCCAGTCTGCCCATCCTGGCACGTGGTTGAATGGAGGTCTGTACGCACAGCAGATGCCTTCTCCAAGTTCAACGCTGTGTGGTGGCGTTCATCAGCTTCCTTTCGGTCTACAAATAAATGGGCATATCAAAGGGGGCAAGGGGTGGCCCTGCAGTTAAAGCACAGAGCTGGAAGTCAGGAGTCTCAGCAGGAGGTTGAGACAGTCCTCATGCATCAACGTTTTCTCTGCTGGCCCCATCAGGTTCCGCAGAACATAAGCTTTAGGTTTTAAAGAGAAAAATGGTTCAGTTATTTGGGAGTCTAAGGTCCAATTCAAGCAGACGACATGGATGAGAGCACAGTTGTACCCTGTGCTTCCCATTCACCTTTAAATCTTACTTCTAGCACAGGATCAGACTCTCAGGCTGGAGACGTTTCTGACCTGACCAAGGGTGTCCAGCAGCAGGCATCATCCAGGCATCACAGGATGAGGCTAAGGGCTACTTTGGTAGTGGGTGAGATGATATTTAGACTGCATGAAAGTAAGTACAACATCCAACCCACAGACAGGACCAGAGCTCCCAAGGAAAGAGAAAAGGAAGAAGGCCGTGTGCCAGATCTTGCTCCAAGTGATACCCAAAACCAATGGAGTTGCTCTGGATCTGTGCTAGAGAAACCAAAAAAAAGAATCTAGGGCCACTTTTGGAATAGGATGCACGCAAAAACACCATGCAGTTGTAAAACCAACAGAAAAGCTTGAATACTAAGTACATCTGCCATTCTGGTATGGATCTCTGAAAGAACAGAGGGGTTTAGTCCTTCTCCTTGTTCAAACTTACAAAGTTAATAGAAGTCTTGGTGAAACAAGAAACGACGCAAGCCAAGTGTTCAACTCCAAGCACTCACAATCCCTGTCACAGCACCTGCCCCCCTCCCCACCTCCCAAAACAGAACTGAACCTAAAAATTGGAGATTTTTGAAACAACACGTCTTCCACTTCTTTATTTATTCCACATTATTCTCCAAATAACTACAGTTTTCATTTTCTTCTAGTATCTTTACCATCAAGAAAGCATAACAACTTTCTGTTGATATAATAACTGCCCCTCCTTGGCATTAAACCCCCTCTGCCCCCAACCGACACTGTGGTAGGTCACCTCTATTCTCTTCCATACTCTTAAATTAAATGACTGTTTGCCCCCAGATCAGGGCTGGTACCTTCCCCACGCTCATTCGTCCTTGCCCTTGGCCTTCAGACCGTACTGTTCATGTACTTCAGCTGAGAGACTGGGAAAGCGTTCCCCTTGCTCACCGCAGAGCGAGGCTTTGCCTCTTCCACCAGCTTCATGTGACTGATCTGTAGGAACTTGCTTGGGCACCATCAGATTAGTTGCTGTTAACATCACTTATCCCGCCGAAGTTTCTTCCCAGCGAGCAATGAAACATACCTAATCCAGGCAGATTAAAGAGAAACACGTTTCATCATCTACCCCTCAGCTTCAACCACTCCATTAGAAGGCAAAAGGCACTTGGTTTTATGACTTACTCACAGCTCCGCCAGACTGAAGCAACAGTCAGCGTCCGTGACAGAGACACAGACTGACATACTGCAGATATATGGGGATGTTTAGCTGTGAAAACGATTTTCACGGTGGTTTTCCTCAAACCGCTGCAGACGCTTTGTACTCTGTAACAGCACCCAGCCCCGAGCGGCTGCTGCTTTCGGCACATGCTTCCCACGTGCTGCCCGGCCGCCGGGTCAGCCAGCCCCACCGCCGCCGCTCCAGCCTCCTCCCGAGCCCTCCCTTTGGGAGACAGGGAGATAATACTTTACACGGCCTTCTCCACTATACAGCACTTCTCATGTTTTAACCTGGTCTTCTACGAAAATAAAGGCTTATGGTGAAAATAAAGGATGGTGAGGGGACTGGAGCATCTCTCCTACAAGGAGAGGCTGAGGAAGCTGGGCTTGTTCAGCCTGGAGAAGAGAAGGCTGAGAGGGGACCTTATAAATGCTTATAAATAGCTTAAGGGCGGGTGTGATTCTGTGATTCTGTGATTCTGTATTACACGTCAAGGTTCTGGGTTTTACCCACCCACTCACCCACTGAGATTCAGACAGAAACCCCTCGCCCCTTCCTTGTGCCCAGCTGCCAGGCGCGGAGGAACAAACCTTCCTCCTTGGGCCTGTGCTCAGTGGAAGGAGACAAGGAGCGACTGCAATGTTTTAATAAAATCAGTTAATTTTTGCCAGGCTGCAACGTGGGATAATTCCCTTCCTCGAAACCCTCAGGACAGCTGAGAAGCCAGTACCAACCCTCCCGTTCCCATTAAAGCTAATGGACTGAGGTCAGCCACATCCAAATTTGCAATGAATTTTATGTGTGCATGCAGCCACTTGTTTTCCTGTTTTAAAAAAAGAGAAAAATACAAGTCTCCAGTTGAAGCTGCTGCGATTGCAGTTTTGGAGCACCCCTACTCCAATGGCATCAGTCGCGTCTTCTCAGTTTTACAGCTTCCCCGGGATCCCGTCATGCATCATTCTACATGTGTGCTGCATCTTGCACTCTCCCCCACCATTAATTCTTGGATTCTTAGTGATTAGTAGTTGTATTGCTTATTTTGCAAGTTCATCTGAGATGTCTAATTATTTGTTTTTAACTGTTAATGGCAATGTTTAGAATATACGTCTTTTTAAGCTTGTGGTGTGTTTCTGTACAAAGGCATCTTTGACTCCTTTTTGGACATTGGTGTTTATTCCAGAGTAAGCTCTGGGCCATTAAAGCCCATAGTCATCGAGTTTTATTATTATTATTCCCAAAGCAGTGAGAATTCTATATATGAGATAGAATCCCAACATCATGTAAATACATGTAAATAAATGAGTGGACTGTCCCAAAGATGTGAGAAATGGCAACGGCCTGTAACATGATTTGTTACATTTGTGTTTTTCTGAATGCTGTAATTGTGCAGAGCAGTTCCCTGTGATTAATTCTCGGAGTCAAAGATGCCAAGCCACCAACAAAGTCTTGTTCTGCTTTATTAATTCTGCCCAAACAAGAGCATCCCATTGAGATATTTTCAAATATTGAAGTTTGTTTGTTTTTCTAGCTATAGAGAGGGAAAAATCACTGAGGCTTTTTTTTTCCTTTGAATATTTTAATTTAGGGAGGTGTCCCCCAGCTTCTCTGATGTTGGCCAACCTATGTCCTGAAGTCATATTTCAGCTGGTTACTCAGTTAATTAAACTGTCACGTTCTATTAAAAACTCCAGAACCTGATGTTATTCCTGCTTCCAGCTCAGATCTCCAGGGTCCAAGGCTGAGTGACTAACTGTGGATTGGAGCTTCAGTCCGTCTGCACATTCCTGAAAAGGGGAGAAAATTTCAGTCCAGGAAATGTAATTCATGCCAAACATGCTTGTAGCTTGAGGTTTCATCAATTATCTAGAATCTGATGCAAAGATAATTGAATTATACCAAAGACTTTGACAGGTTGGATGAGGTTTTCAGAAAAGGAGCTGCTGCTTGAAAAACAATTACAAGATAGAAGGTCTTCCTCGTGGAGTGTGATGGGGGATGCCCACAGTTTACCCACCCCAAAGTCCCATCACCAGCTGGCCAGATTTCTGACAGCCTCGCCTCACTGAGGGCAGCGATTGTCACTTTGCAGCTGGCAGCGGTCTCAGGAGACTGCGTGTCCCAGCAAGAAAGGGTCCGCTCTGATCGGAGCGGCTGTGCGCAGCGGAGTGAACCGGCTGGAAAGCACGCCTGCTTCCACCGCTGCTCAGCCAGAGGGGCAACATCAGGCGGGGTCTGCGGGCTTGGCGGTCGAAAAACGATCAGTGCGTAGGGTCGGAAAGAGGGCCCGGAACACAGACTTTCACGGGAATTTTACTACCAGCTTGCAGCTTCGGCAGCCTGGCAGACCAGGACTCCAGAATACATGGCGTCCTGCTTCAACCCCAACATATAAACTGAAACTAAAGCTCAGTCTGCGAAACCAGAGCCTTTAACCACACACAGTCACATGGAATTAGAGGAGTCTGTGTGCAGCATACTGGAGAGTCAGGCTGGTTGTCTTAGGGCTCCCTTTATACTGACAGTTATTACGCATGTTTGTAAAGGACTGGCTGCAAACTTTTTTTGACAGAAGATGTTAATTTAGTGTTCCCTAAATGATTCATCCCATTCTTTCACATTTGCTTACCTTGTGAATATTTTGGTCTATTAGCAGCCTCTTAGGTTATGAGCCAATTAAATAATTCAGTTCATTATGCAAAAGACATATACAATAATTCAGTTCATTATCCTCAAACCAGCCTCTGGGCACATGTACAAAAATGTATCAAAGAGCATCAGTTAACAAAAATAGTATCAAAAGAGAAAAATGCAGTTGCTGTAGGGTGTTGATCAGCTGCAGCATCCTGCCCCAGAGGTGGCTTCATCTCAAGCCCTGAAGAGATCCCTGTGTGCATTTTCTGCAATTTCCAGTTTATGAATCTTAATTACTGAGTGTTTGGAACACTTGGATGAAAGATGCTGCAGAAATCTACGTAATGACTATTAATGACATTGTTTTATCGTGGCTCAAGCACAGGCGGCAGGGCAGTCGCATCGCAGGGCGATGACGCTGCATCGATCCGTCGTGACGCAGGGATGGAAGAGGAGGAACCGCAGCTGCCTCCTGCGGCCCCGGCACCACCTGCAGGTTTT
>Ga0181612_128418_pt1 | contig 20232 bp, 8 predicted proteins | sample HoacroProtozoa21_FD_119630 | JGI IMG/M metagenome (GOLD analysis project Ga0181612, IMG submission 119630) | Hoatzin crop microbial communities from Cojedes, Venezuel. Combined Assembly of Gp0051906, Gp0051904, Gp0051908 | reverse complement strand
GCTGGACTACTTTGTATGTTTATGACTTAAGACTTTTGAAGGCCAGTGTTTTGTTGCTGAAATTCTGGCCTTTCACATGTCTCATGGGGAAGCAGGGGAGCTTTACTGTGCCTTACCAAACAGGTATATTCGGCAGTCTGCAGCAACAAAGACGTTTACACTGTATTAATTCATCTAATATAGAATCACAAAATGAAATCAGCACTTAAACCACATGCTTTATTAATTAGCTGCTACGTTATTGTTTAATCAGGCACAAAGCCTTAGCCCATCAAGATACGTCCTGGCTCAGGGGGAGATGCAATGCTTTCAGAGACCAGAGTAAAGAAATCTGCTTGCAGCTTCCCTTTCTTTCTCTCTTTTCTTGTCCTTCCTTTGTATTCCTGTAAAATGTTAATGTGATAATTTCACCAGCACCATTTCCTAATCAGTAAAGAGTATCCTGAGACAAAGCAGAGTTTGTCTGGTCTAAACAGCTTGCATAGCCTGAACTCCGCAGTCACACTGGGACTTTGCAATGTTGGGTTTGTTGGTTTATTTTGGCTCTGAGTTGATCATCACTGAATTCTGCCTTCTTATATTTTACAGTGGTGGGTTTTTGAATAGGACTCACTGTGACCTCACTGGAATTTTATATCCTTTCAGATATAAAGAAAAACCTCTGGCTTAAATAGGTGAGCTGTGACTGGTAGAGGGATGCAGACAGAGTTTTAGATCCCTCAGGTCCTACAAAACAGAAGTTTTTTTTTTTTAACCCTCTTTCCTGTCAGACACCATGTCATGCTGTCTGTTTTGTTTCAGAAATAGATGGGACACTCTGGCCTTTCTGTATGAATGGGGAATATGAGAAGATGAAAAAGTGGCTGGATTAGATTTGGGCTGAGTAAATGTTGATCTTTCCTCACCTGCTCTTGACAAGTCTTCACCTCACTGAAACAATTTTATTAAATTTTAATCAAAAGCACTTAAAAGATTGTTTATTGTAGAATGTCTAACCCTGCTCTAAGCTTCTCTGCTAGGCTGGATTATAGATGTTAACAGCACCACACTGACATTGAGCTTAATGTTGTTCTATAGCCTAGATGTCGCACAAGTTGCCACAAAATCTAAAAGGGTCAAAAAATTCTGTGGCTACATAAGTGTGACAGAGTGGAGAGCCCAAGCCTTTACAACATGCTAAAGATTAACTTGTGTTGTAAAGGTTCCCTCTGCATTTGCTGTTCCTGATGCCAGTGCTCTGCGAGATTACAATTTTGTTACAGGAGGAGAGGGAAACTTGTGCTGAGACCCCAGTTTAAGAGTCTGTCAAGTATATATTTGGGGGAGTGTAAGCTTGCATCTTATCCATGAGATCTTTGATCACAAATAGATGGCCTTCCTCTTTTTTGGAATTCATACACGATCAAAGAGATCCTTTATTTAGAGATGCAAATGCTGCTGTCAAGCCCATAAAATACATACAAATGACAATTTTTTACAGACCTGCATTGTACTTCAAAAGAGTGCTTTTTATTTAAAAGGTCATGGCCATTTTGATATCAGATACTGTTATTTGGATGTGGAAGGTTCAGCAACCTTTTCTTCTTCGACTTCAACTTCATGTGACTGTGTATTAAAGCAAAGCTGAATCTATCAGAATGAGGAAATGAATTTTTTAACAGATGTTAAAAGGCTAATAAGTTCACAACTCTTAGCACTCCGTCAGAATACCAGATTTTTATACTATAATAAAAAATTACCAGATTTCTGAAAGTATGTGATCTTTTGAAAAGAAAAATCATAAGAAACTTGGATCAGATGTCTATTATTTGAAAAACTTTACAGTCCACTAAAGAGTGCTTTTGGCAGGGAAGTCGGAAATGAGTTGGAAAGCATTAATAAACTTTCAGGATACTTGAAAACACCAGCTTATGGTACTTGATCTTTAAGTGAACTCTAGATTACTTCCATTTTTTTGAAACCGTAAGTAGTGCTTAGAAAGAAAGATAGTTTATCTAAGTAAAAAAACAGAAGGAGGGGAAAGAAAATTTAGCTTGGACAAAGCTAGAAAAGACAGAAAAAGCAGTACTAGGAAATTATTATTTTTTGGCATTGAGTTTGATTAATACTTTAAGTGTTCCACAGAAAGAAACATAAAATTTCACTAGGATTCCACTTTAATTTCACTTACATGTTACTGAAGTCCATTTTACAATGAATTCATAACAAAATGTCATTAGTCTGGCACAGCACCACAAGAAAGTTATGTTGACTAGTCGATAACAAGAAAAAGAGGGTACATAAACTTTGGGGATCAAAGAATTTATTCCAGAACAGCAGTTTGTTCCACTGATTTGACAGGCACTGATTTGTTCAGGTATTAAGCCAGATATACTTTGCTCCTCCATAAAAATGTTAAGTGGTTCAAATTCAATAAAAGGCTATGCAGAGCCAGGAAACCCCATTGAAAATACTCGCTTCTGAAAAGCACTCTTTCTAAAAAAGGTAGCAAACTTTGGAGATCAGCCAGTGACTTTTAAAAATTGGGCTTTTCCAGAGTTCTTGCTTCTTTTTGCAAAAGGCCTGAAAGCTGTTTATTCATATACCTTTTTTTTTTTTTAAAAAAAAAAAGGACCCAAACAAACTCCCAGAAGTCTCTCTCCTTTTATTTGACATAAATTTGTCAGTACTCCACTGGTTTTCCTAAAAGCTTTTTCTGAGGTTTGGAAAGCATGTTTTATGTGAACTCATGCACCTTCATTGAAAGGTGTCTATGAGTGCAGCGAAGCCTTAATAATGATGCTTTTTATCCAGAATGTTAATTAGGTGTTGTGCTAGATGGGTATTAACAAGAAATAAAAGCAAAACAGTTTTAAAGAGTATGTCTATAAACTCCCTACCTTTCAACTTTCCTTTCTGTGATCTTTTTATCAGTTCTTCAGTCATTTGAGAATTTTATAGGATTGAAAAGACTTGTGTTCATCATTAAAAACAAAATAAAAATTATTTTCTGAGAAAAATCTTTCTGACTGACTGTGTATGTCAATAATAAACAAGAATGAGATCAGGACAGCAGCTTTCTTTTGTTTTGCAAAGTATCCTTAACATAATGCAAATATGACCATTCTCAGTGACTATATCAAAGCAGCAGGCAAAGCAGATTTGAATAGATAAACTCTGTGCGGTAGAACTACGTAGGTATAAATCTTTAAAAGGCTAAAATAAACCACTTCTGTGTGTATACTGATGCAACAGATATCAGCCTGCCTTGATAATTAGATGCATATGATTACTTTCTGCACAGAGCAGAAGTTGCTTTAGGTGAGCTCAGAAACAACACTTCTAAAGGATTTGAAAAAGCTTTCAGAAAATACTGTATCAGAGCTCCTCCATTTTAAGTGACACGGGAATTCATTCTACTAGAAGGAACAATATACTGAACTAGTAATTTGCAATATTTGCAACACAGGAAGAGAAAGAAAAGCTGAGTGTAAAAGACTTCAGGAGACGAAGAAAAATGAAGAGACGGAGGTGGTCACCATTCCGTGACCACCTAGAGTCTAGTGCTTCTTGCTGTGAGGCTAAGGGGAGTCAGAGCAAATACTGAACATTTTTTTCTACTACTCTTCAAATTCATCCTCGTAAGAGGCTTACTGTCATCAGGGAGATATTTTGGTTAGCATGTTTCTTTCAAACTACAAGTTGCATACTAAGGCTTTGAAATTTTGATTTTGAACTGATACAGGGAAAAGAGAGAGAGTTTTAATCAAAACCCCAGATTGTTAAAACATCATATATCTGAAAACACAACTGTGGAGTGCAGAGCATGCAGTTTTGTGTTTGTCCTCTGTGACTATTTATACTGTTATTGGCAAACCACCATCACAAAATTTTCAAGAGCAGTAGTGTGGGATTATAAATATAATTGTAACTGCTTTATTTTTGCTAGAGCAGGTCCCTGCATGTTCAGTACCACTGAAGTCAGTGGAGGAGCAGACTGCTAACGGACAAGCTGACAGTGACACATATCATTAGATAAAATGGTGCAAAAATCTTTGGGACAGACAGGCAGGCAGACAGACAACAGAGAGGGAGAGAAAGACTGATTTGAGAGCCACTGTTATTGGAAAAAATACCAGTGGTTTAATGTGGTTAATAATTATACCTAACATCTCTGCTTGCCATCTTAGTAGCATTAGTGTAATTTTTTCTGAGCCACTTTGTGAAAACCTGACTTTCCAAGGCCACGAATTCCTCAAGCATCACTTAACAGAAGGTCAAAAATGTATGAATTTTTTAAAAAAGTCTCCATTTTTTCTTCAGAAAGATAACTGAGCCCAGAGGTGACCCTTACACACAATTGTAGTTATTCAGGTCTAAAAAGCCAGCAAATTCACGTGTAACTATATCTTCCAGCTTCAACAGCAGGGCAGACTGTCAGCTCCCTCATCAGTCAGCACTTGTTCAGGCTAGTAAATGAATACTGGTGCATATTAGCAATATCTATTTGCTACAGGATATGCACTGAAGAAAGTCACGAAAAGGAGTTTCAAGCAAGAGCCAAAGCCAATCAGTCGTTTTCTCCTGTCAGTGATAAGAAAAGCAACGTAAATGAGAGAGGTGCTTGTCCCAAAGGTGGTATCAGTAGCAAACTGTCACCAAATAAAAACAGTTAAAGTCCTAATGACTGTACTAATTCAATACAAATAAGCCAGGTTCTAGTTAGCTTAGCATATCCTTTTGCTAGGTCTTAGGCAGGAAAAATAGATGTATTAGTGTTCAGAGGACAAATGATATGCAGCTTGCTTTGGGTGAAAAAAGAAAAGCCTGAATGGTGGGACACTCAGCGCCATCTTATCTCCTTGGAGGTGGAGTCCTTGAAAAGCATGCTGTATCTCACTAAATTAGCAGAAATCTTCCTGCCTTTTTCTTCTCCATGTTGTGGAAGGCAGTCACAGCTACAGTCCTCCCCATGCTCAGTATATAATTAATTTTTCATTGGTTTGCCTTGAGGCAATGGAGACCTGTGCCATCACCCAGGGAGACTGGAGGAGGATGGCAAAGTAGAAAGGGTGCGATGCAGAGGAGCTCTGCTCAATATGCATACTCTTAGAGCAGGGAAACTAGCTGCTCATTGAAAACATGCCTTTCTATTGCCCAGCACCATAAGTTGAATGCCTCTGTAGGGAATTAAAAAACAACAGTAACAACCCACTACCTTGACCTGGTATGATTTTATAACAGACTTTTATGATGCAAAAAAAACACAGAAGGTCCAAGACAATGAAAAATTAGGTAAAAAGTCTTCAAATCAGGAGAGGATTTATAGAGAATGACTGACCAAGGCTCCACTGATGCTGTCCCATCTGACATGTATAATCCCAACCACATTATGTGCTGCTCTACATCTCTTCACATCTAGACTGAAGCTGTACCTGGCTCTGTAAATTGACTGTGCTTTTCCAGTAGCATATACAATACTTGATTCAACTTAATCAGATATGTGAAAAGGAAAGACGTGTATATAATTTCTTCCAAGCCTTTACGCATTCAGTCCTACCTTCTAATATTTTAAAAACATTTTACATACATAAAATATAAAAAGGGGTCTATTGATTTTATGAGCTTTATTTACATATTTGTGATCTAAATACTAAATCAGCCCACACTGTGGTGATGTAATTCTTTCCAGAATAGTCCATTGTAATGTCACATGGAAGATGCCAAAACAGCTATTTGTGAGCTAACAAGGTTATTAAAAATTAAAAATTAAAAATTATGGAGCTAGATTAGTGCAGCTGCTTGCCCATGTCAGTATATCTTGCATCTCTCTCGGGCAAGTCATCCAAGCAACAGCACTATGATACTGGAATCCAGAGCTCCTGCCAGGGGGGTGAGTCACATTGTCTTTTTGTTGGGCACATTCAGAGCTCTTTCCACAAGACTTACTCTTTAGCAGAAAATTAAAAATGAAAGTATTGTCTTTCTACATACAAATATCCATAACCATTACTTACAAAGTGTAGAAAATATACCACTCAGAAACTGAAACAATTTTAAGTATTTGAGTATTCCCCCCAGTTCCAAAATAATTATAGCTTTCTGTGATAAATTTTAGTTAGAAATCAGTGACTGTTCTTATGTTAAATCGTCTATCATAAAGATGTTACCTACACTGCTAATCTGTATCTGGAAACACGGTTTGATAAAATACATATGGGGGGAAGGGTTCTGTAGCTGACTTTAAAACAAAGGATAAAAACCCCTTTTCCATATACTCAAACTCCCCTTCTCCTAACACTTTTTCTTACACTGTTTTTGGAACATTAAAAAACACAAACACCAAAAATATTGCAGTGGTGCTTTCAGTAAAGTGGGTGCTCTACTGAACTTCCATTCCTCTTTATTTTTCCCTGTCAGCTTCTTGCACTGATGTCAGTAATTTACCTTAGATTTGACTTGCTTCTCACCTCACCTTTCTGAACCCTTACACAAAAGTTGTTCAGAAAGAGACTGTGGTATAATGATTTCATTCAGCTTAGAGTTTTGATATCCGCAGGTCCTTTGGATCCAGCTTCCAAAACTTCCACTCTTAAGACAGCTCAGAGAAAGGATGTTTTTACTTTACAGCCTGCTGCCACTGCCATCCTGAATATAGATGTTTCCTATTGTGTTTCCCCTTTCAGTCTTCAGCACTCAGATGGCTCATAAACTATGGGCCTTTTTGTCTCCTCCAGGCTTTTCCTTCACAGAGAACTTTGTAACTGACTTGTTGCCCTTCTGTGAGATGCTGGCTACCTGAGTATGGTAAGTAGCCCCGAAGAGGGGACGAAGGTTATCGTGTAACTGTATTTCTCAGAACCTAGATCGCCTGGAGACCGAAATAAGCATCATCACAAGTATGATGTGTGACTGGTATTACGCCTCCACATTTTTCTGTGGTATCACTCTTCATTCAAGATAAGCTATAACATATCCGGGACACTCCAAGTATAGTCTAGAGGAATCACATCAGAAAACAAGGCTTCTAAGGAGACCTTTTTCCCTCCTTGCTTTCTTTCTGCCAGACCGAAAGAAGCAGGTGGTCAGCCATTTACCACACTGTCAAACCAGCACTGCTCTCTGGTGAGGTCATGGAAGATAACAATATCCTTTCAAGAGATGGTAAATTCTTCAAAGTGTTAGACATTTACCAATCACTTCATAGAGTAGGCAATTCCCCTTTTAGGGGTTCGTGAGGAAGTGAAACGAAAGACCAGACACTGTGATCAATTAGTCTTATCATTTGCATATTACAGCCAACTACCTTGAATGAATTTTTTAAGACTGTTAGAAAATCATCCCCTTGAATCTACCACAAAACTACTCAGTTACTCCAGTAGTAACAGTTCCTATCTAATTTCAAGTCTGATTCTATCTTCTTTTATTACCAAGAAACAGATCTTATTTCTTCTGTGCTGGAATGAAGATCAATCTACTATTGTGTTTTCACATCTCATGTGGTTGAGTCCAGGCTTAGCTCAGGTCATCTCTCCAATTTTCTTTTCCATAAGCTAAATAGACTGCTTGAGTCTTTCAGTAGGAAGAATATTTTCCAGTCTTTAAATTCTTTTCATGGCATGACTCAGCCCTCTCTGAAGGCTTACCAGTTTATCAATATCCTTCTTCTGTTGTGCGTGCAAGCAGTAGGTACAGGGTTGCAGTAGTCAAACTGCCAAAATGAAATACTGACGTAAACTCACCTGTTCACAATTATTTCACATTTACTGTTTACACATCAAAGAATTGCATGGACTTGTTTTAGCCACTATATCATGTAAATAATCAGCCTGATATTATCCACCATGATACCTAATACCTAATTTCTTTTTTGAGATGTTACTCCAGGAACAAATCTTGCTCCTAATACAACCTGAACTCTTTCTTCCTAGGTATTTGAGTTTGTGTTTCACCATACCAGAAAATATAGTACAGACAGTGGTGGTCAAGTAATCAGCAAACCACAGCACTCTGCTAAGTAAGCTATCCTCTTCATTATCACCAAACCCTCAGTTCTTGTGTTTGCAGTCAATATCAACCATAACACTTCCTTTTCTATGTATATAACGTAACTACTAAATAGGATAGGACAAGCACTAATCTGTGTAGTACACCTCCGAAGACACATGCAGTTAGTGATGAATGCTGACCAACAGTTTCTCAATGGTAAAGCCCTGCATTACCAGATAAGTGCAAAGACCACATACACGTAACACAGATTCTATTACCTTTACAAATTTTTTAAAAACATACTACTAAGATGTTATGAACAACTCTGAAAAAAGGGTAGTGTGTCCCTGAAAGAAAATCATGCAGAAGAATCCACCAAACCCAACAACAATAGCAAATTGGTTCATGAGTTGGGTGGCACTGTTAATAACGCATACAATGTTCTTGACAAATATATGCCTAGGTATGTACTGGGGGCTATGAAGGCCAGGGCAGGATATTATGAGTAGATGCACCTTCTGCAGTGGGGCATGGAAGAAGTGTGTTCAATCACCTGTGAACCAACCAAGGATAGATCACACACATTCACTCATCAATGTCCAGATCAGCACTGTATGTTGATTTTTACAAACAAGTTTATAAACGTCTTACAAAAATACCAGTTAATTTTACAAACGTATTTGTGTCCTTTTTTCTCAATTAATTTTCTACTAATAAAATTGATCTAATTAATGTTCATTGCTCTCATTTCTTTCTTTCTTTTTAAAACTTATTCATTTTGGGGGGGGTTATCATGTTTTTATAGCTGCTTTCACTTACCCTATAAGCTAGCTTGCTGTTTGCTTTGAGTTTCGACCAGGTTAAATTTTTGCTGATAGCATTTTAGACATCTGGTTAAAAATTATTAAATAGTTTGCAATAATCATTTAGACTTTCCCAGTTGAGTTCTATCTCCCAGTTGATTTGTCTCATAATTGTTTTCATGTTTGTTAAACTGACCCTTTAAAGCTCCAAGTCTATATCTCATCAGTATGCCTTTTATTCTGTTTGCATACAGTAGTGAGATCAAGTTGCAATCATTTGCACCTAAGAAACTACTAATTTTTAGTTCTGTTATCAGGTCCTCTTTATCTGTCAAGAGGAGGTACAAGACAGAATTCCTTAGTGTAGAATGAAACACTTTCTATGTTAAGAAATTGACACTGATAATTTTTAGAAATCCCTTGGACATTTCAGCACTGGCAGCCTGAGAAACTCCAGCATATGTTGGGCAGATTGAACTCCTCCCCAGCCCCATTCCCTTTCCCTGATAAAACAGTTTTTATTCCTACACGTCACAGCTAGGTGCTTCAGGGCAATCTATAGCATGGAGGAGAAAGAATGTATGAGGAAAATAATAAAGTAGATAGGTAGATTAATTATCCTTATAAATATTGAACCAGAAAAGTGGGTGCTGGAGATCATGATCCGCTCTGGTCCTAGATTTTTTGCTGGGGTGATCTTCCTCTGCTTGCTACTGAATGTTCATGGAAGCAGAGCACCCCAGTTTCGACAGATGTAGCACACACAGTTTGTGTTTTTTGCCTCTGAAAGGTGGAAGGAACAACTGACAGTGTACCAACACAGGAGCTGTTCCGAACTATCAAAGAACCTGTCTCTAAAGAACACATAAATAACACATTTGTTTTGAATGTATATATATGATACCTTGTTATATAGCCGCTTTGATTCATGATTCACAATTATTTACCTTAAGACGATATCATTTAAACAGGAGCTGGATGTCTCCTTCCCAACAGTGAAATTATCAGTAATGAGGAGAATATGGAGTTTAACTGAATTTTGTAAACTTGGGCGTGAGACCTCATTCCAAACATGTCTTTTTTTATTCAAAACAGCCTTCCCTTTCAGTCTCTTTGTTGACTGTATCATTGCTTTTACCTTTCTTTTTGATATCACAGTACCTTCAAAACTGATTTTCTGAGTATACTAACAAATTAGAGTTCTGGGGGTTTTGGTGAGGTCTTTTTGTTTGTTTGTTCATTTGTTTTGTTCAGATGGCTAAAGAATTATAAAAATAATATAGGAAATAATAGCCTGAAATAAATAGAATAAACATATTAAACACCTAAGGAATTTAAGTAGTCTGGGCCTGACAAACTACATCTGTGGCTATTTAAATATGTATAGATGAAGTAGTAGTAAACACCTTCATGAGATCCTGCAAATTTGTAAAGGATTCAAGTGATGAAGTACTGAAAGACTGGAAAACTGAAAATAATACTTGGAATTGAAGAAGTAGATGATGAAAATTAAGAAGCCACAACTCCTTAACTTCTGTTCATGGAAATGGGATTCATGTGATATCTGCCAGCCTGAAAGCACCTAGGAAAAGGAATCATTTTACATGGAGCTGTCAGGACCAAATTCAGCCAAACCATCTTCATCTCTTTCTGCAAAAGCAGAACAGACCTCTCAGTCAGAAGAGACAATGGACATCTCGTATTTGGGCTTCACTGAGGTGCTTACATTGTGTCTCATGGTCTCATAAACAGCTTTGAAAAATGTAGTAATAGTATAGCTTCAACCTTACTAGGATAAGTAGGTTGATGGCTGGAAAACGAACTAAGCAGTGTTATTCATCATTCACTGTCAGAGTAAATGGTAGCAGACCTATTCAGTGGCTTATCCTGAGCCTACTAGTACTGAATCCTTTCTCTAACAATGCTCTTGATGGAATAGACATCATCTGCTGATAATACCAAACTCAGCAGGACTAGGATATATGTTGGTAGGTAAACGAAAAATAGCATATATTTCAGTAGGAACAATGCTGTATACCTCTGAAAAAAAAACCCAGCACCTGACTTCTGGGAGACGGCACACATCTGCACTGCATGCAGTGACAGAAACAGTCCTTCCCTACCTTTGCTTGCTACTTTTTTTGTGGCTTGCACTCATGTTATCACATTGACCTGTGCACAGGAGTAACAATGAATTTGTTTCTTCATATTGCCTCCTAATTTGTTCCTACTTCTATTTGTGTCTTTAGGACTTATTTTGGTGATTTGTATTCATCTCTAGAAGCAGGAGGGATTTTTATCACAATTCTATGTCCATTCCCTCGGGATCACTAAAATAAAATAAATAAAAATCACAAATCCAAAACTACATTGGTCAAGTTTGCATAAAAATCTTTGTTTTGAAGTAAGCCACTTTCTTTCAAATGTTTGATGAGCATTGCTGCAAGATTATGTCTATTTGGAGGCACACATTAAATATACCAAATATATATTATGAGAGTAATATAGCTGTAGGCAGTTTATCAAATTCATTCATGATAATTAAAAACAGAGAAACTGGGGAACAGGATTTTTCCTAATGATGACAATCATCATTTGGGATTTATGAATGAATTGCAAGAGTAAAATGATGAAAATTATAGATGTATTTGGTAAATTAAACAGTTCTACAATAATGTCTACATAATTTTTACAATATCAGGAAACCTGTGCCCTGTTGACATATTCCAAGAAAAAATAATATTCATTTCCCTTTCTTTTTATTAAATTTTTAGTTCTTGAACTGTGGACACATATCATTTTACTGTTTATTAAAGGTCACATGAAATTGTGTGTGAAACTAAATGCATTGTACTGGCTTTAAATTTGCAATTAGAATGGTATGTTTAAATTGAAAAATAATATCTGAAGCATAAGATTAAATGGAGAAATGATAAATGGTGAAAATTTGCTTAGAAAATTATTAAATTAGTATCAAATCATACACTTGTAGGTTATTGCAAAACACTGTAAATAAAGTAATTGGTAAGGGCTGAATAAGTCCTCCATGATCTATATAAATTTGGCATACAGGGAAGGAAATTTCTAAGAAATTAGAAAAATACAAAGCATGCAGAAATTTAAAAACTCCATAGAAAGACAAGGTTGTACAACTTTTTCTTCAAGTAAAAGTGCGAAAAGTTATTTAAAAAAAAATAAAAAAATAATAAATTTGCATTACTACTGTATTACCACTCCATCACTGTGTAGAAAGACCCATTAAAGTACTGTAGTTCTGAAAATATCATCTAGGATAGAGAAAATCCTCAAAGACTTCAGCTGCAGAAGTATTGCACTAGTAGCTCTTTCCGAGACCTAAGACATAACTGCACAGGATGCTTACAATGTTATATCTGAGAGAGATGTCCTGACCTCCAGGTCCTTTTTTTGAGGAACTTCATGACAACTCTGACAGCAGACCTGTGTTCCATTCAAATGCAGGAAGTCTCACGAGGAAGGTTTATTGGAAGCAGACCTGACTACAAAATCAGCAAATAATGCTACCGTTCAACATTTTTACTTCAGTGGGTCCAAAACAGTCCAGCCTTTTCCACTCTTGATGGCATTTGGAGTAACATGCACCACTGCGGAAGGAATGGCATAAAACTTACAAATAAAACTGGTATCAGAACTTTGTAGTATTATCAGTCTCCCACAGTAGCATTTCATGGTAATTATATTCTGTATTTGCAGTAGCCTAACCTCTACTTCACCACTGATTTTATTAGCCTTATGATTCAAATGAAAAGAAAAAAAAGCGAGATTTTTGTATGAGGTTGACAATGAAATTCCTGTGAAAAAGAGCAAGCTGGATCATGCTTGGTATACTGTTGCCACTTGCCTCAAATCCCTCAGATTTCAGTGTTACCACTTTGTTTCTTCTCTAAACTGTGAGATCAGCGAACAGCAGTGTGCATTTTCTAAAGAACTCTTTCAAGAAGTTTTTAGATTGCCCGTGTCTTCTCTTACACCTATCCCTTGTATGCTTGATTCCAAATATTTTTCTTGACCTTTTGGCCTGCAGCTTCTTGGCACAAACTCTGCAGAGAAAACCTAGAGCTCTGGCTCCTGTTAACCATAGACATGATGTAATCCTGCCTACATTACTACACTATATTTTTCAGTATATGCATGTATGTACATATTCTTCTTAACTAGTCATCTGGGGGAGGATGTGAGACCATTTTGTAAGAGTGGATCAGAATGGAATTTAAGGGTCGTTTTTATAAGCGAATGGATGACTGCTGTTAACCCTATGTGAGGAACCAGTCCCCAGACATTTGTCTGAATTTCAAATCCTTGGGGTACAGTTCTAAATATCGATGTATATGCATATTTATAATATTTAAAAGGCTAAAACAACAAAATAAAATGAAAGCTAAGATGGTACAGAAGTGCTTAGTGATCGCAAGCACTTCTGGGCTTCCAAATCCATCCATCAAATCCATGAGCACTACAAATCTACAGGGGTCAGAATGTTTGGATATTATTAACGTAATCATTCATTCCAGAAAATAGTCTTGGCTGTTATAAAATCAAGCTACAGGATTAGAGTTTCAGAAGTCTTTTTATTTTGTGGATTTCAAAGAGAAATTCCAAAGTTTTGAATTACTTTCATTTTAATGTTCCAAGCAAGCGATAAGCCATAGTAACGAGTTTTTATAGCTATGGTCTTTATTGCACTCCTGTTACTCACATAGTTGCAGTACATGAAGAAGTTAATTGGTTTGATCTTACGTCTCAAGTGGCAGAACGCAAGGTTGAGTAGCCGTTGTGCAATACAGTCAATATGGCCCTTTTCTACTTCTAATCCCAGTGATGCATGTGCTGAGAGCATTCATTTGTATAAGCAGTCCAGGCATTTGTCTAATGTCTGGACAAGCAATGCTGCAAGAATCTAAGCAGTGTGCGTGTGATATAGCTTATAGATATTCATTGGTTGCCAAGACATTGACATTGTCTCTCTACATGTAGTCAATACTCACCCGGACAGCAATAACATAATTTCATTAAACACATGCACATATATTCTGGGTTTTGTGTATCCACTTGGATTTTTATTAGTGATAGAAATACAGCAGTTCCTTTTTCATTCTTCAGTATCTACTTTGCAGTTAAAGGGTCTATCAGGAAGACAACATTCCCTTTATTTAAATTTCCTCACAGACGTATTTTCTTTATGATAATTTTCAAGAAGGTCTTAGTGAGGATAGTACATTTTACAAAAGTACATTTTACAAAAGGTATTTAAACATGAGCCTAGCAGAAATTATACACTTTATTCAAGCAAATTAAAAGAAGAAAGCAGAAATTCACAGTCCTAATTTCAGTGTACTTTTGAGTAGGAAGCTCAGCAGTAAACAAGTTGTTTCAGCAGAGCTGGCCTAAATTGAGAAAGCTCCATATGCTAATTTTAGAGGTGCTCAAAGTAACCAGACCTAATTTCAACAAGTCTGTCATTAGCCCTGATTTGTTTCTCTTGGTTTCAACTGCTGCTATTAATTTCTCAGCCTGTCTACTTTCATATAAAACAAGTCTTGCCATAAAAGAATGTATTTTCACCCCCCTTTTTCTCAACATACATGTGGTTGTGGCTGTAAGGAAATTTTTTTTTTTCTTAAATCTTCTGAATTCTGTTCTAGTATTCATTCAGGGAAATGCCAGCTTCTCTTCTGGAAGCACGTGACAGTCACAGAGTCAAAGCGCATCATTTTTAGTATAAACACCTTGGTTCCATACTTCTTAACCAACAGCATTTTAAAAGAAAATGAACTGTTAACAGAGAAATTTATACAGCAATGCTGTCTCTATGTCCTTTCTTATAAGACTGAAATAAACCTTTGACATTTTTTTCGGATCCACTCCACTTTCCCTTATCCCCTCAGCTTTCCCTCATTTGTTCATATTCCCCACATACATATGGACATATGCATAAATTATTAATCTGCTGTGTATTTTCTCTCTCAGTAAGGGTCACGGAGTTGGAATTCTTTTTTTCTGCTTAACCTATATTTCTGTCACTATGTTCTACCAACTCCAACCGTAATTTGTCTATATATTGAATAGATAACATGCAAGGTTATTCCTGAGATTCCAGAGAAGGATAAAAACCTTATGCAAAAAAAGCCTCAAAAATGCCAGGAAGTAACACATCTCTAGAAGCTTGTGTGGAATGGACTGTGTTTTGAGAGCACAATTCAGGCTTAATGAGAAGTTATACTGCTGCTGCTCTTTTGAGCTTTTAATCTTACTGCATTGTTTCATGAAATCATCTGTGAATACATTGCTGTGCTGTACTTCTATTTAATCATCTACAGACCATTTTTTCATATTTACTTTAAATACCATAACATTCATCTTAACCTATCAACAGAAAAAAAGAGCTATACAGGAAGGTGAGAAATTCAGAACCCATATGCTTAATAAAGGAAATATGGAAATACAAACATACAAGGTAAGATTGTTAAATGTGTTCACCTGTTGTCTGAAAAAACCAACTCATCCAATGGAAAAAGTATTGCAAAAGATATATTGCTCAAAGAAATCTCCATTTACAAAATTTAAATAAATAATCAGCATAACACATCCACTTTACAACCTCTTCCATCTGCGCCATCAATATATAAACTCAAGGTTAAACTCCTTTGTAGAACCTGTGTTCACTAAAAGATAAGCACTTCTTAGTTTCAAAAGTAAATCCATGTGTGCATTTTAACATATATGGAGAAGAAACAAGTTTCAAGCAACTGCAGTTATAAGTATCATATAAAACTATATAAACAACAGTTGATGTAAATTGTATAATATTTGACATGTAAACTTTTGAAAAAGAGGAATTTTGAAAGACAAAATCTAACAACAAATTCATGAAATTAAATAATCCTGTCTTTAAAATATGTCATTTATTGACCTCGAAGTCTTCACATCATCTTGTCACAGTCCATTTCCATAAAACATTCTTAAGAAAAAAATTAGTCGTATTAAAGAAATAACTTCTGTATCTGTAGCTTCCATAAGGAATCAATGCTTAGCTCTCATAATACTTTAAAAAAATTTTTTTAATTCTTTTTTAATCAAGGATTTCACGGCTCCGAGAAAGAGAAAGGTAAGGGATTAAAATTTGGTGGATCCCACGTGTCTAATTTGTAAGGTTTAAACTGATACATAAAACATTCAAAAAAACTTTTGTGGATAGCTTGACCTTCACTATATTGATTTCTATCATAACCTTCTAAAACTTTTAAAGTATGACCTTTTCTTCTTCCAAGATAGAAATATTTTTAAAACTGTCAATGTTAGACTTTGCCAAATAACATTAGACATTGCAAAATAAGGGGCTCATCGTTCATAAAAGTGGTACTGCAGAAATGTATGAGGATAATGTTAACAACTTCATGTTATGTAAAGCATATGCTGGGAATGTGGAAGAAACATACATTCCTTGTTGTTAGTTCCTGAAACACAGAAACAGCATGGCTACATACAAGTTCACATAATGATTTTCTGTCTTCTGCCCTGTAGGAGTAAGTATCTTCTGTGAGATTCAGAAAAAAGGTTAGAACCATTCTTGAATGTTACTTGATGGTCTAATCAAAGTGTAAACCTGTTCCTTTCACAGACTAAATTTTCTTTGACTTTCCTATCTCCCCACACTTCTGTGAGCTTACAAACAACACAGGCATTCACAAATAAGGTTGTTTGTCTTCCATGAAGATTCCAAGTGATTGAATTGTTACATATGAAGATGCACTTTCGTGACTTAAACCTAGAACTTCCAAATATCCAATGCCTTCTCACATAGATGTTACCTCAACTTCATGATCTCTACTTGTAGATGATTTTTTAAAATTCAGAGCAATAAATTAATCTTTGTAGCTATAAATCCCAGGGTATCTGTGGCCTAGAACTACAGGTTCAGCCCTTAGGCTTCCTAAGAGAAACTACTTTTTCTAAGGCTTCCTAGTGCATTGTGATTTCTCTGTGCTTCAGACTTCTGTTACTGCTTGCTCCTGCTTCAGACTTCTCAAAGACTACATTGGGTAGTCCTCCCATCATGGAAGGACTCAGAGAAGTTGTGAGATGTTAGAAAAGTAGCTCCAGTTCCTCCACGAGAAAGAACAAATACTTAGATGTGTATTTATGATTAACAACTAGACTCTTCTCACTTTTCCTCCTTTGTCATTGATTAAGAAGAACATGTGAATACAGGGGATATAAAAGTTCTTGTCAAAGAGGTTGGATATGACACTCCTAAAACAAAAAATAGCTCTTTCCTTCCTACAATTCTTTCTGCCTGTGATGGAATGGGCCAAGACGAAGTGTGAAGCAATCTTGAAATAGGGAAGTGAGCAAGCATAACTGCATCTGTCATTTCATGGGAGGAAAGTATATAAATGTACAAAAGAGGTCTTTGCTTCAAGAGACCTTCACACTTGGGATTGAGGAAGGTAATACTCAGACCAGCTGCTAGGAAGCCTGTGTTACACGGCCTTAGTATTTCTCACTGTCTATGCAAATAGTTGTAAAATTACAATTGTATTCAGGATTTAATCTCTACAAAAAACAGAGGACTATGAAATAGATCTTACACAGACAACCCGAATGTTTACACGGATGCTCTGAATATTCAGATACAGGCCCATAGCCTTTGATTTCTATCTCAGATAAGTGCTTCCAAGATGGTGTGAAATTTCTTGGACAGAGAGGGGGCATGTCTGCATCTGAGTAGAGAGAGTAACAGGAATAAAAAAGAATACATCTTTCTTTCACATTAAAAAATAATACAGGTTTTAAACTCTGAGGTTCAGGCTGACAAAATACTAGAAGGAGCAGTTTGCCTTAGAATGAGAGGCAATATTCCAAAGCTACTCCAAAAGGCCTATCAATAGAATGGAGAAAGTATCCTTCAAAAAAAAATCCATTGGTTGGACCTAATAAAGCATTTCTTATGTACTTTGATCTTTAAGAACAGATGAAAGTGATAGAAGGAAACACCCACCTTGTAATTCTGACTGTAGGTGCTAAGGAACTGGACGGTAATTTTCCTTGAGGACTGAAGGACCAGACATTTTCTTTCTCTTTTCTGTGAGGAACAGCTTGAAAAAGCTTCTTTGTCCATTACTTTCTCTTACATATGATACTCATTCCAGAAGAGGTAAAAAAGCAGTGCATATAAAAGAGTAACAGAGCTGAAGTGAGAACACAAAAATTAAATGGGAGACTAACTCGAAGAACAGGCTTCTTGATGACATATGTGTCTTGTAAGAGTCGTAATGGCCACAGTGGGGATTAAAGTCAGTGTTGTTAAATCAGACCACATACTGCAAAACTCTAGCTCCAATATCTTCAGCACTAAACAAGACCAAGAGGTATTAAACAGCATGAGATACCAAACTGTATTGAACCTGTAAGGAACAGCAGGTTGCAGGAAGTGAGTTTGGTAAAGGAATCAGTGCATCTCCACATGCATGGCTGGAAGGCAAAATACAGTTGCTCTACTTCTGTAAACAATTAATTTCACAGAGATGGTTTAGTATTATGAATCACGGAATTCTCTCACCACTCATTCATTACTCTAACCAGTGTGTATTAAAACTCAGTTTCCACAAAACAGAACTTTGCCTAGATTTGCAAAGTCAAAACAACATTTCATTCCCAAGATTGGAATAATTTGATTTGTAGTGACAAAGATTTTATGTCACTTTAGACTTATAAGTGAAACCAGCTGAATTAAATGAAATAAATTTGCAAGCAGAGCAACCCGAAGTAATTGCTTCAGTGTAGCTCGGCATGGCCACAGTAGTTCTCCTATGTATTGAGTCTTATCAGATCCAAGGGGATGGACCCCTGTACCAAGACCTTTCAAAGTCAAAGGGGCTCTGGAGTCCACCCAAGCTGCTGATTTCTGGCCTAAAAGCCAAATCTTACACATATCAAAAATGAGCTTAATGAGAGAAAAGGTATCCCCATGGTTCTTAACAGACAAAGGAGATGATATTCACATTAGGAAATTGGTAGCAATGGCTGATGAGAACAAATCAGAGGAGCAGATAGATAAACAGCACTTACAAATCTCAATAAATTATGGAGGAGGCAAAGAAGTTTTGGGACAACTTGGGTTAGGCATTCAAGCTCTAGCTGGCTATAAATAAGAGTAAACTACAGTTATGATCAATATGGTTTCTCTAAGAAATTTAAAATGGCAGTTTGACAGTCTGTTTATCAAAAAAACAAAGGCATTGATTACCACTGTCACAGAAATAATTTATCTTATCCTCCTTCTGCTATTACAGTATTGCTTACATTTAGTAATACGTTGAAATTTAGGTTTAGTTTAGATATTTAAAGGACAAATCACATACTGAGGTTTAACTATTATCAAACATTGCACAAATGAGATGCCATATATACAAATCTCTTTTAGCCATTTCATGCAACTCTGAAAAATATATGCCCTATGACTGAAAAAACAAAAATTTGGAAAATCAGGTTTCTAAAACATATTTAGTTACATCAGTTGGAAACATCAAAAATAGTTTTTAAAAGACTTGCTGAAAAACCACTGATGTAAAGATTTGAGTCTGCCTAACTGGTAGGTCTAGACTCATTAAATGTCAAAATACTAACTGTCTCTTATTTTCAGAACACAGAAATGTATATTTTTCATGTCACAGATGCCAGAGGTGAAAAGCAATTCAATTCCAAGCTGGCATGATATTAAAAAGAACTGCTGCAGAAATTTCAGGAACAACAAACCCACTGCAGGCCTAAGGGAAAGCCTGCAGAGAAGTGTCCTTACTAAAATTTAAAAAGAGAGGCTTTGAACTACAACATGGAAACAAATACGAACATTTTCTGTGAGCTCAAAAAAAAAGAAAAGAAGGAGAATAGATTATTCCTAAACGGAAATAAGGTCCTGGCACCTCAGCAATAAAAAGTTCACAGGACCAAGTATGTTTAGTCTCTTCCCTTCATGTTTAGCTTCAGTTTTGCCTAAGAAAATGTTATCCTTCCAGATCAATAAATCTTAGTAATGGCCTCTGTAGAAGTCAATTTCTACTTTATTCTATACAGTAGGGAACACGGTATGAGAGACTTAAAGATTTATAAAGCATATTGCGGGGTTGGAAAGAACCGCGGGTTAAGTGCAGATCTTGCCTCTTGAAACTTCAAAAGGCAGTGAAAGAGAATGAGGGAAAATCAGGGCCAAAAGGAGACGCTGATCGAAAAGAGTGATTTAGGGTCTTCCTTCTTCAAATGAAGGTCAAAAGTCGTTTTCCTAGTTCATTAGGAAAAGAGCCCTGAAGTGGGCTTTTCTTTCTTTCTTTCTTTCTTTCTTTCTTTCTTTCTTTCTTTCTTTCTTTCTTTCTTTCTTTCTTTCTTTCTTTCTTTCTTTCTTTCTTTCTTTCTTTCTTTCTTTCTT
>Ga0181612_170536_pt1 | contig 20235 bp, 13 predicted proteins | sample HoacroProtozoa21_FD_119630 | JGI IMG/M metagenome (GOLD analysis project Ga0181612, IMG submission 119630) | Hoatzin crop microbial communities from Cojedes, Venezuel. Combined Assembly of Gp0051906, Gp0051904, Gp0051908 | reverse complement strand
GGACAAGGGGCAATGGGCACAAACTGAAGCACAGGAAGTTCTGTCTGAACATGAGGAAGAGCTTCTTCCCTCTGAGGGTGATGGAGCCCTGGAACAGGCTGCCCAGGGAGGTTGTAGAGTCTCCTTCTCTGGAGATATTCAAGACCCGCCTGGACAAGGTCCTCTACAACCTACTGTAGGTGACCCTGCTTTGGCAGGGGGGTTGGACTAGATGACCCACAGAGGTCCCTTCCAACCCCTACCATTCTGTGATTCTGTGATTGTGCTAACAGATTAACACAAAATATCAATCAATTCTTTTGTGCAGTAATGTCGGAAAGATTCTGCAGGAGAACATGCACGATGTGATTTTCTTGTGTTCTGCTCGGAGACAGAACAGATTTAGCAAACTGGAAATTAGCTGCGATTTCTGTCAAGCTCTTTTTTTGGTTTTATGTACATTCCTCCCGGGGCGGCGGGTGGAGAAAAGCAGTGCTGCCTGTGCGTGCATGTCGCACGCTGGCGAGAGCAACGCAACAAATCTGCTCGCAGGAATGCAAGGAGAAATCTGCCACTAACTGGACGTGGGAACTGAATTTTGGTTAGCATTTTAAATAGAAGACAGTGATAATCAAAGTCAAACCTTGCATCCTCCACACCACTGTGCCAGGGACTTTGTCACGGTGACGCAGATGTACCAAAAGGGACAGTCTCTGGATTTTGACCGAATATACTGCTCTATCCTAGACTGCGGCGTGACGGATGAACTATGGCACACACACAAGCTCCTAACGCATTTTACACCATGTTACTTATAAAAGGGGTCATTTCACATGACCGTTCCTGTCCTTCGTGCCTCAATAAATCTGTAAAAACAATGTTCTGAGGATTTGCTGCTTGATCCTGGACTCCAGAAGCACTACTTAAATTGAAACACACAGTGGTGGCATAAATTTGACTATTTCTTGCTACTTAATATAGGCTACATATTCTCGGCAACTCAGCTGCTTAATGCTACCCTCAAGCAAGTCGCCGATGTTCAACTACTTAGGGGCCTTGCTACCAAAAATCACCACATGTGCTTTCTGATCTAGTGGTTTGATTAAAATAGCACTGCCAAGCTGCTGGTGGGATGCATCTGCATTGCTGACTGGATTCACGCTTTAGGCGTTTTACTCCTCCTACATTCAGGAGAAACGTTAATGACGGAAGAGGTTGTGTCTCATGGGCCCCTGCAAAGAGTAGCTGCTTTTTTCCGCTGTGATTGATTTATACTACGAAGCTAAAATCTTAGCCTTGCCCAGTCTGCCAATTCCACACTGATAACAGAAGATGATGCTGGATATCTTAACGAAGCACTAGGCAGCCCTGCGTTTCAGAAGATAATATTTTCCATCCCTCCAGATTGTTCTTCCCTTCCTTAATTCATGCTCATTGCCTCTCCTGCGCTGCCAGGATACGTAACCCCAAAGGGACAGGCAGCCAGTGCCAGCCTCTGCCCCAGCGTGCTACAGCATCGGCAGTGTTCTGCCTTGAAGTCAGGAAAGCAGAACACTGGTACACCCCTTTCCTTTGCCAGATCTACAGGGGAAGACGATTTCTGCTCTGATTTCCTTTAAGAAGGGAAATAAAACTCCTCAGCTAGAGCTACCTGTGTTTCTTGCCCTAGTCAAGTTTAATTTAGCAGAGTTCTGCCAGTCTGTCTCGTGAATGCTCCAATTTGCCACCATTTGCATTTCCCTGACATCTGATTAAAGTCTGTTCAACATGATTTGACACTTCATTTTTCAGTAACGGCAACACCTTGAACAGTTTTGTTGAAGAAGAAAGGCATGGTGACAACTCGGCAGCTGCATAAGGGATCAGAAAAAAAAGGTCTTGCAGTTGACCATCAGAAAGCAGACCAGCGAGCGCTTTATAACCATGGACAGATGACTTTGAGGCGAGTTCCTCCTGTCAGTTTTTAGCAGTAGTGGTCAGTAGGTGACGCGTCACGCCGTTTTGCTCCTTGCGCTAGTTTTCCCCAGAGCGATCCACTCCAGACCGCCCTGGGCGGAATCTCTCATGTGTCCCCCAGACGCACTCCTCCTCTTCGTGCCAAGCAGCAGGATATGGAGCCGATTTGTAAAAAATCCGGTGGTTTGGAATAACTGTTTGTGTTCCGGGAGTTTTGGAAAACTATTTAATAACATTATGGTTTTTTTCCCTGCTGGTGATCTGAGCACCACATAGCAGACCAGCAGTACAAGCATCTGATCTTGTGAAAGATCCAAAAATTCTGTTAGAAACACTTATAAAAATACAGACTATAGAAAGGAATTGCACTGTACAATGCGTACAGCTCGCAAGTTCATCCCAGAGTGGCTTCTTACCATGCTACCATTTGAAAATTAAAGGAATGCATCCGTGTTTCTTCTGTCCAGTAAGATCCTGCTCCATCCCAACACGCATCCGAGTGCAGGCTATGGGCCTCGGTTATTACATGGAAATGGGCAAGAAAAGACCCGAGCTACCATCAGACAGGCTTCGCAGTTTCAGCCTCCACGCTGAAAAGGAAAGGTGTGCTTATTGATGCATCGTGGTCGCTGTTTGCTACGAGCAAGAGTCCGTTCTTGCAGCAGCCAGGTGGTTCACCGAGGGCCTGGCTTGCCTCACTGCAAGAAGAAATTCTCCATGGTCATGCTGAGGCTTCAATGTATTCACTTTTTGGTGCCGCTACCCTCAAGTACTCCGGGTTCTCTGCTGCGGGAACTTTCAAGAGACCGTTAGGTTTGGTTTCCTTCGGTAAGAAGTCCTGCTGGTAGTCAGGATTGTCCAGATTTATTTGGTGGTTGCCCGCCTGGATCCAGTAAGGAGAGCTCTCGAAGACTGTCTTGGCCAGCGGAGACTGGTTGGTGTTGAGATACTCGGGGTTGTCCACAGCTGTGCTGTGTGAGTTCTGGTAGCTGGAGTCCGTGGGGACCTTTGAGTTCGCTGTGAGTGAGAAGTTGTTGTAGATTGGATTCTGGATTGCTGAGGCAGATGCTTTCCTGGGCATCAACTGGTTGACGTACTCTGGAATAAAAATAAAATAAAAATGAGAAGGAATGAAGACATATAACTAACGCAGCCATTTGCATCACTCGATGTGTAGTTTCAACCCAGCTGCCACTCGCTCTTCACGCACAGCATCTCACTGAACCTCCCGGAGTGGAAGAGAGCCAAAGGCAGGGACTGCTGTGCCGTGGTACCGAACGCGCTGCCCTGAAGTTCACCTGCAGGAATCCGGTTTGGAAAGCAGCAGAAAGATGGCTTGGACCACAAGACAGCGAGACAGCTACTTCTGATTTTAGTGACGTGGGAGTGGCTATGCCCCAGATACAGCTCTGAAATTGCAGTCAAGGAGCTTTGCTGCCAGAAGCTGTTTCCCTAGAAAACTGTTTAGAGATGAGGAAAGTGCCTGCAAAATACAGGACTGGCAGAAACAGAGACTCCACATCTCACTTAAATGCCATCTCTTGCAGGATCTTTCACCCTTTTTAGGTGTGGTGTGCTCTTGGAAGGGTTGGTTGGGTTTTTTTAAGGATGCAAAGCATCACGGCTGCATAACCCAGCACGAGCTCCCTTGGTGGTCACTGGCTTGCTCTCCCACCGCCTACGCTGTCAGTCCACATGAAACCATGAGCTGCCTTCTGTGTATCAACATCTGCAAGCAGTGGAACTGCCAGAAAGCTGTTTATATTGCTGAAATGGTTTAGGGGGTGAAGCCTGGTTTTTAGAGGATATTTTCTGAAGTGCAGGGGTGGTAGAAGGTTTTAAATATATAAACACGCATGCGAATCCCCGGCCAGATGGCACACATGGCAAACATGAGGAACCTGGCTGGTGAAGGGACCAAAATGAGAAATGGCCAGAAGCAGCCAGAAAATGTCTAGGAAAAGGGTATGTGCATGCTTTTCACTCCCGTTTAGGTAGGAAGTATTTGGATTGCTTCCTTTCTACAGAAAATGAAGGAGAATGATTATATTCATGACCAAATGGCTTGTGAATGAGTGGCTGTGGGATGGAAACACGGGAGAGGTGCTCACCCGGGGCTGGCAGGAAGCTGTCGTCTATGCTGTCCTCCAAGAAAGCGCCTGTTGGGTCTGAGCTATACCTCTGGACAAAGCTGTCTTCCCTCACAGGGTGTCCCTGCTAGGTTTGAAGCAGAGAAAATCAATATTAAACAGACTGCTTTGTAGAAGTGGATCCACACAGGGGAAGTTGCTTCTTTTTCAAAGGTCATCCCACTTACCCCGTTTCTGTCAATGCAGGTTGTAGCAGAATTGTTGCTCGTAGCACTCTTTTAAAAAGAGAGAGAAAGAAACAACAGACTTTATGAGAAGCAGTTCACTCTTAAAATCGCTCGTCATGTTTCCACAGAGGAAAAGTTTCATACCAATGAACTCAAGAGAGGAGTGCGGGACGTTGAGGGGCTGTTGAAGAAGCCCTGGTGTGGCACGAGATACTCATCCGCATCCACGATATCTTCCATGTCCTCCTCCTCCATCAGGGTGCGATAAAACTTGGAGTCCGTAGGGCTGGGCAGGTGCATCCTATCATCTCCCTGTGAGACAAGCTGGTGTGAGAGAGGACTCACAGATGCCCTTCCAGCCCTCATTATCCCCTTCTCTGAGAGACAAAGTAATTCAGAGAGAGGACCAAGATACAAAATCTTGATCTGTGTGTTTAACCAAATTTGCCTAGAGTTTAAGGGAATTTGGGCCTGCAATCTCTGTCTATGCTGCTGTAAAACATCTGCGTTTTGAAGAGGATCAAACTCTGTTCTCCTCTCAGGAATGCAGTATGGACTGTTACTGGTCCTAGACTGAGACCAGTATGAAGAAAATAGAGACTGGTCTTGAAATTCTGTTTGTGGTTCAAGATGAATGTGTTAAGACCTGGAAAGCAATGGTAAATCTGGCCTTAAATTATCCACATTTTATGTTTTCATACGCATTACTAATGATTTTGGGCGTCACATTAAGACATCTTCCTACCATTGGGTTTAGTACCTGTATAACAAGATAGCGTGGGGGGTCACGGGCCATTTTCGAGAACTCCGCGATCAGTTCGCGAAACTTGGGACGGCTGTCTGCATCGATCATCCAGCCTGGAGGGACAACAGGGAAAGCAATGCACAAATCAAGTTGTTTTGATGATCAAACACAGAGCTTAAAATAAAATGTAACCATGAAAAGAACAGCATCATAGGTGCTGTTAAGGGTTTACCCGTAAGGGACCACCATAAAAAGTTCATTCGCCAGCCACTGCTGTGAATTTCAGCATTTAAAATGCACATCTTGGCAGTTCTGGGAAGAATGAAGGAGGTAATAAAACCCCGTGTTGGAAAAGCTCCAGGCTAAGCCTTTCTTCTCACCTGCTGGCTTATCGCTGCTTGGGCAGGCAGGTCCCACCTGAGTCATGATAACGTATAAGTCGTGAGGATACCAAATGGGTGGCCAGCCTGGACCGATCCAAATTAGGCTGCTCTGAAAAAGCTCTCGAAGGAGGGGAAGCAAACTAACTTCAGCAGGTGCCTGCAGACATACGGTGACCTGACCGTCTAGTCCTCACGGCACTGCTTCGTGAAACCCTGAGAAGCCTCACGCAGAAGCTACCCTCTGTACCGCATGTCTTCTAAAATTCAAAACATCCTCACTGGGGACATCTTGAAAGATTAACCATATCTAAGCTGTATTTAACTAGTAAACGGACTTTAACAAAAACAAGTCCTACAGCTTAGTGCAGATCGACACTAGGAAGAGATTTCGAATACAGATACTGGTGGTTTAACATGTGGGATTACTTAGTCAACCCACACTTTCTGTTATCAACCATCAGATGAGCTGACGTAGAGACTCTCGTGTTTAAAATTAAAAATAATAAAGGTTGAGCTTAGTGTGTCTGGAGGAACTCATAAGAAACAGCCTATCCACAGCAATGGAGGAACGAAGTGATAATACGCCACCTGAAATCTGCATTAGACAAAATCTCGTCATTGCCAGTGACTTTTTACCCCGCTAGAAATACGATCCCCTGCTAATTCAAGAAAAAAAATCCTTTTTTGCTTTTAGACAGAGTGGAGCATTTGGGAGTTTGCTGCTGTTGCAGAAGTAGCATCAACTATTTCTGAATTTATCTCTGAGTTGCATATGTTCAAATACTGCTTCTTAAATTAAAAAAAAAAAAATGTTGTGCAATAACTTTGAACATCTCAGTTTATACTTTCTGCTTATAAAAGAGATAACTGGGAATCCTGAATTCCTTTAGGCAAAATGGCGTGGCTTCAACAGGGTCTGTGCTGTAGCCTGCAAATACAGGGCGATCAGAGCAGTGCAAGATGTGCAACCGAGTCCTGCGGCAGAAGGAAGGCTCAGACCCCAGATCCTCATGCTCTGACGTTTAAATTCAGTGTAATGGTATGGAAGGGGATGGGGATGATCCACTGGTGGTGTTTTAAAAGCAACAGGTACCTGATCAGGTGCGTGGAAATATGCCTGCTTTCTACATCTGGACTGACCCAAAGGAAGGGCGATGGATGGAGGTGCTGAGCTTTGCAAAGGCTCAGCCCCTGAGGACACGCTCTACTGTGGAGCTTTCGAAGACCTGGGACATGACTGCTGCAAGTGGAGATGATGGCAGGGCTGAGGTGTCAGCAGGGTTCAGCATCAGTGAGAGAAGTTTCCAGGACACTGCTTTTGGGTCTGGGCACCTCCCAGGCTAGGTGTACACATCTGGCTGCGGTTCCTGCTTGCTCCGGTGAGCACAGGATCAGGCTCTGCCTGTGTGGTGCCTGTCCTGACAAAGCAACACGGGGATACTCCAAGACTCCCCAAAAGTGCTGCACCATGGGGTGTTCGTGGTAGCGTTTCTCCTCTTTTGGGAACAGGTACATTTCGCTCCAGTGAGAAGGTCTTAAATGCCACCTAGTGGGCTTCTTCTCAGCATCCTCACAGACACTACCGGTAGCAAGCAGGGATGTGGCAGTCATGGTCTACAGATGCATGGGAAGCCAGGTAATAATCTGACATTTTAGCAGCTGATATAGATAGAAAAGGGGTTTGGGGTTCAGAAGCCCTTTGATGTGACCTAACAACGACCAAGAAGTGCTTCAGAGACCCCCAGCTCCTGTGCTACCTTACAGCAACAGCCGTGCGCCGAAAAGGAGCCACCCAAGAATGAGGAAGAAATCGGATGGGGAACTCTGGATACTCGTGTGCATCTGCCATTAGGGTGGTGCCTGTGCTCGCAGCATTCCTTTAGTAAACGGAGCACATAATCCGTGCGTGTGGTTGCAGGGGGAGGAGGCACGCTACTCAACTAAGGGGGAGCCCGGAGGAGAAGGCAGTGTTAATTTTATTTTCTAGACGTACAAATCCAGAGTATCAGGTGCAGTGGGTGGTGTTATGCTGATTTATACTGCCTGACAACGTCAGTTTAAAAATAATTGGCAATATCAGCCAGTGGTGTGAATGCTGAAAAAACATTAGCTGGCTGAATTAGTGACTAATGAAACCATATCCCGTGCCCCCAGCTAAAGCTCAAGGTGCGGGAACACACTCTGGTGTCACCACTCTTTTCCGATAACCCTACTTCTGCATGATCGCCAAGGACACAGCATACCCAAATGCGACATAACGAAGGCAGTTGTGCTACTTCTTCGGCTTAGCTGAGCACCCAAAACCCCAAATGGGAACTCACATTTGACCATGATCATGTACACGTCGATGGTACAGATGGGGGGCTGGGGCAAACGCTCGCCCTTCTCCAAGACAGAGGAGATTTCACTGGCGGGGATCCCGTCGTATGGCTTGGACCCAAATGTCATCAGCTCCCAAACCGTCACACCTGCAGGGTGGCAAGAGAAGACTGTAACAGAGGCTTTGCCGGGAGCCGGGGTGCTGGGCCTGGGCGCGGAGAGGCGGTGAGTGGAGAGGGCTCTCCCAGAGGCACTGCATTGCCAGAGCCCCACCCAGGAAACGCACTTTCTGCTGTGGTTTTGGAGAGAGACAAATTAATAAAACAGGTTGAAATCATCCTGATTTCCATTCTGAGTTTCTTTTTGTTTTTTTAATCTCAGCTAGCATCTTGGCGTTGAACATCCCACAAACTTCCCAGCACGACAGAAAGGCAACGCAGGTTACCGCCTCCCGACTCCAGCCCAGCAAGCGGTTTGGAAAACGGAAGTTGCATTTTTGTTTCAAAACAATCTCTTTGGAGACAAGCAAGAGCAGTTTTTGAAGGATGTGTAAACCAGCTGCCTCTGTGTCACTTGCTGACATACCACGTACTCTTGTGGTGTAGCTGTTGTGATTGTCTCGTAGCTTAGGATACAAAACAAGATTTTGGATGCCAAGCTACGTAAAAGGATTAAGAGGACCAGAGGCTGTACTTTTTCTAAAAGGAAACAGGATCTGACAATCTGCATTAAATATTTTCCAGGAATATAAGAGCCCCGGTGTGGAAATTTTGGAATAAGTTCCTTTGAAAAGTTTCCTTTCTCCTCCTCTTTCTTTCAAGCTGGCTTATGAACTATACCAAATATAAAATGAATTCTCTACAGAGGTTATCCCTTTGCTTCCCTTTTAGCATTGTCCTCTCAATACCAGGGCAGCACAAAGATTTTACACCACAGCAGTTACACTGTGTGTAACAGCATGGCTGATGGTTTGAAGTCCTCCCTCTAGTTACGTGGCTTTACTGTCAGCACAGTTATATTTCACGTGAAGCTGCTGAAGAAAAGCACCAGCAGGACTTCAGCGAATGGAGAAGAGTCTTCTTCCTGCAGCCCCATTCAGGGGAGGGGGTGTCAACTGAAAATATATTCTGCAAAACATCTTATACCTGACTAGAATGCAATTTCACGGGAATTTTACTTTATTGAATAGGTGATTTGGGCTCATTGTTTATGTTTAATCTCTCAGTCTTCTCATAATAGGAAGAAAAAAGGTCTGTGTAGAGTCACTAGCAAATCCTGCAATTTTCCAGCCCATTTACAGTAATTATAACTGGTTTTAGACTCACCATAACTCCAGACATCACTTTGATGAGTGTAAATCCGGTGTAAAATTGACTCCAAGGCCATCCATTTAATAGGAACCTAGGAAAAATCACAAATAAGCCTTAAGAGGCTGATCCAACATTTAGCAGCGATCTTTGCCACCAGGTGGTGTTTAAACCTATAGTTTGGTCGCAGAAGGGAACAAAACTAGCCAACAAACACCACCACTATCCGAGTGGTAGAGCAGGCAACTTTTGAGTCGCTTATGATTATTTGCATTTATTATGTTGAACCTGGGAACTTGTGAAATACTAGACATGTTAGAAATATCTCTTCCAAATTAGTCTGACAGTATTTTAAACAGTCAAATTACTAATTTTTTAACCTTCTCCTATCATAACAGGACACAAATCCAATCTCAGGCTGTACGACAAAGACAGATCTGCACTCATATGGTTTCCATTTCTGGTCTCTTTAATTTCTCAGCAGGACACATTCCCTCCATCAGCACGTAGTACAACACGAAGGCGCGCTGAACCAAGTCTGACAGGTCTTTCTTCTGCTATAAATATACAGCATTCCCTTTCTCTTCATAAACTGCGCAGTGTTATTGGTGTGGGCTACACTGATGAATTCAGCCGTGCTTTTTTTTTTTGTTTCCTAAAAAAAAAGTTTTTTTAATAATCTTTCTTTTTCCCAGACATTCTGGGTGGGAATTTCAAAAGCATTCGCTGCTCTGCTAACTCCGCTCCCAGTGCAGTCCCACTAGCCCAACGCTGCTTCGGCTGATTTCAGAGGGCTCCCGCAGGCTTCAAAGGCAGCACGCTGAGACAGCAACCCAGTGCTTTGAAAAAAAACACTTTCCTTTTTCCTCCCCCCTCCGTCTCTAAGGCTGGTGCACGAGCACAAGCACTGACAAACGCACGGCGGCGTGTTCGTCGATGTGCTTTACCTTGCCTCCCTCGGCGTGATACTCCTTCTCGTCGGCGCCGAGCAGTTTGGCCAGCCCAAAGTCCGTGATCTTCACGTGTTGGGGAGTCTTCACGAGGACGTTCCTGGCAGCAAGGTCACGGTGCACCAGACGACGCTCCTCCAAATAGTTCATTCCCTGCAATACGACAGGCCATGGGTAAGCATCACACGCTTCGGGCTTGGATGAGCAAACGAGTTACCAAACATCAGCTGCTCCGTGGGAACTGTGCGCCCACCACCGTAAAACACGTGGGAGCCTATGCCCCCTTCAGAAAAAGGTTTGCTGTTTCAACTGACGTGATGCTTATTGCAGGGTGAGGATGTGTGCCTGCACAGTTACAAGGAGAAGTAGCTACTACCCTGCAGGAACCTTTTTGTGGATCCATGTGCCAGTGGAGTCATGGAGAAAAAAAGGGACATTAGCAGGTATAGCAGGGTGTGTGGTTTCTTTGGGATTTAGTTCCAGAAATATAAAATTGGGATAGGACTTGCAAATAAGGGGGCAAACCCTTTTTTCTGCTGCATTTATGCAACCCCAGTAACTTCAGGGCAGCACAGTACAGAATTTAATTGTCACGTTCTATACACACCCAGGCCAACCCTACAGAGGGTTTACAGACACTACTGGCCTGGGACGAGAGTCCAGGCAAAAATAAATTCAACGTTCAAAGTTGCCGATGCTGGGTCTTGTTAGAGTATACTCTGCCTTCTCCCTGCTAACAACGAGGCATCCCAGCACAAAGGTGAGAAAAGGAGATCAACTGAAAAAATTCATTTTCTGGCTGAGCTCAGAGTTGCATCTATTTTCTGGCTGAGCTCAGAGTTGCATCTATTTTCAAGTCCCCTTTGAAAAGGCAAGTTCTTCCAGTTCCACTGCCTCCCATGATCAGACTGGGTTTGCCATAGCATACGTGCTTTTTCGGTACAACTGCCTCTCATAGAAGAATACAACCAACTGTGCCGGTTTGACTTCTAAGGTATGAATCCAGCAGCTGCATTTCTGACCACAGAGATTATTCCCCTTTCCCTCAACTCCAGTCTCGTGGTGTACGGAATCAAAAAGTTCATGATTTCTAAGTTTCCTGCAAGATCCTTTCTAAAAACCACAATTATTCCCAGTTGATAGGTTTCTGCTGGCGGCAGCTTATGCGCTTGTATTTCTATGAACAGAGATTTAATAAAAAAGTACTTCTAACCTACAAAGCTAACACCAAAATGGTCACGTTGATGTGATGACAGAGCACTTGAGGGAGTAATTCCCTTCCAGCCTCCACCCCCTTCCTAAGCCCACTGCTAACCTGGACCACCATCGAATCGCCCACCCAAGTCCCTCAGCAGAACTTCACCCATGCGCTGCTGACGTTGCCAAAACAAACCACCCAAACAAACTGGCGCAACGCCACTACGAGCGTGCGTTCAACTACACAAAAAGGTCTTCAGCGAGCAGAGGTCTTGAACCAAAAAATCCTGAGCTGCCAACAGAAAGCAGGCTATCTTAAAAAAAAAATTTAAAAAATCACATACTCTAGCCCCAGTAGGACAAAACTTTTCCTGCTAGACATGTCTTGCTGCAGGGACTTACGAAGTCTCGAAGCTGCTGAAAGGCAGAATATCAGTTTCACACTAAGCTGTTTAAGATGCTGGTGGCTAAAAGACTTGTGCTTGTGCATAACTGTACACCGAAGATGCTCAACGGCTCGTCTAGAAGGTTCAGCAGATCTTTAATTGTGTGCAGGCCTGAGGTTTAAGCCATTTTTCATCATTAAGCACGAGACCAACGTGTTCAAAGAGTTACTTCACACACAGTGTTTCCGCACATGGAGTGTCTACGCTCTGTTGTAACATCTTGTCTGAAAGACAGGACTCCATGCCTCGGTGGAAGATAATGTTTGTAAAAGATGCAAAGAAAACTTAATCTAAAGCTGAGAAAACAGGCACAAAAATAAGCTTCCCAGGGAACTTGCCTCCTGCTGGTTAGTTACCAGACATCAATATACTTGTTCCAATTTTTTCCCCTTCCAAAAGTACGTTTCTCAAGAGTCAGAGAACGTCTGAAAATCTGGCACGACTTTATCGGAGTGGTAACACCGGACACACTGGTGGGAAAGAGCCGTACGTGTGATTTACGAGCGCTTTGAGGAGAGCTTCAGTGCGGAGCAGCACAAAGGAGTATGCTGAAGGCCAGGCAGTGCTGGCGAGGGTAGAGGTTGCTACGGGCGAATGTTGAACCGACGTGAAAAAAAATCAAACGGAAGCTAACAATTGTGAATGGCAACCTTTCGGGCAAGCGATGCCCCAAGGATCAGTCTGGGGACTGATTTTGCCACCTTAAAAATTAACAAGGAGGAGGAGGGAAATGTGGCCTCCAGCTCATCCTCCAAAGGGACTGAAACCAGGACAGAGCAGCAATTGATTTTAAACAAGAGAGGAAAAGAGTCAGAAAAAGGCAGTTCACATCATGGGTGGACGCATAAATTAAAACTCACTTGCTGTGGAGTGCACGGTAAAAAAGTACATAGACTGAGATGAAAAATGTGCCCTGTATGCTTTTGGTGAATACATTTCTAAGGTCCTCAGCATGTTTCCTGAAAGCAAACCGCAACCGGGCGAGCCTGGGATGTACACAAGGTCCCGAGGGACCGATCGGGCTGTAAGTGTGTGGTTAGCTTGCAGGCTGGCATTCCTGACATAGGCAGCATTCAAGCAGCCGGACTTGGTGCGTACTGCCATCTCGTACGACAAATCTCCAACTAACTACAGCTGGTTTTTGGCTGGTTTTGCTCCATTCTTCCATGGTTGCAAATGCCCAACCACCTTCCGAGCACAGCATACTGCTGCGAAGGGCTAGAGGCTGTACTTCAGCCTCCTTCGGTGCTCTTCTCTTTGGCAAACCGTGCCAGGTGTTATATTGAGTCTTTTGTTTGGCACTTTGGCCACTGCAATTACATTACAGCCACAAACTCAGTGCACAGAGATTACAGAGCATCCCTGGGGTGCCTGGATATCTTTTGGTCATAGCCAGCCTGCGCCAGAAGGGAGTTTCAATTTCCAGGCCTCAGAGATTTCAGCCTGAAAAAATCAGGGTCATTCTTGAAGGCACACGAAGTCAACATCACTGATTGCCCCGTGGCACAGCCCAAAGAAATCCACCGGTGGAAGCAGCACTTTGGTACGGCAACAGCCAAATTCTGCTCCCTTCCTTGCCTCAGCTTCATTGCATCCCATTATCACTTCATTACCGGGTGTTTGGCTTGGATATTAACACCTTGGTGATAACATTAAGCTGTCCAAGAGCATTTTGAAGAATAGATAAGGTTTGCTCAGCAGCTTGAAAATGGTAAATTGTTTGACAAAGTATCAGCTTACTGTCACTTAGAAGGTATCTAGGAATCACATGGTGAAACATAAAGACTTACAGAGACAAGCAAGTAAATAAATACACTATGCGCTGTCAGACCTCCACGTTACAGCCTGAGTTTTAGCTGATCTGGTGATGCGCCAGTCCGCTCACCTTTGCGATCTGCACACACCAGTTGAGAAGGTACTGGGAGCCGATGTTGTCCTTGTGCTCTCGGATGTAATCCAGGAGGCAGCCATAAGGCATCAGCTGCGTGATGAGCTGAACGGTAGAAGTGAGGCAGATCCCCAACAAGCGGCACACATGAGGATTGTCAACACTAGCCATCACATAAGCTTCCTGAGAAGAAAGGGAAAAAAACCCAATGTGAAATACTCCCTTTGGCATGACTGTAAATGTCTGGAGGCAGTATAAAGTAAGTTGGTCCCTCAAGAGGTTGCTAAAACACTACACGCAAACTCTGTGCCCCGTATCACATACAAAATACTTGTATTTCTCACTCTGTGGACGAAGTTTTTCCCACTCAGTGGCAGGTCCAGGTTTTGAACTCTGAAGCATCACTGAGATGCCGCAGAAGAGCCCGTCTCCCACTACTGATACACCACGCAAACATGGGACATAAAATCCTGGGGCCAAAACTTACAGACCTAGCAGGAATGAATAAATTGAACATCAGCTGGAAGCTGGTGGGATTTCATCATTTTGAGCACCTAATCGCAAGTGAACACGTGTCATATGGCTTTTTTTCCTCCACAAATCTTTTCACAGATTTCACTGGAAATCTGTACTTTTGAGACCTCTGTGCCTCTGTCAGCATTAGTACCAACCCAGAAAATCAAAAGTTGTCATCTAGGACGGGGCTGACAGTTTGACTTTTTAAGACACAAGGCTGCTTTGGCCATGCTGTTCTTCGGCCTGTGTCAAACCAAACTGGCTAATAGTCAGCTCACCTCTTTAGAAGTCTGAATACATGTCTTACTTCAAGCAACACTGGTGGAAATATTATCCCCGATTGGAAAGGCTGTTTTAGACCCATATAGCGCTGCAATTGATACCAGGAAGGTACTTAGAATGCAGGAGCCTAAGCATAATACATCCTTTGGAAACCAGGCACTTTGGTTTGATGGCTGGACTTGATGATCTTAGGGGTCTTAACCAACCTTAATGTTTCTATGATTCTATGTTTGAGCTTCATAAATATGTGAGAAAACTCTTCTTTCAAGCCTGAGTTCAGCCTATGCAGCTTTAGGAACCTATCTAAGGTACCCAAGGCACCTCCTCTTCCTTTGCTCTGCTGTGGGATGGGAGAGGCCCCTTCAGAGGCTGGTGCAGTATGCTCCGAACACACAAAATACATCCTTTAACATCACCATAGGTAAAAACCCCTGACTTCATGGCTTTTGCATGCAAAAAATACTGATGGATTTAAATCTGAGATCTATATTTGTACTGACATCCACTGTCAAGTGCAAGCTCAAAGAATGGATTCCAACAGGGGGAAAAAATTAGAGCTGAAGCTGTGTGTGGTTTTTTTAGGTTAACTTTGTGTCTGATTTACAGTATTTCACCTCTAGACATTTTTAAAGCCATTTGATTGAGAACCATCACAATGGGAAATGAATGGGAATTTTTCCATGCAGTGAGCTGTTAGGTCAGCATCTTACCTCAGCATCTGGACTGACACCAACTAATCATCCCTTGGCAATTCAACATTAGGCTACAAGCCCCCATGAAGCCTAAAATAATAGTCAGGCAGCTATTGTGGCAAGGAAAGGAGCAAATCTGCACTTTCTGAGAGCTTAAGGAATGAAATACCATAGCACTTTACTCATCATCTAACAAGCTTTCCCCAGATGTCACATAGTTGCGTATCTGGTAAGAACTATTATTAAACAAAGTTATTCAAGCAATGACGTTAAAGAAATAAGCAACCCCAATTCTTAAGCAATGCTTTCTGGCCTTGGTATTGTTGCCTGATGTGCCAGCCTAAGCAACACATGAGGTAACGCAGTTTTCTTCCGAGGTGCTAATCCTGCACTCGGTATCCTTGTTGTGGAGCCTCTGGGATTAAACTGGTCTGCAGGCAGCCAGGTTAAAGATCATCTCCGACAGAACTGGCTCAGGGCTCCTCAACCTACTGCAGGATGTGAGCAGGGCGTTGCAGAACACCCCTCAGTCAAGGCTAACGCTGACTCCGTAGGCTAGCCCAGGGAAAGATAAAGCAAGAATACAACGTGCTATTCAATTACATAGATACGCGTGGCAGGGTTTTTAGGAGAACCTTGCAAATCCACTATAAGATGATCAGATGTAAGTAGAGACCGAAACGTGCTAAATCTCTCTGGGCTTCCAAACGGAGCCGGCGTACTGAGGCAGAGCGTCTGTTCCTTGCCTCGCTTCCTGCTGGGATTCAGATCCATGCTGTATTCCTTTCAGCAGGGGCGGGGAAGGAAATCTGCAGAGTCAGAGCTGTTCTCACTGCCCATCTGCTGCGCGGCCCGTGCAGCGCTGACCCAGGGGCTGCGAACCGGGACGCTGAAAGAGCGGGGTGGGTGTAAGGGCCACGCAGCTGTCAGAGAGCATCCAAGCGTTGACACTGCCCGTTACATTTGATACTGCAAAGTCAAAGAGGCCACTGCCTCCCCGCATGGAGCAGAAGGCAGCTATTGTGCGGTCGTGGGTCCCTCTAAGTAGCCGAAGTCATTAAAGTGGGCCTTTGTTTCAACTGTTTATCTTGGAAATCTCTGCGGTACGCTCTGACCTGCTCCAAGTATGCTTGGTATTCAACAACAATCTTCTGAATTAGCCCTACCCTAATAAAGCCGGCGAGAGCTCGCCTGGATTGTACGAGCTAAAGCTGCTGCGTTTGTTCTGTACCTAGCGTGTTTCTGTAAGACAAATCATCTTTAATGGGACATTATTATCTCTGAGGTTTCAGTGACCTCGAAAAGTTGGTTGTGTAGCAAAAGTCTGTTTTGAGAGGAGCTTTTGGAGTCATCCCTCTGACTTCTTTCACTGGTTTTGTGTTTTTTTACTTTTCTTCTTTAATTTTTACATCAGAATAAAGAATGAATTCCAGCAACTGAATAATCTAAAAAATCAACAGGACTGAAAAAAGCATCCTAATTCAAAGGGAAAGAAAAAATAATGCGGGGATATGCTACAGAAACTTGTTTGAAAAGAGAAAGTACTTAAATCTCCTGCCCTACTGTGACTATCTCGCTCTGCTGAAGGCAGGATGCAGTACTGCAGGCTTATTCATAACAGGAATTCACTGTAGTTCAGTCCAAAGCGTCGGCAGAGCTCCGAGCAGGCAGCTGAGCAGCATCTTTGCCAGCTCCTCAACGCGGGGAGCGCCAGTGAAGGGAGGGACCGCAGCCCGCCTGCAGCCAGGCACGAGGCAGGGACCAGGGCCACAGCAGTCGAGGACCTGGGGAAGGGCTGAGGCTGGCCTGGAGCCTAACTAAACGAAAATCAGGATGGATATTGCTTCATGTATGGATTCTGGGATGGACCTAGTATTTTGCATTGCTGCAATACATGTATCAAATCATATGGTACATAACACACGATCCGTTGAAGTAATGTATTGGAATAACACTGTTTATTCAGGGTGATTGGAAAAATCCAGTGTGCTTTATTATCATCGGTAGCCCAGGTAGATTTGTTCCCAGCCATTCATCCTGACACCTCTCACTATGAGACGTGGCCTTTTGTTAAGATCTTTGCCAGCGTGGACCATTTGAGATGAGCCTGCCTACCTGAGGTGTCATTTTCTGGCCAAAGCTGCACCATCATCTGTTTTGAAAATAAATTTCCTGCTCAATTGCTTCAGTTCCTACCAAAATAAAAAAAATCCGCAGCTTTCCCCATGACTGAAGGGCCACTCCTTCCACACAAACAGGCTGTCCCAAGCTGCAGACCTGCCCTTCACAGGTCCATTTAGGACACGCCAGGGACGTGTGCCCCGTCCCTGCAAACCAGCATTTGATCAATGAGCCCCTGCCAAATCCCAGCTTCCAACCTACGCTTTCTAGAGGCGCGCATACGTGGGTACAGCCAGGATAAGCTTAAAGACTTCATCTCTACCAGACACACTGTGTTGCTTGGGAAGTCCCTGGGCTGACCAGCCCTCCAGTGTCACTCCAGCTCCAGGCTCGCAGGCCTGAACAGGACACACGCAATGCTTATTTTTTGTCGCTGAGGACTGACCCACAGCACGGGAAAGCTGAGCGGAACGTGTACTGAACATCCGAGTGCTCCTCTCCACGCTTAGCATCCTCCTTTCCTTTCCTCATATATAAATATATTGGTGCTTTATGTTGCATGGCTTCAAATCTAGCGACAGAGTTCAGAATTTTAGGTATTCCAAGTTCAGGGAACTTTGTATTTAGGACTCTGGCTCACCCGTTGTAAACTCGCGCATTTATAAACTCCTGAAACAGTGGCCCATCGCCGTTTTCCTCATTTTCTGAAGTGATGAGCTGTATCCAAGCAAGAGAATAAGATTCCCATGCCTCCCTCGGGAAGCAAGATAATTTCTTGTTGTTTATGGCAGAGAAAACAGACAGCTGGGATTTTTTTTTTCTTTTGGATTTATAGTTAATTTAATCCTATGCAACCAAGCAGCTAGTTTATGACAATCTGAATGTCAATAATCATTACATATGTTGTTACTGGGTTTAGTTCTACTGCCGTAACGGCAAAGGTTGCCACAGTTTCAGGCCTGAAACATCAGAATAAAGAAAACAGAATTAGCTGTAAATGTATGGTCCTGATCTCTCCTTCGGTGCGACTCCACGAGTAGAACATCAGTATTTGAACTGCGAGCAAGGGTTTCATAGCAGACACAAAAGCACTTCACAGACTGGGCTGCAAAACCCAGTACTTCTAGACAGAGAAGTTTGGGGTGCAAAATATTTCTTCCCACCCAAAATCCTGAATTCTCTTTGTTTGTTACAGAGGAAAATCCACAGACCACAGACAACTTGATAAAATGAAGATGAAAACTTACATCAAGTATTTCCTTGTTGGCTTTCGGTGACGTAGCCTCTCTTAACTCTTTAATAGCGACAGGAATTTTAACCTTCTCACCTTCTGGGATCCAAAGTCCCTACCAAAAAGAAGTACAAAGAGTTACTCAGTCTCATGTCTAACAGGTTAATTCTCACAATTTCATATACATTTCACATCTTCTGAGTAGACTTCGTATTCTGAGCAATGGGAAGACATGGCAGACTACAATAATATGCAAGAAGCCTGTCTTGTGGGCGTTAACAAAACCCTGTTCATGGAGTGAGTGGTATTTCTCTTTCGGTCACCTCTACTGCATCTTTTCAAAAAATTACGTTCATTATGGTCCCTGCATAAATAGCCCAAGAGATGCATAAAGAGCAACTTTTGCAGATGGAAATCTAATGAATTAGCGCATCACAGCAACTGCGTGTGCAAAACCTTGCCACTTCCAATTTATAAGTCATGGGATGAAAAGAACTGGCATTTGCTCACGAAAACAAGATGGCATCTACACTGTACAAATAACCCAGCCCTAACCATATGCAGCGGCAGGCAGGTTCATGTACGACTGGTTCAGCGTCAGGAGGCCATTTAGGAGGCAGGCGAACGGTGCGGCACTGCGAGGACACTCTGCTGAAGCACCCAGCAATGTCGGTGCACATTGACAGAGGTCGATGGGATTTGTGCCCCTGAAGTTCCTAGCTGTAGCTGGAAGCCTGCTTCAGAATATAGAACTTTATGAAGAGATATATGAATCTACAGTTTATATTTCAATACTGCTGGCAGAGCCGGAGTAGTATGATATGATATGAGACGCATATCCTGAATAAAAGGAGAAGCATAGAAAAGTGGAATTTGGTGAAGAAGAAATACAGAGAATAAACAAACACCAAGAGAAAAAACAGCTCGTGGGCCTACACAACTGAAGGTGTGTAGACCCTTCCACACAATCTGAGTCAGTTCCAATGAAACAGTGATTGACGATTGTAAAATCAAGACGCTGGACCAGACCGAAAAATGGCTGAGCACTAAGCTGACCAAAGTGCATTTCTTCTTTTCCCGATATTCACAACAGGGTGTATTTGGCTGTGGCAGTTTTTAAGTTGAGATCTTTGTCCTCCAGGTTCAGCAGCCTGGCTTTGGCAACATCTTATGCAAAGCTTCCCATGTTACCCAGTTCATAACTCAATTAATGATGATGAAGTCATATCTCTACCACTCAATATAGACATGCTATGAAATCTAGTTTAAAAAAAATTTATGCAGTAACCACAGCTCCCAGTTCGTGATTTGTTTGGGTGGCTTCTGCATGAGGAGCAAGATGAAAAGGGGAAGAGGAACATGGTGATCTTACCTTATAAACAGTGCCAAAAGCTCCAGAGCCTAGGACTTTGACCTTTTTAAATTCTGTTTCCTTTAAAATTCTCAGATGAGCCTGGTTTGGTGCCTCCCCGCTGGGTGTCAGTGGTTCAACAAGCTGGTGCAGAGAGAAGACCACGTTAGGAGGTTATACAGTCTCAGAGGACAGCAAGCAGCATGCTTTGGGGAAGCAAATAAATCCTGCCTTTAAAATAATGCACATTTTCTTCCACATGAAGTGTACGGGAGGGCAGTTCCATTCTGACTTGCAGCAATAAATATCCAGAGTGGCTCCAAATTTCAGAGGTAAAATCAATCACTGCGATTCTGAAGGAGAACGAAGGAATACTACTCTCCAAATGAAGCCTTTGACTTCAAAGCCTTAAAACACATGGCATGAAGAACAGTGCAATTACCACAGATCCGAAAGAAGATTTTGGTTTTGAACTTCCAAATAAATTATGATTTTTTTTTTTTTTTTAAATGCTGGGCAAGAATCACCTGCAGCCTTTCAGGTTTGCTCTTGTTC
>Ga0181612_116181_pt1 | contig 20237 bp, 8 predicted proteins | sample HoacroProtozoa21_FD_119630 | JGI IMG/M metagenome (GOLD analysis project Ga0181612, IMG submission 119630) | Hoatzin crop microbial communities from Cojedes, Venezuel. Combined Assembly of Gp0051906, Gp0051904, Gp0051908 | reverse complement strand
TAAAATTTTATAAATATATATACATAAAATACAGTTATATAAAAATGCAATTTCTTCTTTCTTACTCACTGGATCCAGGAATCCCTTACTATAAAAATTTATAGTATCTACCCCAACATAAATTTAATTAATAGGAGTAAGTTATTCTTGATTTCCTGTGCATCTTTTCCCTTTATAATTTTGTAGAAGAGACACAAGTTCTGAACTACAGCTTCTGAAAGTAATTACAGAGATTCCTTTAAGGATTTTTCTAGCAGTGAGTATATGCTGTCTTCTGTTTTTCACAGGCTGGGAAGGTCTGAGATACTGACTGCACAGCAAAGATGCCTAGTCCGGATTGTTATAGGGGAGGAAACAAAACATGTCAATATGTTTGGGAGCAGTAATAGAGCTCCATTCTTGATTCAAAACAATTTTTCCATAATTGTAAAATATTCTTATAATTATTTTCCTGAGATTGGATGAGAAATTATGCTTTCATGAAAAAAAATTCATCCACATTTCTCTGGTTTTCATCCAAAAGAAAGGTGACATGAAAATACAATCTCTTATAACTAAAACCTACCACAATTCAGCCTGAAAATAAAGCAGCAAACCAAAACAAAGAAGAGGAGGAGTTCTCTTCTGACCTCTTCTCAAAACCACATATTTCCAAGGCAAGGCTCTCTGGGTAGAGCAGGCATACCTTCATCACAAGGTTGTCATAAAAGGAAAGACCAGTAAATCAGGGTGTTGGGCTTCCACTCATGTGCTGTTTTCTGCCAGATGAGGGATGCCTACTCAGGCTATAAGATAACCTTAAAAGTCGTCCTCGGTCAGCAAGATCCGTCCAACTTTAGGGATCTTCAGGGTACCCCTTGATTTTCGATTGTTCAGCAGTTATCCTGGGAAAAGGACCACATAGTTCTGTAGTTTAGTCTTCAAGGCAAAAACATAACGTGAAGTATCTTGGTCACTTGGTGCACCAATAACAACAGAAGAAACCCCAAGGACTATGGACATGAGCTGCATCTCTTCCTTGCAGTCCATCAGAACAGTGGGAAATAGTGTCCATTTTGTGTAGTTAGTGATAACAGAAGTTTGTGCCTCCAGCTGGGAGAGAAGAGAAGTTGTTCATCGCTGGCATATCTAAGGTGCAGTTGCTGTTGGGCCTGCAGGAAAGTATGGGTGTCTGTCTCACGCAATGGAAACCTGTCTGAGGTTGCAGACTCTGGAGACATAATAATGCATCTTCTTAAAACAAGGATTTATGAAGGACTTGTAGAGTTCCCGGAGAAGACTAGGCCCACTCTCAGTCTGGTGAGAGGAGACCTCTTCTCTCACAGAGGACCTCAGTGCTCCAGGCATGAATTGGATAAGCTGTGGCTCCTACTTCCAACATTAGGTGGATTCTAACTAAAGGTGTTTGTTTGGGTTTCTTTCCTAGAAAAACACAGTGCTTTCAACCTGGGAACCCCTGAGCTGCTTATGTAAATTAATGCAAGATGTTAGCTGATACAGCTCTGCTCTTAATGTGTGTGAAAGGGTTCGGGTTTAACGTTTGAGAGTCATGTGCCTGCATGTTGCCAAATGAGAGCATCTATATTTGCTTACACTAGTAAAATATATGTGCATTCCTAGACCCGTGCTAGTGGCTACCTTGTGCTGTTCTGTGTGTCCTGCTATGAAAAGGGGTGCTTTCCACATTTCTTTTTTCTGCAATCATATGAAATGAACATGTTTGACATGCAAGAGAGAAGAGCCCTTTAATTCCCTTGTTCCAGGGCAGACAATAATTCCCTGATTCCCAGTTAGTTGCCTGTCTTACATTATTTTCCCACCTGAATGCTCTAGACACCAAATTCTAACTTCCTCTTTTCACTGAGTACTTAAAGGTACAAGTAACCTGGTGCAGCCTAAATTTTGCAGTATTTCTGCTACAGGCAACAGAATTTTCTAAGAAATCATTAAAAACTCCAAAGACATGAATAGAAAATAAAAACACTGCTTTGAACAAGAGGTTAAAAGCAAAAAATAGAGCTTCTGCAAAGTTGTTCAGATATCACAATGGTGTCTGACGTTAGCCAGAACCAGTGAGGAAACCGGAGCACTCTGAATGTGAAATATTTAAAAATAGTTTCGTGACTACATAAATACCTTTGGAGTCAGAATTTAATTGAAACTTAAATTCTTTGAGAGTTATTAGTCATTAAAAAGAATGACCCTCTATTTAATTTTTAGATTTTAATCTCATATTATTTTCTCTCCCATTAGCTCAGAAATCAGCTTGTTATTGCCTCTTAAGGCTTTCTATATAATTAAATATTCCTGAAACTCCAAATTCCAGCTATATTGGAAGAACCTGAATCAGAGTAAAGCAAGGCTATTTACAAAATTTTTCTGTTGAGGGTTTAGCACTTGAGTCTGTTTTTACTCATGTCAGGTATGGGTCCTACTTTTCTTGTGTAGAAATGGGAATTTTTGTCACCAGCTTCAGTGCGATCATGAGTAGGTACCATGTGTCCGTGAAGACACACAGCTCTTCTTGCTTAAGAAGATGATGAAGGTATTTCAGGAGGGGACTGTTTACGACAGCCAAGAGGTAAAACCCTCCAGGTCTGGAAACAAGGGACCAGAGCTTACAGTCAGTAAAATGTGTGGCCATGTGCATATGTATTGTTTTATGGGCAATGTAAGATTTATGAAGTCCTTAACTATAAAAGTCCTTACTTTTGAGTGCTGGATATTTTTTTGTAAATGGGGTGTCAGATAAGTAGACCATGTGGTAGATATGGAGTAAGTATTTAATAATCTAGGAATATGGGGTATAATTTAGCCAACAGTGCATGTGATTGATGGTGAAGCATCGTTCCAGCATACCGATAGCCATTTTACACTTTTATATGGCTAGTTGTCGGAGAAACCAGCAGGAGAGCAACACAATGACTACATAAATTAATGCAAGACCAAGGTCCACTTTCAGGGCCCAGGGCAAGACTACACAGATTTTTTTTTGGCAGAGCTGAGTGCTTAAAAGGTCTGTGAGAAATTAGACATTGAAAAAGGAGTCTCAGGAGAGAAAAGAAAGCTGTAAGCAAGCAATTCATAGTCAAACCAGGTGGAAGAGACTCAAGTTCTCCAGGCTGTCTAAAGCAGCCTTCCTGGCTTCTAAGGAAAGGTAAATCCAAGGGCTGGCCGGCCAGACATGACCATGTGATTGCTGCAGGACAGGATTTTCTCTGGAAAGCTGGGGTTGCTTCAGCAGGGCAGGTCCAGCCTGGACATCATACACTGCTCTAGATGCAGGGGAACAGGAGCTGATCACACTAAGTGCAGCATAAGTTGGCCTTTGGGAGCAATCGGTCTGTGCCATGCCCTGCAGCAGCATGGGGTCTCCACGCATGTGTGTCCCTTCCCTCCGGTGATACCATGTGGAGGGCCTCAGTGGGACTGCAAGGCTTGGACGCTCCTCCTTGGATGCAAACCCTGCGAGAAAAGAGTGTTTCTGGCCAGCTTCAATTCTCATGCAAATTGCCTTCAAGGACAAGCAGGCTTGAAATTGTCCCCAGGACTAATTATGTCCTAGGTTTAAGTACAGAAATAGGCAAGGAAACAAAACTCAGAGAAGGAATGAATCTAGCCGAAAGATGAGCTTGAATGAGAAATTACTGTTAGCAAATAGAACTCTCCTTTTAAATGGGGCCTGAGGTCTGTTCTGAGTGAATCCTCTGTGCATGAGGAAGGGAGAAGATAGTTACTGGTGAGGGTGGTGGGAACAGTGGTCTGTTCCAAGCTCTGCCGGAAGCTTCCTTGGCCAGTCTCTTAGTCTGTATAGAATTTAATTCAGTGAGGCCCTAGTCTTTGTTGAAACCACCACAGACTGTGTTGATGCAAGAGATAGCGGTAACAATAATATACCTGGCTTTTGTGGTGGGGTGGGTTGTTTTGTTTTTTTCAAATGCCGTTATTTACCACTTTCCATGTCTCTCAGGTTTAACTTGGCACAAAAGGCAAGGGAGAGGATTATTTAGGAAAATGCAGGTAGCAATAACTACCAACCTTGTCCGAAGTAGTTGGAGTTTTACTGTTCGCATTTTCTGGAAAATATAGGGATTTTGTTGGTTTGCATTGGGGTTGGATTTGCTAATTGAAAAAACAGTCGAACAAGAATAATATTATGAAAGTATTTGATTGCTCAGTATGAAGGCCATGATTTGTCTTCTAGCAGTAAATCAAAAATAATATAGCTTTAGTGCCACATTCACTTGCTGCCACAGAAGTTTAATAAAGCACTTTGCTACCTGCCAATCTCCAGAGAAAAACCCAGACAAATAAGTTTGTACTGTTGATTTGGGTGAAGCAATTCTTTTGAAAGTTTGAGCTACCCGGTCCGTATTAACTGTATTGTGATTTTTGTATTAAAATGTATCTTCCCAGCTGCATATGTTCTGGATAAAACCAGGATCTGAAAGAAGAGTAACTGGCTCAGATGGTTCTGAGCACATCAGTGATGACATTAGCTAGAGAAGGAGAATGTTGGGACAAAAAGATCACTTTTTCATGACTGCTCCTTGATACTCCAGCTGGTGTTCAATATTTCTGGACTTCCAAAGGCAGCTGTGGCCAAAATTGTTTATGCATTTAAAATTTACTGGCATACTGCACCTATTTCTGTCAAACGAGCTCAGTAATACAAGTTTTGTCACTTCTGTCTAAACAAAAAGAAGTCCCTACTTTGTCAGTGTGTGTCTTAGCTCTTTTATTAATCCCATCTTGTTTCTTTGTTAATAATGAAATCATAAGTTTTATTTAATTCAGTATTACAGAAAACTTCTTAGCCATAACAACAAAGTAATGCTCTTTTTCAATATAAGAAATACTGTATTGGGATGGGAAAGCATATGAATATTTCTATGAGGTAAAATGTTTACTGTGTAGACTGGTGTAACCAACGACCCAAAAGATTTGCTTTGAAACTTAAAATGTCCCTGTGCTAATTTCAGATGTGAGTTCACACTTCTGCTGTCCTTTCTTTAATCCTCTTTCTTTCCTGCATCAGTGGCGTTTGTCTGATTCTCACAAGTATATCATCAGGGCTCTTCAAATTGCCTGAGATTTGTTCTGGCAACACCCATGTGAAGCAGTTAAGTGCTGGTGCTTTCACTTTACAGAATGGGAACTGAGGAGAAGGATTTGAGTGACACACCCAAGGATATTTGCAGAAAGACCATGCCCAGGCAGAGACCTGGAAATAAGCCTCCCAGCTTCCAGACAAAAGCCAACATCAGGCAGCAGGACTCACTTTCCTCTTCTTGTAGTACTACATCACCCAACTGCTCTTAGCTCTTTTTTACAACCCTGAAGGCAGGCAATCAATATTAGCGCTCCTCTATCTCAGTGCCAAGGACTTCTAAGCATATATCTAAATATAAGTAGTAACAAGTAGGCTCTAGGTGTGGGATTTTCTCATCTAACTCAAGAAGTCTGTGCTTTAAGGTGACTACACCTGAGTTAATTGTCTTGCTGCCTCTTCAGTCCAGAAAAAGATGTTTCAAGGGTGCTTTTAGTGTAAGGTGGGCAAGGTAAATCATGCTTCTGAAATACTTCTTTCACGCTGTAGATGGTATCTGGATACCTAATTCAGTGCAGAAGTTAGGTTGGAGGAATCCCAACTAACTTTGATTATTGTTTCCAAGTCAGCATACATGCCATACCATCTATGGGTACTCAGTATGCCCATTATCAGCACTCTAAGACTCTTTAAAAGGATCAAGATGCTGCTGGAAGGACATGCAAGCCATGACTCAGTGACACGCAGCATGGGGCAAATTGCTTATACTCTAGCCTTTGCTCAATTCTCTAAAAATTTACACAGAAAAGGTTTTAGTACAGGATAACAGGATGTGAAAGTGCACTGAGTGGTTCACTGAGGGAGGTGAGCCAGAATTCAGCCAGCAACACAGACTGCTGTTTCTATCAGGTGGATAGTGCTATGGTTAGTAGAAGATAAACATAGTAAGAATCAGCACAATCTAATTTTTACTTAACTTCTGCAGTTCTTTTTGCCACATCTTACAGGTAAAAAAGAAAAGTCCACAAGCCAAATTGTGCTGCCACAGTGATTTTCATTTGCAAAAAATAACAGTTGGGCTAAACTTTGAATTCGTTACTTTAATTTCCATTCATCTTGTTTCCTTCTTTGTAAGACCTGTGAATTAATATATTTCGTTTTTGCAAAGGAGTGTCCTAGACTGTCTTCTAATGCATCATGAGCTAAGTAGTTCTACTGATCACTGATTAAGGAAGGCTATCCTAATGAATTAAACATTGGCTTGAGAGCATGGCTTTCAAAGAGGACTTTCTGCATAGGGTTGCCATGCTGCTGTCCATGATTTCCCAGGCAGAAATATGCACGCATGCATTATGGAGATGGATTCCCAGTGTGCAGTAAGCCAGGCATATCAGGGTTATTGTGTATGTGTCGACATTTTTTGGCACATTCCTGAACACATCCAACTCGTTTTGCTTGCACTATACAATTGATCTGTAGAAGATGTTCTTCTGCCCAGGACGTGCTGAAGTCCACAGACCAAAAAGAGGTACTGTTACTTTTGCCAAGCTGCCAGATATCCAGGAATGGCTACTGTCCTCAAATCCCTTTAAAAAAAGATATCAAGGAGGAGAACGAGAACTTGTTCGAGTTTTCTGGACAAGAGGTTATCCTCATTCCATGATCTTAGATAAATCATAAAGAACTAAAATTCTTCTAGATGTAAACTTTCAGGAGCTGCAATCCATGAAAATGCATTTCAAATCATTGCAGCCCTTTCTAAATTTCAGTAAAATTGATGGGCTCCAAAGGAGATCCACAAGACACACTTATCACTCTTTATAGATAACCAGTTGTTTCCATCTTGTATTGCACTAAAGACTAGTCAGGGTTTTGTCTCCTCCCTTTCAAAAATCTGAAGAGCATTCGCAATATAGTGATGCAAACAGGAGCAGGCCTAATGGGTAGAAAAGGGACTGAGGCAGCTAATTCAGAAGAATAAATGTGGACCACAGAGGCAGCAGCTGCTCTTCGCTTAGTCAATTCTTCAAAGCAAGCACAGTAGCTTGCTCTGATTTCCTGTCTGTTCTGGTACCTCTTTGTTTGATGCCATCCTGGGGACATTGCTTTCTGTCTGGTAGGGGGCACCTCCTCACCTTTCCAACCTCCAGTTATTGTTTCCTGACAAAAATACTTGAGCATGAAGAGAAGAAAGTCTTTGCCCTTGAGAATGTTTGCTGCTAGGCTGCATTTGCCCCTCCACTGCATCATGAAAATCTGGCTCCATCTGAAGCTCCAGTTATATTTATAATTACATGGAGGGATGTGACACTACAGGAAAATTGTGTGGGTTTTGTTTTATGTGATTTGTTTATAACTTAACATGGCACTTGGTAAAAAAGCTTTATAAATGAACTGATACAAACAATCATTCCTTTATCAGGAAATTACATGTGCAAAGTATTGGTTAGTGGAATGAGTCTTAATGAAATTCAGTCAAAAGCTGCAGATCTGAGAATTAACAGGGGCCTCTTAATAGAAGAAGGTTCTCTTTTTCCTGTAAGGTTCAGAGATTCAGACAATAAAATAGTGATTTAATAGACTTTAAGTCAATCAAGATGATACAATAGTGTTAATTAGCCTTTTGTGCCTAATTCACAACTAATTCTGTTGTCTACTTATTTATGTTCGAAAGTGGCCCTGATGAAATTTTTAATATTTCACCTAAGCTGAAGATTCATTTTTATGCTGGCTGGTTATTTTCTCATATATAGCTTGAAATTGTACTCTAGATAATTTTGCATAGTAGTATATCTACATGTCAGGATCACTGGCTGCTGTGTTGAATGGCTCTTCAGAGCTGACAACTGGATAATAGCTTTACTTTCAGCCAGCAGAGGAAGTCAAGAGCAAAAGTGTAGAGATAATGTGAATATAATTCATTATTCAAATATGCAAGTGAAGAACTGAAAACAAAAGGAAAGAGTAATAATGGTGTCATTATTTTTATTACTCTTGTTTTGCAAATGTAGCGTGAAACATTAAAGTAGATCTTTGAGAAATTCTCAACTGTACAGTGACAAATTTACTTTCTTGGCAATATTGATAAAAGGAAAGTAAAGCAGACAGGTTTCTGCAGAAGGTATGCTGCACTGTTAGTTGTACTATTAAATATTTTCTCTTTGCTTTTTGGTCTTTAAAATTCACGTTATTATTTACTCTTTAGAAGCCTGATCAGTGACTGGAAGAAAGTGCCTTGTTGTTCTTGTAGCTTTTTTTAGTTAAGATAATCTTCAAAGCCTTTAAATCTTTGTAGCATGACTAACTAAGGCCAAATAGGCAGGTTATGTAAAGCTTTCCTTGAAAAATGAGGAATTTGCATGTGATAGCAAAACAACCTCCATGAAAGCAGCACAGACACAGGTTTTAATGGAATTAGGACCTAAAGAGCATCCATTTGGTAACTAACTGAAGTGTTTTCCCCTTACTATGCTGTAGAACACTGTAACTTTCATATAATCTCTTTTACTTCTCCAATGCTTAGATGCAGGTTAAATTTAAAAATCTTTAGTGCTTTTAATTTTTAAGTGTATGTGCAGTAATATACAGAGACTTTTGGAAATAAAGATGAAAAATATTTTCTGCTAAACTTACAGCAAGGTTAATAAAAGTCCCCTGCAAAGATTACGTTCCTTTCGTGTAGACAGAGTGGAAAACACCCTTTTCTCTAGGCAGCTTACGCACCAGAGAAAGAGAAGCAAAGCATGGAGATGGTATGGAGGTCTCACTTCTGTATGCGTGAGTAATGGAGAGCAAGGCAGCACATCTGGAAGGTACAAGCTATGGCACTCCCTATCTCAGTTTAAAATCTCTTTGTAGCTGCACAGGAAGACTTTGTGGATTATTTTTATAGTACCTGCAATGGGTGCATTAGTTGTTTACCATACCACAAGAGACTACATGGCACGCTTTTATGAAACCTGTCCAGAAATTACTGGCAGATTTGACATGCAGCAGTTATGAGGTTAAAGCTCTGCATAATGCTTTCTGCGAGAGCTTGAACAGGTACCGTTCTGCAAGGAGTTAATATGAGATAAGGAAGGAGGGGATTGTGGTAGTTAAAAACAGCATTACCTTCGTGTTTCTCAAAGTAAGTTGAAGTAGGCACAGCAGGAAAAGCCTTGGAAGAAGAGAGGATTATTTTCCTGAATACACAAATGGGAGACTGATACACAGGGGAATTCAGGGTCTTGCCCAAGGTCCAAGCAGAAGCTTGTGGGAGACCTCTCCCTATTCTCAGTTCATTGTCATTCCCCCAGGACTGTCTTTCTCAGCTTCACATGCAGTATTTTGCCTTCTAAGCCAATGACACATTGAGAACTGAGAAAGATTTAGTATTCAACTCTGGACATTTTATCATTTTCATGGTAAATTAATGAAGGCATAAAATCTTAAGGTGAGTAGAAGTGCCACAAAGGTTTGCACAATGCTGTAACTGATGATGGATCTGATTCTTTTCTGACTTGCATTGTAAATGCAGGTAACTCCCATTGTTTTCTTATTTACAGCAGCTTAATCTGTGGAAGACTTGAAATTCGATTCCACTAACTGCTGCTTCTATTTTTCTACCTTTACCTGATTTCACATCTGTAACTTGTACCGAAACTTGAAGTAAACATTTTACCTAAGTAACTAACACAGAGATTCGTCTGTCACCCTCTAGCTGATGAACCTAAGATGTTACCAGCATTCTCCAGAGCTATGGTTTTGCAAATGGACTATGTGAAGAAAAGACCTGGGATTTTCAGGGGCAGCTCATTCCACTGCGTTTATAACCCCGAAAAAGTCACTTAGATCCTGAGTCAGAAAACTATTTACGCGCATGCTCGGTTTCACTGGGACAGAAGCCTGTGCTTACAGCAGCATGTGTTTAAGCACTGTCTTGAAAAAATATGGTTTCCTGTATCAGGGCTTTTAATCTCTCCATTCTCCAGTTCTCCATCTGTTAAAAAGAATTAACAGGTGGCAGAAAGGAAATGTTGTTATCTGTCTTCTGTTAGCTCTTTAAAGCCTCTGACTCTGAGTGCGTTAGAGCCACTATCTCAGTGAGCCCTCAGCCTCTCTTGAAGCATCTGTGTCATACTACGATGAAAAAGAATAATTTATGCAGTTACTTAACAAGTATATTATGAAACACTGAGACGCCCAAAAGAAAGATTCTGAGGAATGGGGAGGGACTGTTGACCTTCCTAGAAGAAGCTGTACCTGTGCAGAGAACACCATGCATTGCACTTCAGCACCAGAAATGCAGTGGCTTCGCTGTTCTCCTGGACTCTGAACAGGTATTGGTGATATCAAGATCAGACAGACAAACCTTTTCTTGGACAGCCTCAGAAAGGAGAGGAAAGGCCCTCCTACAGACAGCAGCTAATACTGTCTAATGCAGCTCGTTCCCTTCAGCAGATGCCAAAGAGGATTAACCTAGAGAAAGGTTGCTTTCAGGTGATGATCTTAGGTCTGAAAACAGTAGAGCATGAGGAAGCTGTAGAGCATGAGGAAGCTGGCCTGGCACAGGAGGAATAGAAATAACCAAGTCTGCAAAGTCTTGAGCTCTGTTCCTCTATCATTGATAAAGCCAAGGCAGAAACAAGTTACACTTGGATGCTACACCCATACTGTGCTCCCTAGCTTAGAAAGACTCACAGTGCAAAAGTTCTACATCAGTTATTATTAGTAGTAGTTATTTGCATTGTATTATGAAGACCCCATATGCGATACAGAGTAAAATATAATTTGTGTTGTAAATAGTACAGTAAATTAGATGAGACAATTAGGAATGGGGAACAGATATAACAGGGTGAACAAAAGGATAATTAACCAGCATTTCATTAGATCAAATATTTTTCCTTTTGTTTGGCTCTTTCAAGTTTCTTCCTTGCTTGTTTTATAAATAATTTCTTTTTAAATTAGCAAAATCATTTCAATTTTCACTTTTGCTCTATGTAAACTGGAGAAACAGCTTCTCATTAGAAATGTATTAATTAACATGATAATAAGCATGATCCTGCCTCATGGATAAAGGCAGCCCTTTCCTATTAAAGGAGTGAGAAGGACATTATACACCAGCTGCTTCAGATGCTAAAGAACAGTGTAACTGATCAAAGCCAGCCCCAGCCCATCACAGGGACACACCGGGCAGTTGCCCACATTACCAAAACCAGAGGGGCAGTTTTTCTTTCAGGGCAATTTCTTACTGCTCAGTTACCAGCTGTGTAATTCTGGTGGATGCAACGAGTAGATTTATTTTGCCCGGTACGTGGGGCCGACCCGAGCACGGCAGCAGAGAGCTGAGTGTTGCCTGTTCGGGGAGAGTTTGCAACCTGTGCCGAGCTCTGTGCAGCAGCAGCTGGTTTGCTTCCAGCCTCAAACCAGGCAATTAAAGTGAGCCTGGGTCTGTCTGTGAAAGCTGAGGTCAAAACTTTGACTGAAGGTTCACATACTTAGCCTAGCCTGTGCTTAACACCGTGTTATTTATTCCCATAGCTTTCACGGTCAGCTTGGTTGTTTATCTGGTTGTTTTGCTCGCTATATTCCTGGGAAATTTCTGTTCCTCTGAAGGCTGGGGGGGGTTTGACAAGGGCCATGGCGCAGGTGGTGTTTCAGCCCCTCTCCAACCCTGTATAACCATTTGTTGTTGTGCTCGAGAGTGTCTTCCCCTTGGATGAAGGGCAGAAATGACACTGAGAGCTAGGGGCTGGCATTCACTGGCTGGCATTTCCACAAGCCCCGCAAGCCTGATCGAGTTGCCATAGGACTGCTTGCTGAATGGTCACTCTGTCTCCTGGATCCTTGTCCAGTTCCGATGCTTTTGCACCAGCTCCACAGGCAGGAGGAGTAAGAAGCGTACAGATAGGGAGAGTGTGATATGTGAGTTATTTTCACAAGTTAGAGATGACCCCATAACTCATAAGTGGTGGAGCGGAGCCTGCAGAAAAGAATTTCTGTCCACCACCGACTGTGCTCACTTAATTTATTTCTTAGCATGTGCCTCTCATCATCAGCAATGAGAAAACTAGTTTTCTGTGTGAAGCTAATGCTTTTGCTTTCTTGATCCTGGGGCAGAGGCTGCCTCCTTCCCCCTCATTTCTATGAGTGCAAGATATTTCTGTGGGTAACGTTTTCAGGTGGATTCTGAGTGTGCTGGGTTGTCAGCTTCATGCAACATCATAGACAAACTTCTTAGTGATAAAACAAATTGACAAGTATGTGTGTGACTTGGCATCTGACTATCAGATGTCAGAGGAATGCAAAAGGCATACCGTCACAAGGCATATAATTCAGTGTGTGTGTGTGTCTGTATATATAGAACTATCAATTTATATTCTAATCATCACAAAGCAATCATACTGTGAGTGCATTTTTGCTATTAATGCTTAATCTTTGATGCATAAACAATCCCATTTGAAATTCCTGGTACCAACTATGCTAATCTTTCACTGGAAAAAACTTATTTGCAGAGGAGGAAGAGTGAAGGGTAGGTAAGCGAAATGTATTTCATCTGTTTGAAATAACTGCGAAACTATCAGCATTAATGGTAAAAATATTTAATGAGTATTGCACTAGCCGGCACCAAAAGTAGTGAGATACAGAATTGCATTTGTTCTGTCACAGACATGACTGACATTTAATTATTGTCTGTTTTTGTGCTGATAATCTCATTCTTATCATTCGTTGTTAAATCCTTTAGAACCCCAAGAAAAATGAGATCAAGTGACAAAAATAAGATAATGAAATCATATGAAATAGAATAAAATTATATCTTGTAGGTAAGAGGTAATTCAGGAGACTAGGTTATTTTCTAGGGTTGTGTAAGCTCTATAAGTGATTGTGAATTAAATGTGTTGAGCTCACAGAAAAGCTTTGGAAAAGAATGGCTGGTTGCAAGCTAAGCTGACTTCTTGGTTGCCATTGTCCAGTGCATGCCATATGCAATGATATAAGATCATCATAAACCTCAAAAGATGGTGAATTTAAGTCTTGTTCAGTAAAAATATATATCTTTTCAGCTCCCTTCCCTTTTGCTAGTTTGTTCCCTTTGTGCTGTTGTGAAGCTTTTGGAAGCTGGTTTGTCACAGTGACTGTAAAATCAGAATCTATTTTTGCCATTCTTAGCTTTCAGCCAGAAAAAGGCTTCTCAGACTTTTGCCAAAAGTTATATTGACTGCACAACCCGATCCAAGCTTTTGAGTCACTGTATATGTCTGTTTGCAATATGTAACAGGAAAACACTTCTAGCTGCGGTTTTAAATGAGGTAGGAAACGTGTTGCAAAAATTAGATGAACAATGAGTTCTGCTAAGGCAAAGTCAAAGGCAACACTCACCATTTATTAGTCTTGTCCAAGATAACCTGTTAAGTTCATTGAAAAATGACTTTGCAAGTTCTATGGTGGTGAAAACACTGAGGGTTTAATTTTGTTTCCTGCTAAACTCTGAATGATGTAGTGGAAATCTGGTCTATGCACGGTAAGAAAAAATGCTGACAAACAGAAGTATATAACTCATGAATGTGCTAATTTACTGAACAGGAATATTACTTATCTGAGTGTGCTAGGTAGTGACCACGTCAGTGTTTGTATTTCTGCCAGCTTTTGTGTAAGTGAGATTTGTTAACTCTTTGATGACAAAAAGCGTAGCCAATGCAGAAACATAGTCATCTTTTTCGTCTCCCTTCACAGGGTTATCTGTGACCTTGTGAAACAACCCTAAGTTGGGAGATGGGGCTCATTCCCGATTCTGTTATTGACTGTCTTTACAACAACAAGGATGGGTCTTGAATATTCTGTCCGTTAGTTTCTGCCTTGTAAAGTAACATAAGTCATGATTATAAAGTGTTTTGGAATCCCTGGATGAACAGCACTATGTGAATTCATAAAGCCCTTGCCATAAGAACTTGTTTGCAAACTAGTATTACAGGTACCTCTATCTGTACAAAAGGTGATTATTTAGGATGTAAGAGGAGAAGTGTCATCAATTTGCACCCAACTACTTTTTCCAAAAGTAGAACTGTATATTTTAGGAAAATCATGTCTACAAATAGCCTACTGCCTAAGCTTTTCTTCTTGGGGCAATAGCAAGGGAAGTAGATATAGTGGCTGCTTTTCAAATGCTGAAGATGCAACATTTGAGATGTTCTCTCTGCTTCATTCTCTAGCTCAGATAGCCTTCCTCGTATGGGAATTCCTGCAGTTAACGGCAGGTCGCTATTCTGCTCCTTCACCATGGAAATTAAAAATGGAAACCAGTCAGCGTGCTTCCTGCAGGCAATTTGCTGGGCTGCACACACACCAGCGAAAAAGAGGTCATTCCTCCACAGGGTGATCAAGAGCTCCTAAATGAGATGCTTGAAGTAGGCACTATGAGTATCTATGTCTCTAAATCCACATGCTGTTATGAGGGTGGCTGACTTTCACGTTTCTGTACTGCAGCTGAAGCCAAGCCCAGACTCTTACATTTAGACTCCTACATTCTGGCAGCCTGAAAACAGGAGATGGCTTTGGTTCACCCATTAGGAGAATGGCTTTTTCAGCCAACCTTCTACTCAAGTAACAGACTGTGAGTGTGATTGCTCCATTGTGTTCATGCCTTCCGTTTCCATTTTACCAACTTGGCCTAAAAATGCCCAGGTAGTGCCTGTAATGGGTAGCCATAATGAATGTAAAGAAATAATGGAATTTATAGGACTCTGTAGATTTCTCAGTCTCTCAAAAGAAAGTAAGTTTAGCTAGACATAAGCTAATGAATCAGCGGAGCAGAGTACCCCACATCAGTGGCTGCATAGATACACACATAATCCTTGCTTCACTCTTTCAGAGAGGTAGGAAACTAGGTTTTACCTTGAGTTTTATGCTGAATTGGTGTTGCTTCAGTGAGCTCTGTAGCAGTGGCATTGAACTTTTGGAACAGCCCGAGGAACAAGGGAATGAAATAATTCCATTTTACCAGCACATTGCTGGTGCTCCTCGTAGTCTTGCCCTGTTGTCTCAGCCCAGTACATAAGCTCTAGAGACCTCAGTGCAGCTGCGCTTCCTGGATGTTGGTGCAGAAATTAGACTCTTCCACATGTCGCTTTTATTTCCTGTACTCACAAGATGACAGGAACAGCAGACACACCGTGACAACTTCAGTAAAGTGCATGTAAAGTCTCAGTGCCTTGGAGAGGTCAATGAGCTCTGCAAATCCCAGGTAAGGACAGCAATGCTTGAAGGGGGCTCTTAGATGATGGGCTGTCTTTGTCCTACTCATGAAAACTTCTGTCTAAAAAGCACAATTGGCTTTGTAAAGCATTTATTTTAGAAAAACATGCACAATGTCAAATATATTAAAGTTGATTTATTTTGGACTAGTATAAGTCAATGTTACTAACATACTACCCTCAGGCGGAATTTAGATATGTGATTTGGTAACCTACTGACATTTACATGTCCATAGGTGTTAATACGACCTACATCAGCTGCATGTTTCAACAGAGGCTTCCTCTACTCTCCCCATTTCATACATAAAGACCTAAATATCTTTAAATTATTTCTAACTTTCTGAATTGGAAAATATCATAGAAATAACATTCAAACAGTGGCTTGGTCTTATTTGTGTTTTGGCTGAGTTTTCCTCTAGTCATTCTCTAAGCCTCACTGTTCGTAATAGAGAGAATTAAATCTGCCTCCTTTCTGCTTGGGAAATCTAAGTAAATAGTTGCAGCTTGGTCTGTTTGTATCCTCTGCTACACTAGAATTCATGCATTATACTGGTGTATAACTCATGCTAAGAGGGAGGAGAAAGCAAGCCTGTTAGCTTGTTTACACTTACTAGCTGGACAGATTCCTGAATAATAGTGTTCAGGAAGTTTAAAATAACTCATGCATATCTAACTACAGTGTTAATAACCTTTGTTGTGGTCCTGGACTGTATTAACCATGTTCTTTTCAAAATGTAATGCAAACAAAGGCTGCAAAACTTTCTGTCTTGGGAACCTTTAAACATCTGGCTGCAGGCTCCACAGTCACTGACAAGATTTTGAAGATGCGATCAATGCTTGGTGAAAAAAGAGCTGTCCCTCTGTCATACAGTGGCAAATGAGTAATGTACAAACTCTGTCAGCCTAAATTGTATGCATAAAAATTCGTGCCAATTTAGATCATGACTCAGATCGAGAATCTATTCACCTCATGTAATGCCTAGGGGAGTCCTACCCTTGATATCAGTGCACTTTGAAGCAGATATTTGACCAGTGTCAAGCAAGTATTATTACAATATCTGTAGTTCATGGCCAGTTGTGAATTTTAGTCCATAAAGAGAGGTAATAGATAAATCTATACACTATCCTTAGTTATAGGATAATGGATGTACTTCACAGATGCAGTCAGAACAATTTTCAAAGGATGAAATGCTCATTTTGAAAAGCAAAGTCTATCAAACACCATCTGCAGACAGTAAAGTGTCATGAAGACAGATTTAATGGCATGGTGGTTGTTCCCAGGGAGCTCCTTCTGCAATGAAATGGTAACACGAGAAAAAGTACTAAGATAATTGCTGGAAGACTGAAAAATTATCATTTGTATCACTATCAGAGAGGTGGGAGAAGCAGATGTTTCGGAGTAGGCAAGGTGATGACTAGGCTGCGGAGAACATGGACAGTGAAGAGGGCACATTGCTCAGCAGTCATCAGAGCCCAGGAGACTGAGCTTGCTTTACTGGACATCAATGTGAAAAATGAGCCACAGCCATGGGTTACAGCTTTCTCTTGTGAGAACCTTTTATACAGACGGTTCCCTACAAGTGACTTCTGTTTACTGTAACACAGAAGTGGGAAAAGATTAATATAAGCAAGCAGTATAAATAGTTCCCAAAGTCTAGATAAAGACTGCAGACAGAACTCTCTACCATGCCTTTATGCATCTTCAGTCTCATAGATGGTGAGACAGAGGCTTGACAGATAATACTCAGGCTGCAGTTCAACTTCAGACACACTGAAAAACACCCATCACCTGGGCCCAAAGCAGGTCCTAGGGTCCAGTTATAAAGATGGATGTCTATGTCCACATCCCATAGGCAACTCCTTTCAACTGCTGGGTTTCTTGTCTGCTTATTCCTCACCCTCTGCAGCTGGTACCTCAGTGATACTGCTTTTCTCAGCATGTTCTGCTGGATGTTCCTGGATTATTATTCTTCCTTTGATTATCACAGTATGCTAAGCGACAACATGTGGCCTGACCTCTAAGCTAGGTAAGTCATGACTGAGGAAAGAGCCATGGCAAGTGGCAAATGAAAAGAGTAACTTATGTGAAAGGAGTATCTTGCAAGATGTTATCTGGCTGCTTTTTTAACAGAGTTCCCACTCTTTAGTTTCTCCTATATTTCATTAACATACTTTGGTTTTGAGGTTAGCAGAAAGAAAGAGTCTCTGGAGTTTGGCTAGATCCACAATTACACACACAAAGAAAGAAAAAAAATCAATCTATACTGTTTGCTGCTTACTTTTACACTAGTTATTAGAAAAACAGTCTACATAGCTTTGGACTGCCAGGCAGCTAAGTTCAGCCTCAGTGGGGACAGCAACAGGGTTGCAAGTGCAGGTGGAAATACGCCTGTTTGGTAGAACTGTTCTGTGTCTACAAGATGTTTGTTCCAAGGAACACAATATTTCTACATATGTTACGTATTAAGGAAAAGATTTCCAGGCTGGAGACTCTGAAGAATTAATGTCTTAGATTGCAGCCCAGAAAGCATCTAAACTGACCTAAGAATTGTTGAGGGGAGTCTTCAGCAGTATGCAGAGAATGACCCCTGAAAACAGGTATGGTCAGATACGGCTATGGGGAGGTCGATGCTACCTTTGCTGGGGTGATGATCTAAAATGAAATTAGAGCTTTTGGGTCAGCCCAGGAAAGAACCCCATAATGATATTTTAGTGTGTGTTTGGGAAAGTAGGAGGAGGGGTGGGTAAACACACAAGGAAGTTCAAAGTTTGAATGACTTTCCTATCTGTTCTTATAAATAAGGGACAGATTTTTCTCATTCACTCAGGGCTTATGAGAATATCACCCACACTAAAAGAGACAGGAGTATTATTTCACTCTCTATTGTTCCATATTCCACTATATATGCAAAATTAAAAACAGGTGATTGCAGTGCGTGTGTGTGCTTTTTTTCTTCCTTTTGGGGGGCAAAGAAACTTTTGATCTTCAGTCTGTACAGAAGCATCCCAACTTTGAAAAAGAGCACTGTCAGATTTATTATAGCACCGAAAAGTACAGATATTGTGCTTACCATTGCTCAGTGACCTCTTTAGGTTTGCCATCACTGTCGAAGATTTATTGCCTTCTGTGTTTTAAATGCAAAAGGATATGTCCCGTTAATATTTCTGGTTTTGCTGTGAAGCAATGACTTCCTGTTTGCTGGTACCACAGGTAAAGAAGACACAAACCACAAGTGCCAACACTATGTAATTTTTTTGGTCCTGAGTCCCTAATTTCTCAGTCATCCAATGTGTACTGTCAAAATGCAGCCTGAAAGTCTAGACCAAAAGATATCTGTGATAGAAAGTGTACATCAGTATTTCAAGCCCTCTAAATTTATTCTAGCCATTTGACAGTTGCTTGGAGATACAATCTCAATTTTTTTGCAGTAGCCCCTTCAAGTGGATATTTATGGCAGATACAACTGTAATTATTTACCTGTAACAAAGTCCAGGTCTGCCTGCTCCAGGTGATACAGACAACAGAAGGACACAGAGAAAATATTAATCTTCTCTCTGTCTAGATTTTGACCTTTTGCACCCAGCTTCTCAGCTCGTTATAGAAATGGGGTTGTGGGGCTTTTTTTTTTGTTTACAATTTTGGTTTCCTTACTCCGTGAGTCTATCAGGTATCAGTAACAGTGACTAAATGACAGTTGAGGGTCTGAGTGTGCTTCCCTGACTTAGATTTAGTGCTCTTACTTACTGGCATTATAAATGCTGAAGTCAAATGGGACTACTCATGTGAGTTAAGGTAACTCCTGAGGGAGAAAGTTGCACATTTTGGGACATGGAGTTTTTATTAGCACAACTCCTGTTTTACATAGAAATAGTTTATTTGAATAAAAAGAAGTGAAAGAGAAGAATGACAGAAAATAACCGAGCCACAAAAAATGGGAATCAGTATCTCATCTTGGTACAGATACTAAACCTGTGCCTGCTTTTAAGGGGATAAATAGTCTTGTTGATTCAGATGGGACTATTTATGCTGTCAGGCATGTGCTGAAGCAGCTGAATAATTCAGAGTCACAGCAACCAATTGTATTTATATATATTTTAAATTCTACAACAATAAAACAGAAGACTGTTCACTGCCTAGCATGGAGCAATGAGAGAGAATAATAGGAGCAACAAATTCTCATTTGCTTTTATTCCTTCAGCAGAAACACAGCGTGTTTGAATTGGCCACATTCCCATCGTGTTCATGTTGCTTGGTACACAGAAAAACCACGGCTGGGCTTGGTGCCCTTTTGACGTGCCTCCGTTAGGCTTGGCAGAACCAGTCTCTTAACACTGCTCTCAAAATTGCTCTTCCCGTGGTTTCTAGGACTGCCTATTGAATACACCACGTAAAACTTCTTGAATGAATTATTTCAGAATAGAGAAATTGTAGAAAAAGGTTCTTTTACTTGAAAAAACATTACTAAGAAGGTTTAATAATGTGCACTATTTTTCCCTAATACACGTCGACTGAAAATGTATTTCTCTTTGCTGGTGTTTTGGTTTGGTTTATTATGTGAAATTATTTCATCTTTGACTTGCATACTCTTAATTTAAGTTTTAATATGTTTTTCCACATTATCTGTAATTTGATCAGCCCCCTTTACAAAACATCTAGTAATTTGCATTCTCATATTTTTGTATAAAAGCTCAGAGATATTCAGAATCAGAACAAAACATATGAGAGGAAATATCACTGGAACAGGCGTATGATCACTAACAGCACTTAGGTCAGTAATCCAAGTACTGTTGAATGTTCAAGTTACATTTGAAACATGAAAGTATTCATGTGAGAAATAAGTAATAATCACAGAATCATAGAATGGTTTGGGTTGGAAGGGACCTTACAGACCATCTCATTCCAACCCCCCTGCCATGGGCAGGGACATCTTCCACCAGACCAGGTTGCTCATAGC
>Ga0181612_106721_pt1 | contig 20242 bp, 5 predicted proteins | sample HoacroProtozoa21_FD_119630 | JGI IMG/M metagenome (GOLD analysis project Ga0181612, IMG submission 119630) | Hoatzin crop microbial communities from Cojedes, Venezuel. Combined Assembly of Gp0051906, Gp0051904, Gp0051908 | reverse complement strand
TGGTTAATAAGGAAGGTCAAGGCATCTGTCTTCTTGAATAAAAGTGTTCTGTGGTTGACGTGGTCTCTGTCATGATAAATACAATTCACGTAATCTGATGCATTTTTGTAGCTAAAGTCCATCACTAATTTCTATGTTATAAGCTGCTTAAAAAATCACTTCCTTACACTAGCCCTTTCAAAACAAATGGTCTACTGAGAAAACATGGCTTTCTTGTAACCTTTCTAAGAGGAGGAATGAACCTTTTTCTTTGTCAGAGATTCTTCTGCATTTCTGGAACACGTAATTACATTATGGAGGAAAGAACAGAGGAACACTGGTCCTGCATTATGTCCAATTTCACACTTAAGTACGTGGTCGTCATCACATAGAGCTTTTCTATTGTGGCTTATATAGTCAGGAATGTGAGGATTACACAGAGTGTATCGTGTACGTTGTACTACTTCCTGACAGTCTGAAATATCACGGAGCACTATAATAGTGCCTCTCTCGGAATGACTGCCGACTTTCTTTTGTCAAACCCATGAAGATAAATCACATAAGCTTCTTAAAGTTGGAGTAATAATCTTTGGTGATTAAAACAGCTGATGAAAGCTTTAGAAGTTGGCTTGTTGCCACGTGCTGATTTCCTGCCATGCCAGGTAGTGGTGTTTGGCCAGTTACTGGCAAAGTTTCCATCTCAGAACCTTGCTTTTCTTGATGCTTTGAAGAAACAAGTCTCAGTACTTCAATTTTAATGAATCTGTTAGATATGTTCAATCCCTCCTTAGCTGTCAATAGTTCCGTGCAATGTTAAATTTACAGTTCTTAAATGAACAAAATGACAATTTGTTGCAACATACCCAAAGACAAAACAATTCTTTCCAAGATTTAAAGCCAGAACTTTACAGAAACCCTACATTTTTTTGCAATACTCTTCATCAGCTATGATGAAGCCCAACAGCATTATTATTCTCATTGTTATTTCTACAGCATTACTTTCAGGCTTATACCTTGTAAGGCAAAGAACACAAATTACTATTGATGTTGATGTTGTAGAGTTAACACTGGTGCGTGGTAAGAAAAGGCAAACGTATCTGTGCAAATAGATTTAGTTTTATGTTTGGGCCCATGGATTTAACTGTCGTATTTGGAATTCTTCTGAGATAAGAATATATATATATAATTAGTGGGTAAATGTGTATTATTCCTTAGCTGAGCCACAATTCCTCAAGTGTGGTGGCAAAATTATACTCCCCTGTAGTGAAATTATACTGGTGCTCTTGTTTCACATTATGGAGTGCTATAGTGATAAACAGCTCTCCTAAGATACAATAAATGCACTATCTGCCTTAAAGTATTTTTAATGATATTTGCATACTTTCAGAGAGTGTGACATCAGAAAAGGAGATTTCACTCGGATCACCTGGAGTTTTGGATGGTTTTGTTCTGTGGGCACATGTAGCAGCTGCTTTCTGGGCCAGGTTCTGTCTTGTCCTGGACTTTGTTACCATTTGTACTGAAGCAAAGGGAATGATAATGTTAAAAAATCCTGAATAATGCAGACACTCATAAATTTAAATAGAATTTGTTTTACTGTAATGTCCCGTTGAAAATTTGAACCCTCCAGGCTTGTGCCTGTTACGTTGTGCTGTTTACTAACCAGGTAATCCAAGATGCTATCGCAGCAAAACAGATAACTGCTGTACCCTGCATAGTAAGATGAAAGCCACAGAGAATCAGAGACTTTGGCTTTTCCACCTGCAAAACCTAACTAACTGTAATTCCCCTGCCTTGGAGGGGAATCCAATCATCTAAATGCTGAGTTGGGTTGTTGCGTGAAGGACAAAAGCTGGTACCTCGCCTTCGTATGAAGCGTGGAAACAAAAGGGAGAGGTTAGTAGGTGATCTGTCTGTTCCATCTGTATGTAAAGCCAACAGCAACGACAGCGTGCATTAAGGACAGGAGAATGAGGTCAGTCGTTGTGAAGTAAGATAGTGGAAGAAGAAATATAATAAATTTCTCTGGTTGTATAGCTGAAATCCTGACAAAACTAGGACGACATATGCTAGTCAACTGTTTTTTTCTTTTGGAATCTTTAGATACCTGATACTTTCTTGATTTGTTTCTATACATTTCAAATGTAAGCATAAAATTGTTGGAATCTTTTTGAAACAAACAATTCAGATTGCACTTTTAAGGAAATCTCTTGTTAATTTTGAATAGCTATTATCCAAGTAAGATTTTAATTAAGGTTGTTAAATATGTTTCAATAAGCAATGGGACATATGTTTCGGTAAGCAATGGACATGGGTTTAAAAAGATGAGACATAACTTAATTTCAGAGGTCAGCACTTACATGCTTGACTTAATCCTGGTGTTAAAATCCTGCACATACATCTGTATCCTGAGATATGGTTTCAGCTGTCACATTTCAGGCTGCCATTGAAATTAATTGTCCTGATGTTCTCCCGACTTTAAGCTGCACATGCCTGTCACCTCCTAGCTGCAGTTAGAGGATGTCTGAAATCTATCTTTTTTGTTATTGCTGTTGCAAGGTTAATTTTCAGATGAGAATTTTTAGTGAGATGACCTGACACACATTGCCTGATTGCTATGTACTGTCACGAGGACAGCAACAGCAATATGCATTCACGGGCATTGCAGAGGGCACTCCATGCCTTCTAGTCACAGACTGAAAGGAGACTGCCAAAAGCTGAGCAGGAAGTAATAGCAGAAGTATTTACATGACTTTGATAAATACAGTAATCTGTTTTCCATAAATTCTTATTCTATGAACATCAGGTTTCAAATAAGCGATATGCATTAAAATAAAGGTGCTTGCTCATCCTGTGTTTTAATTCTCAGACATGTAGAGTCAGTCTAACAGGAACTTGTAGGTTGGAGCTCACTCAGCTGAAGAAATTGCTCGGAGGCCAGGTGCTTATTTTTAAGTTACGGCTACTAATTGAGCATATCCTTGACTGTCTGAATTCATATTTAGAGCTTTGGCCATTGATGCAGTTTTACTTTTGAGGACATGAAAAGTAATAGCAGATAAGACATTTAGCTACAAATGCTAAGAACAATGCCAGCAATGCTAATTGGAGTTTGAAAAGGTTTAACAGGGACTTAGTTAATTGAACTGGCTGTTTTGAGTTACTTCTGTTTGAGTGATCTACCATATGCTTCACTGCCACTTACTGTAACTTTATGCCAGCCAGACCCATCTGTTCTATGGCACACCCTTTAAAATATATCATCTACCAGAAGTAAATCTACTTTGCAGCCGCCATCTTTCAAGTGACTTACTTAGAAAAAGACTATAGGCTGCAGTTACTCAAGTCTGTTATGCTACCAGCTTCACCATTTTAACTTTAATGGTCTGCTCGATACAGAAACAGAAGTGTTATGGCATGACAAGAAAAAAGAGAATGCACTGAGAATTTGGACATCCCCCCAGACCTCTTCTCTCTGGGGACAACAAATAGTCTGCTAATACTTTTTTTTTGTCTGTACTAGCAGTTATGACTAACCATTTTGGTCATCTTCAGCACCTGTTGAACCCTTGACAGTAAGTGGAATGGGAAGTATTGGACAGAAGGGCCTCAGCTGAGAAAATGCAGATCTCTGATTTGTAAAGTACAACTTCCACAGGAAATGCTAAGAGTTGTTCATGACTGAATGAAGACCTACCTGTATTATCTGTGGTCCTGTACTCTAAGCCATCAGTAAATACTTTGATAATACACATAATTAAAAAATGGCATTAGGTCAGGAGTATAGCATTATCTGTTTCTCAGTCTGCTTCAGTTAAATATTTTGTTATTAGCATTGTATCATGACAAGCAACACTGAATGATGGGAATAATCTGATATGTCAGAAAATAAAGTCAGGAAAAGCAGGCAGCTAAGATGACTTAATGTTTGAGGGCATGAGAAATGGGGAGTAAACTCGTGCACAATAATGAAGCAAGGAAAAAGAAGCGAAGAGGTTGAGTTTATTGCCAGATAAATCTGAGCTGGAAATGAAAGAAAGGACAGCATTGTCAGTGATTTAGTCTCTCAGAAAATGCAAGTTGAGGAAAAAAAAAATAAAGGGATGTAAAAACTGGGAGAAGTGCAAATCTGCCCAAGATGGCAGCTAACATATATATATTTTCACTATGTATGAGGCATTAAAAAAGAGATTGAAAATTATCTGAATTTTATATTAGTGCTCTCTATGGATCCAAACCTATTTTAAGAGTAGATCATTTCTGACTTGAATCTTCTGCATGAAATGTCTGTGGACTAAGAGCAGTTACAGCTGTCTGGAACAGATCCACGATTCACAGGATCAATTACAATCCTTCATTAATCCTTTTGTATCCCACATACAATCTCTTCAAAGATGCCTTTGAACTTAAAACTTGCTATTTTTATACATAGCACTTGAAGACCACTCAATATGGAGAAATGTTTTGGAGCCGACTTTTCATATAAACTGCATGATAAGCCTATACCTTTCTGTATCTTCTAAGTAGATTAAATGAGAAGTGACTTGTTGGGCATCATTGAACATACAGCACTGCCAATTCAATAAGTGAAAACTCAGCTAGAATTCATGGTGTAAGTAGACTGCTTTATTTCATAGACCAGTTGGAAAGGAACTCCTACGACAAGGTTTATCTTCTATTTTGGGCTTCTTACAGAAGTCTTAAATGTATGCCCTAATATGCCATAGCATGCAGGTGGGGTATTTTGTTTCTCTCCCATCTGCCGTTGGGCCTGTGTTGTGGTCTTTTTGGAACATTCTTCTGGGTCTGGGCAGCAACGCAGAGGAGATGTGGCAAAGCCATGAGGGATCAGTTGTTACTGGTGGTTTCTCTTCTCTGGTAGGTGTTTTTGTTTGCATTTGAAGGAAGGCACAGAGCCATTGGAGGAGGTGAAGGAAAGGGAGAGAGATCTGTATTTATACACTTTTAAGTTATTTGTTTGCCCTCCATCCTGAGCAGTGACAAGAAGCACTTGTCTGGGAATCACTACCCATTCTGTTCTGCTCCTTGTGTGCCTCTCTAAAATGAGCCACTGTGTACCAGGCATCTAAAGATGAAACAAAGTTTTTGAGTTAAAAATGCAAACTTAGCCAAATCTTCATCTGAGTATCTGGCCACCTGCCTTTCTGAAACCAACAAAGCATTTCTGCTTCCCACAACATGGTACCAGTGAGTCTCTGTCCTTTCTTTTCCTTCCTTTTCTTTTTTTCTCTGTCCTCTATGGTTTCTTGTAAACAGATTCTACTTACCCGGTTTTGAGGGAAAATTTATTGATAAAAATTAGTACCTGGTATCTGAGACTCCCACATGTCTGGAAAGGGCTTTTGTGTGATTATTTTTCCATGCAATTTTTAAAAGTTCATTTTATTCTAGTCCATTGGATCCAGCACAACTCTGTTGACTTTTCCCTTATGCTGAGAATTTAACATAAACATGTCTGCGAAATGGAGGCATCCATAGTTATCCTGAAGATATGACAGAATATTTCCTTGTTTTCTACAAGAAATATGAAAAATTATAATCCGAAGGCCTTTTCTTTGCACATAAGTAACTAAATAAAGTGTGGTATCTTGCCATGGTTCTTCATGACAACTATGGAGAAAATAGAATCCAGTATTGTCTCCTGAACCATGTTCTCAGTCCAGACTCTAAGAGAACTTATATTATTTGTCCTATTCATTTTTCCAAATCATGCCTGTTCAGAGTTGCCCTCTTCAGAGCTGAAACCCAGGGCCAAAAATTAGGAAACGTGGTTTCTAATATCCACTGCATAGCACTCGGGAAATTACTTAACCTGTGTATGCTTCAGATATTACAGGTAAGCTGAACTTTATTCAGGAAAGATCTCGGATATTTTATGTAGCTGCAGATGCAAATAAGAACCAATAATAAATCAGCCTGCTTTGATATTTTGCAATGAAAACACCAGTTAGAAATGACAGACTAAGAAGAGACTATCATGTAACTAAAGTTATGATTTACACTAGTAAAATAGAATTCAAATGGGATCCCATAATACAAGTCAAATGTCACAAGAGATCTGGTACAGGCAGTGTGTAACCTCTACTGCCTTGATATCTCCCCTGGTCTGATTCTTCAAGTGAAAGATCTCTCTCTTCCTGGGGCAATGAAGTCCTCTAATCTGGCACCTTACTCACCCGCTGTCAGCCACTGTCCCTCCTATTCTGTAGAGACTATATATTTCTTGGAGCAGGGCTTCTCTTTTTTTTTTTTTTTTTTATTAATCTTCTAATTTTGTATTGTTGCTAGTATAAAGATTTCTAGGAACTCACAGATGTGATGGTATTTTAAAATAAATAAGAACATATTGCACATACACTCTTCCTACATAAAGTTACTGATATTTTGTCAATAGAGCATGTGTTCAATTGTGTACATATTTTTTTTTAATTTACACCTTTTTTGAAGTACGATTAATACTCTGCTAATTGAAAAGAGCTGATCACAAGCTCAGAAAGCCTGCCATGTCAGATGTTGGCATCATAGACAAATGGAAGAATTCAGGTTGCATTCTTCGCTCTGTCAAAATGTATGAGTCCAGCTCTTAGATGCCGACTGTGCAGGAGACCTCTGTGAGTAGTAGTGATTTTTATCCTCTTTCCTTTTATGTTTCTGTCTGTCAGTAGTGACTTACAGTATCTGTTCACCTGCTCTGGATCTTGCTTGCTAACACATTATGAGACTGAATACAATGCACCTGCCCTTTTGGCTTCAGAAGCCACATTAAAAAAGGGACGCAGATGAAAAAGATGTCACAATGGCTTATTAACATTTCTATCTGAATCATAATAAATTATAATTGATGGGGTTTTTTTGAGAGTTCTTATTATCCAGTATTATTTGAATGAGAAAAGGAGGAGGAGACTGTACTGGACAGTGTATGCATAGTCTCTCCTGTGTGGTGGTTTGACAGTCCTGCAGTCTTTCCCCCCCCCCCTCTGTCCATCTCATTAAGTTTTGCTGTTTTCTTTTAAAGAAAACTTAACATGTCTGTTACTTACCAGTGTTTGTTTTCCACCTGTGAAATATTTTGGCCTTCGGTGGAGCATTAAGTATCAGTGCAGACCGTGCTCTAACTGGCATCATTGATGTTTGTGGGGAACAGCCCAGCCCCAGCCTGGACCAGTGGACCCATGGGCCTGGGTCTCCAGGTGAGCTTGGGCCTCAGCCCTTGCCTGAGAAGAGCTGTGGACAGACTTGTGCCTTGTCCTGTCCCTGCTAGTCCTGACTGAATTTTATGGGCTGACCTCAGACCCAACTTGTCACCTTGCCTGTATTTGATGTTTACCACTCCTGCCCTGCTCAGGTCCTGGGACTATGCCCTGCCAGTGAGGGCACTGCCCTGCTTTCTTCTTACCTTGTGGAACAGCCCCATTTTTGCAATGTCTACTGTGGCATACAATAATGTATCTAATAATTGTATTTTATTAGTCCAGAAGGATACATAATGAAAAAGTGTTGTTAGAATCACTATCTGCTATCCTGCAAATGTTTTTTGTTTGCTAACATTTTATAGATGATATAAAAAAACCCCTTAAAGCTGTGATGGTTTAAGTATATGAGTCAAGACTTTGTGAAAAAGATGAAAAATTTTCAGCATACAAGCCTTCCATTAGAAACCTGTATGCTTCAAAACTTGCATATTTCCCCAATTTTGCCTATGCCAGCAAGAGCATGGATAGACTCTCTTGCTTACTTCAAGCTGTAAGTGGCACAGAGGAAGCCAGAATTACCTACCTGCCTAAGAACTGACCTGTTGGTAGTGGGAAATAAATTGGCTTCTTACACCAGTTACATTCCTTACAAATTTTAAAGGTACTGAGGCAGAAAATGTGAGAGCCCGGTCTTGGTTCCATCCCTTCACATTGTGATGGAGCCCTTACTCTTACCACTTGGGAAGTGGTGGATGGCAATTGAAGCAAAACAGACTGGTAAAGTAGTTTATAATAGAGGCAACTGTCATTTGGGAAGAGGGACAGAATCAGGTAGAAACTTCTTCTAGAGGATGATACTTGGAATAAGTACTTGCTTTGACTTCTAAGTCAGATTTCGTGCTGATTTCATTGTCTTAGACGTGAATATATTTAAAAACTCATCTGCTTTCTTCCCATGTTTAGTGGATGGATCAAAGTAGGGAGTGCTCAGCAACTTTTTACAGGGCCTGATGGTAGTAAGGAGATTTGAGAATTTTTCATGCTGGCATAGCAAATTCACCACTTTACTTGCAAATGGGTTTGAAATTACAGCCTTTCCACTTCGAGAGGAAATCTTTTAGCATACAGGACCTGCTGAAATCGTGGATATGAAATGGATCCTTCCTGTTGCACAATTCCTTCAGCAAGAAATAGTTAAATGTTTCTGCTGTACAGGCTCTGAGGCTCCTGAAAGAGGGCATCTCACAGTGTTTCTCTCTGTATCCAGCACGGGGAACTGAGGCCAGCTGTCCAATCTTTCCATCGTCACCACCATCACTCACATTTTGAGATGAAACAAAACTAGAACAACGAAGAAGAAATATAAAAGACTTGAACTGCGTTTGAGACTTATGTCAAAAATGTTTCAGTCCTCAGGTAATTTGCTCAGTTCTGGCTCCTTTCGTATATACTTCAAAGCTTCAGTCAAAATGAAAGGATAGAAAATGGCATTTAGGTTTGCAGATATCGAGTCACAAGAATGTGACTACAACTCTTACCTTGTTGAAGGGTATCTTCCCCTTAAAAGTCAGGAGCTGTCTACACATCTTGAGGAAATGTCTTGTATCAGGGCTAGTCAAGGATACAACGGACCTAGTAAGCGGTAGGATTTATATCTGTTTTCCTATGATAAACTACACTGCAAATTAATATAGATCAATAAATTAAATTGTTTTACCTAAAAGTAGGTAAGTCTGCTCTTATTAGAAAATAATTTATTTGATCAAATAACTCATGCACAAACTTAAAACCAACAAAAAAGATATCATTTGTAGGATGCATCAGACAAAATTTCACGTTTCCTATATGCATCAGTAATGTCAGTTTGCACAGTCAATCTTTATCTAACATACTGCAGCCTTGTTTTAAGCCTGCAGTTAATTTAAAAAAGAGTAATGGAGTTGCAATATTCTGACATGAGATCACAAATGTGAAATGCAGAAGAAGACAAATCAAAATCTACATCTTCTACTGTCAGTGTGAGTGACTCTTCTAAGGACCCCCACCTTGCTCGGCATAGAGCAGACGTCTTCGTTTCATATCCTCAGTCTCATTTTTCATTTGACTCCATTTCATGACCAGCAAGAATGGGATACTTAGCTGATTCAGTGCTACTTTGTTTTGTATAAACTGGCTTGTTTAAGTCTCTTGAATAGCTTTCTGGTACTGCCTGTAGTGGCTGAATGCTAACAAGTGTGTGCTATGGATGACCAAAATGATTTCTCTGGTCTTGTAAATTGGCAAAGTGTGGGTGAATTTTCACTGGGATGACTAGAGAGATCTGCATGACCTAAGGGGGTCTTCCACACAGGTTTATAAAGTTTGTGTCAAAGTCCAGAAGTGATAGAATACCTGAACAAAGTGTCATGTGTAACATATATATTAATGCTTGGAGAAAGACATGTAAATGTGTACATACGTGTGTGTGTGTGTGTGTAGAAAGAGAGAGAAAGACAGGAAAACAAGAGAGAGAAAGAAAACATTGTTATATTGTCATGGCTGGATGGCTTTAACGGATTTAGCCGAAGTTTTACAAAAGCACCCATCCTGGGGCAGGCACAAGTGGCATTTGCTCAAATATTTTAAGGGTCTTCGAAGAGCAAATGTTATTTAATCATTATTACATGTCACTGTTTATTGTAAATTTTTGGGTGGACGTCCAAAGAACCACATGGTGGCCAAGTGTTGAATAGTATAACACAATGCCAATTGTTCTGGAAATCCCAGTTTTACTTAAAACCTTACTTCATAGTGAAAAATGGCTCCCCACACTTTATAGCTTAGTTTAAAAAGGAAATAGAGAAAAGTTGAAGTGTTGCATAAAACACCAGCAATACTTCACCTGATTTATTAGATCAATAAATGGTTATCAGTCTTACTTTAATCAGTAACTTGAGATGTAAGGTGAGGAACAGGAACTGCCTTTAGTACACAGTTTGCACTGTACTTGGTACTGGAGGTTCTTGTTGTGGGTTTGACCTCTGGGAGTTTTGGTATTTACCATAACTATAAATAACAGAGCTTGTTTCTTGTGTGATCAGTACTGCTCCCTATCAGAAGTGCAGAATGGCTGGAAAACACTTGCTCAAGGAGGACATATCAACTTGACACTAAGAAACAAAACATACTAGACTCTCTATTCTTTTATTGTTCAGATCTCTTAACTCTCTTGAATTTTGCCTGGGTTACTAGTTCACAGTCAAAACGTTACATGCCTTTCCAAATTAATTATGATATTCACGGCTTCTGCTGGGGATCAAAGGGTGGAGATGGAAGTTCTTTCTTTCACTGTCATCTGCCATGGATTTGCAAAGGGACTTTCACATTTCCCCTTCAGCCCTGGCAATACCAGTTTCAGGAGTGAATGGTCTCACAACCTGTGAGCTGTGTCCAAGGCCATGTTTCTTCTTGACTCTTCCTGCAGTGTTATACTAAAATGTTTTTAGAAAATTAGTGGGTTTTTTGTATGCTTACATCAAGCTGCAGATGGTGTACGTGCTTTGTGAGCAATATAATTTCCATGCTTCACTACAGCACAGAAGTCAATTACTCTGCAGCACCTCTGACTTAGAGCATTTAGTTGTTTGACAAAATATTCTGACAAAATAGAAGGAGCAAGGCTCCCATTTTTGGGCAGACTCCTTGGAAATTAGGAGGTTATATGGCATCAGACAGAACACCTTATGCATACCAGATTAGAGTTTGGGGCAATCTGTCTGCTGATTATGGGGAAAGTCGTTATGTTGGTGGTGGTGTTAGCTCCAAAGTTTCCCTAGGCAAGACACATCCCTACTTTCAGTGACTCCTTGCATTGGAAGTAGTTCAACTGTTCCTTTTTGCTGTTGGAATGGGCAAAACATGGGTATTGATTTTACTCTGTCTACAGTTGTATGTAGTGGAGCCTCTTGCTGTAATTCACACTCTGTATCCTGTGACTCAGCCTGTATTTGTTCTACATCAGTTCAGGCACTTCTCTGAGTCCTTGAAGCCTGTCTGTCCTGGGCTCCATTTTGCCATTCCATTGTTAGCAAATGTGCTGAACTTCCCCCCTGCAATGTTTGTGTAGGCACCATTGTAATCAACTGGACATCTCTTATGGGTTTCAGCGAAAACAGCATCAGGACCCCTATGTACCTAGATTACCAGTTTTTAGAAAGGAGGAATTGCCAGCGTGTTTTGCATTTCACTGAATAATCAAGTACAGAGACTTATTTGTGCAAACGTCTAGTCTCTCCTTGATAAGAGAGTATATGTGTGCATATAAATGAAGATTTTTCTCTGTTAGGATTTAACAGTTCTTGGTAACTTTACCACAGTAACATTTTATTGAAGAAACAATCTAAATGCCCCTTCTCATCAAAATCAATAGTTGAGTGATGTGAGCCGCAGGGGCTGCTTTTCCAGGTAATCACTCGGTTAGCATTTGTACAACAACCTGCATCCTTTGTATCCGTCACTTTGAACACAAAATGAAACTGTCTCACCCTTGGACCGAGGTAGATGATTTTTTTTCTCTTTTACCATCCCTAAGACAAATTAGGAATGTAGGAGACCTTTCACTCGGAACAAAACGATGATTATAGCAGGTAACAGGACCTCACATTAATCAGTGCTTTCAAAGAAAAGGCCTCGACCTGTGCCCTTTGTCTAGCCTACTGGTAGGTACGGTTTTTTCCCAGTTTCTTTCAGTGTCAGGGCATTCTCTTTCTGTGTAATACATTCTCTTGGAAAATGTTTCTCCTTTCAGGCGGTCCTTCTGCATTGATCAAAACCCCTCCAGAAAGTCACTGTAGAAATCTGAACTTATAATGACGTTCTTTTATATTTTCTTACAATGAACAATGGCTCTCTCAATACTAACGGCAACAGTACGTAGATAGAGGCAACAGTGCAAAGAGTTGGGGGGAAATAGCTGTTATTTGCAAGCCTTGCTGTTTCATGTCCTAAAAAAAAAAAAATCCTGTCTTCTGCAGCCAAATCTTTACTACCTCTTGTTGAAAACATTCAAGGCCTTTGCAAACCAATGCTGAGATGAGGAAAGATAAGGGTGGATTAACATTTTTCTTCTTTTTGGAAGAAAACATTACTGACAATTAGATGGCAAAAGATCTTAGCCCTCCATCCCTCCTGAATAAAAAAGGGAAAACATTCTGCTTGATATTCTTTTTTGGTTTGCTGGCCTTGACCTTTAAATCAATTATCTCCCAAACATCAAGCTGGAGAGTAAATGAATGGAACTGAATGTGGCTCCGCTGAATGAAAGACTCCCTCTACTGCTCGAAATACAGACTGCCAGCTGGACCAGAACGCTGGTTTGCAAAGGGGGCACAAAACAAAGCGAGTATGTCACTGCTTTGTCAGTCTGGTCAGATTTTTCTCATCTTTAAAGTCTGGTTTTTTTAATTAATGTATCTAATATTAGAGGGATGCAGAGAGTGAATGAAAAAGTGTTAGGCAAATGATGTCATGACGCTCTTTATCAAATTTTCAGAAATAAGACTGCCGATAAGCTTACCTGTTTTACTTAGTGTTCATGAATGCTAGACTGGCTGATGCTTAGTTCCAGTTGAGTTCAGCTGATACTCAGCAAGGAACAGACTTCAGTTTCATAGGGAAAAGAACATTTTACTATGAAGACAAAGAAGCATTACAAGCGATTTTACTGGAAAGTAAAAAGGGTGCAATGGCTTAGAAAGTACAACCAGAAAATAGGCTGCTGCAAGAAGATGCGAAAAACTTTGAGTTCCAGAAAAGAACTTTAACACTGGAGTGAAACACCCAAACCTCCTTCACTGGCTTTACATTTAAATTCTGTCATTTCCGTGTCTTAGGTATTTTTATTGCACTGGAAGCTATGACAGATATTCTCTGAACTGGGAGTTGGTAGAGGGAGATGATTATTTTCATAGTATTACTTCAGTTGATGGATATATCCTTGCTGCATTTTAAATTGTAAGCTTGCTTGTGGAATAACAAACATGACAAATCAATTCTGCCTTTGTACCAAGATAAACATTAAAATGTATATTTGGCTCTAGTATTTTTGTTGCCTCAGTACTTTGCCTTTTTAGAGCTACAAAAAAAGCAGTTCTTGGTATATATACAAAACTGTAGCAATTTTAATAAAGATGTAGAGGGTAGATAAAAGAAGATAAATAATAAATAATTGTTTAGTAGCTACATAAAACCTAATGCTATATTAATAATATACTCCAGAGCATAAATAAAGGCAATGATGGAACTTTAAGCAGCTGATAATATTGGCAATTTAAACCTGAAGCTGTTCATTAGGTTCAAGAGCCACAGTGGAATGTGAGGCCAAAGTGAGCAGGAGGGGAAACATATGGCGGGCTTGTACAGATGGAAAAACACAGATGGAATAGTTCAAGAAAATCAGCTGATGCTGTTATGCTGGCAGGAAGGTCTGCTTCAGAATGGGGGAACCAGCAAAGGGATCAGGATTTCTCAGTATTTCTGACATTGTGCCTCTCCTCAGAAGATCAAGAGTTCCCCACAAAAAATCCTCAACTCATTGCAGGCAAAACCAGTCTTGACCTGGGGAATTTCACTTAATTCACTTATTGCTAATTAATGCAGACTTTTAATTACTGAGTCAGGTATTGAAGAAAAAAAAAAAAGGAGACATAAACAGTTGAATGAACACTTAGGGAAACACCTTTTCTCCACCTTTTTCAGACTCAGCTTCAGTCTAACACCTCACCTTCGCCTTCATAGTCTCTCAACTCTCCTTGTTTCAACAGCACGTAACACTTGGTGTGTCCCAGCCTCTTTGGTGAAGTGATGGGCAGTGCAGGAGGCTGGGGTCAGTGCAGAATTACTGCTTTCTGCTTCTCCTTGCTCCTTCTTTTCCTCCACTGCCTCTTGCTTCTGAAGCATTTTCATCTGCTCTGGCATAGGTTGCCTGCAGGCAGCAGTCACTGGGCGCATGTGTCTGCCCCAGTATGTGCTGCCCACGGGTCACAGTTCCTCAGGCACATCCTCCCTCTTGCATGGAGCAGCTCCTTCCAACAGCGTGTCTCCAGAAGTGTCCCCCACAATGTCTCCTTCCCTGTGTCTCCTTTGTTTCTCCTCCTCTGTTTTTTCCCCCACAACTCTCTAAACACTTCTCTTCGTGTATGTTCTTGCATATGTCCTCTTGTTCTCCTCTGACATGTCTCCTGTCCCTGTGTCTTACACTTTCTTAAATAAGTTTGAGCAGAGGTACCATGTGCTCCCCAACTGGAAGTTCTGATGCACAATAGATTGTTTCCATCTGTTCTAGAGCCATCTGGAGAGGGTGAGAGCAGTACTGAGCAGGTCATGGCCTCCTCCCACACAGGGCACCCTGCAGCCTAAACACTGCCGGATATGCCCATCAGACTCCCTGCTCAGAATTTCCTGGGCAGGTGAATTATTTTCAGAGTGGCAAACAAGGAATAAGGTTTCATGTACTAGTGATAAAACATACCATGATGGTACATTTAGATTTATACAGAAGTAACTCTCCTCAGATCTAGTAGCTCATAGTACAATCTGATGTATCAAAATATCTTAAGAAATCAACTTGTGCAACAATTAAGTTGTCATTAATTATGACAAGAAAGCATATTTTGACTATTTTGAGCTTTTACTGTTTGCACCTTTGGATTTCATTTTACTACAAGCAAAATAAATACAGACTTTCTGGAGAGTTAAGATTCTGATGTGACTCTGCAAACAGTATAGAATAGTCCTAATTATGGAAACAGTGTTTTGAAACATGGCGATGGTCAAGGTAATTTAAAAAGTTTCTTACCTCCTGACTCACTCATTTATATTCCTTTTCATTCTTTTAAAGTATCTACCAGACAAAACAGTTCTGTACTGTTCCAAATTTAAGACTCTCTCTTTTTTTCTTCATCAAAAGCATCTAAGAAAATTACTTACTGGTTATTTACAGGCTAAACCTTGAATTGACGTGTTGTCCTCAGTATTCCCTACACAAACCTCCAAGTGGCCTTTTGGGAAACTTCTCCATACATACTCATGCTCCTCTTCTCCCAGGACTCGCAATCCCTTATCCCATTTGCTTCTCCTGCTCTGTTACTTTTTCCTTCTCTTGTTCCTCCTCCAGATCTTGCTGCCAATGCTCCTGCTTTTCCTGCCATCTACCTATTTCTTTTGTGTTCCTATACAGAAGAATTAAAATTACTGCATGCACATATAGGTTATGGTCTTGTATATAACGGGTGTGAGAGAGAAACATTTAGGTCCCCTTCAATGCAAAGCTGACTGTCTTCAGAAATCTGTGTTGGCTTCCGGGTTTCTGTTTTTAAGAAACATGCTTTAGGAAAAGGACCATGAAAAGTAAAAAGGCACTTCAAACTGAGGCCATACTTGGATAGACCATGCTCAGACAGCCTCCTGTTCAGGTTCTCCATATCTGCAAAGTTCTGCATTTGCGAGGGGGAAATCTGAAGTCAGCGGGGTGTCATAGATCAATACTAAGGGAAAGGGCCTCCTGAGCGGAGAGGGGTCGCCTGAATTGCCAACCTCGCACAGATATATTTAGTATTTCTAGTGGCAAGACAGAGGCTAGCTGAATTGCTGAATCAGCAGTTCAGTTACCGCCTTGTGGTTATATGGATTTAGCATAAGCATGTTTAGCAACTCACTGATTTAACATTTAGCAGGCCAAGAGGTAAATAACTGCAGTGAAGATGGCTGCAGAGCAAGCACAGAGTGAGCAGTTGTCTCTGGGTCAGTTTTGGAACTGACTCGCCAGGAAGACTGAGGAGTCAGCCTTGACGGAATGAGGGAGTACAACAGGTCACAGGTCGTGGTGATTTGAAAGGATAAAAAGGCACCTCAAAAACTAAAAATTGAGACCAGCAGAGGAGGACCAACACTGAAGACCTTGGAGTTGTCATCAACAGCTATAGAGGCAAACATTGTTTTCCTGGCCACCTCGACACATCAGGTGGGATGTCACTGCAACCTCATGCTGTGGGTGTGGACTCCCAAGACAAACAGAAGGGTCTCATCTCTTTTATTTTACCTCAGATTAAATGAGTCAATTTCAGATAAATTATTTTTTCAGGACCAAGTTGTGTAGGATGTAATAAAGAGAACTGGTGTCAGCTTTAGCCTTGAATCATGCAATTGAATAATAATCCATAATCATAATACTGGATGATGAATTCATGTTTACAGAGAAAGCTGACTTTCCAATATTCTAATCTTTCAACCTTTTTAATCTACAAAATAACAAGGCTAAATGAGAATACAAATGCAACTGTTATGATCTTCTCCACTTGTGCGAACCATTACATTTATGAAGCATATTTTTTGATGTCAGAGCAAAACAACAGAGCATAATAATTGCTCTCATTTTCCTCTGATTTTTCCTGTATGTCTCTAATGCTATTTTGTCTTTTCATAGGCATTTAGTGTGATTTCTTCTTTATACTTTTGATAAGTTACTTTGTCTTTCAGAAAATCTTTATGACCGTGAACCGACAAATCATAAGATGACAAAGGTAGTTTATTTTTATCTTCCTTCACCTGCCCTGCTATTGAGAAATTTCATGGACTACAGAAATTTGGTTCTGGTGATTTTATAGATTGCCCACTTAACGTACAGTTTCTCAGATTCTTACTTTCTGCCGTGAGAGGAAACTGCAGAGGAAGAAGTTCCTTCCATAGAAGTCTGTGAAGAAAATAGTATCACAACTGGACCCACACCATGAATCAGAATCCAAATGTCAATGTTGTTCAGATTAAAGGTGTGCTTGAGTTAAAGATTTTAAAATAGGACTGTCTCCTACTAAATTATCTTTTCCTTGGGGCTATATTTACACGCTTCCACACACCTGCTGGCAGACAATGTTCGAGTTTCGCACATGAAATGTAAATCTGTGGAGTCCATCAGACTATCCTGATAGGTGTGGTCTGTCTGAGTGGCCATTACTGCAACTGTTTGGCTTTGCAGTTTACATCAATCTCTGTAACTGATCCGGGAAGAAGCAAAGTCAAAGTACAATTTTCTTCAGAAGCAGTTAAAAAAGGAACAGTTAGGGGGATTCAATAGCTGCTGTTGCCTACCAGGCTTGGCATCAAGGACAAGTGCCTGGGGAATAAGGCAAATAAATTTGTGTCTCCTAAGGCTCTTAGCATCTCTGGCTAAACAGGTCCTGCTGTAGCTATGCAGACTTTGGCATTTCCTTGGTTTATATGTACTCCTCTGATACGTCTTTGGCATTCTGGGAAAGGACACACCTTGAGTAGCACATTCCTACAAACTATGAGTGCCTTGGAAAATTTTGCTTACATTTATTTTATGTTTTAAAATAAAAAGAATGGCTAGGGAGAAAATGGCACATCCGTAAGTCAAGCTGTCAGATTTTAAGGAGTAAGCTTGTTATTTGCAGTGTAACTGGACATTAAAGATATAGATTTTAAATTAATGCCAGTAAAGCTTAGATTTTTTTGTTGCTTTTACATGCTTTTGAACAAAGTGTGAATCCAACAGGGTCTCATGAGGCCATTATAACAGCCCTTAGTCTTTTACTTGAAGGAATCAAGTTTCTCATTCATGGAAATAAAAACCCTTGAAGTAGCCGTTTTTCATTAAAATACCCTTTTTTTTTCCTATACAGACACAATGATAGAGAAAAATGTAGCTGTGATTAGTAAATGCCAATTGCACAAAAACTAAAGGATGCTTTATTGACTGAAGTAATAAGAGTTTTTTGTCTCTGGGACTGTATTTTTCTTCATAAAAATGTTTGTGCTATCTCAATGGATTGTGGTTATGTTAGGTGAAAGACCAAGATGAACAATGTCTAAAATTTGCAGTTTTATTTAGGGAAGCAAGTCTGAAAATCTTTTATTCCATTCATGCTTTTAAAACCCTGACAGATGAGGTTCTTCTAACATTCTCATCTGACTTGACCTTACACAGTGCCACAGGATAACCTGATACGACTAATGGGAGTTATTCTGTAGGTGTAATTGTTTCCAAGAAAGTCTATGCCACTAAAAACTTTAATATAAAATCCACAAGTTACTTTATAGATGTACCTTAGCAAATGGCTTGTCAACATGAAGTGTAAAATATTCTTTAGTCCAAAGTGACCAGTGGTTTTACTATGATTTTTCAATAACATTACTAAGAAGAGAATAAAAACCCAGACACGCGTAAACAGAATATGAAACTAAAGCACAGAAATGAGGGGTTTTCACATTTGATAATATATACACTTTAAACCTTGGAGATCTTATCTGGATTCTAGTTTGTTACTTAGACATGTCTTATGGGATAATAGAATGGTGGTAGCAAACTGACCGATGTACAGAGCTGAACGTGCTGCAGCTGTGAGCTAGTCCTCACCTTGCTCAGTGCAGGGTTATGAAATCCATAGTCATCTTCAGTGGGTCTTTACCAGGTTCTTCACCGACTGTAATAATAAGTAATATCAGGCCAAGAGAGGATGTCTAATGCTTTGCCAAGGTCAATTCTTCATTTAAATACTGTATCTTTTAATTTTTCTCTTGTTGTGACAACTGAAACATTCTACTGTTTTTCTGTCTTTTATTTTTCTATAGTCACTTCTCTTCGAGTTTAGTGATTGCTACTTCCAGCATCCCTTAACGATACTAGTAAGACCACAATTAGTCATCATACATTAAAAATATCACTAAAATTCCCTGTCACCATACTGACTTGCGTTTAAAGCCAAAACAGGAATCTGTGGAAAGTCTACCTTTTCTCCATTAGGGGGAATCCTTGCTCTATCTTCTTCTGAAGGCACTTCTATGTTACTTTTCTCCTCAAGAAAAGCTGAAGTCTGAAATTCTGTTTGTGAAATCTCTGTTTAAAGCAGCGGTCAGATCACCAATGCTTTGGGTTTAACAATTCAGTGTGTGCAAGAGGAAGACCGACTTCTGTTGGTCTGCGCAGACCATATAGTTCTTGTTTTTTTCTGTGCATAATTAGCTGTTGCACGAAAAGCATGGTCCTTGCACAGAAATGTCAAGCAGTTTAAAAGCTTGATCAACAGATTCCTTTCAGAATCTTTCACTTTTTGAGAGACCTGAAATAGTGAAGGGCTCAGTGGCAGCTACCATAAAAGTTCTTTCTTCCACAAACTTTCATTTTTTAGCCGAATCTGGTCCTATCACTTGAGCTGTTCAAAATATTCTGCAGGCAAAGCAATATCCGTATGGAGCTGATTTTCTTAGCCAGTTTGAAAAATACAATAACTTCTCAGAAGTCCATTCAAAATCAGTGTGAATGTGGTGAATCTTCAGAGGGATGAAAAATTAAGCCTTGAATAAAGATTTTCACCTTCTAAAAATCTGATGTCATAGAAAAGAGCTGCATCAAAATCACTACTTTTGGATAACTGAAAGGTTTTCTTTTTTTGTTCCAAACAGTGAAAGATCGTTCACTGCTGCATGGTATATGCTTCTGAGACTGTTGTCTTATGGGAACTGGGAAACCTTTGCTGTGCACTTTGTGTTGCTTTTTGTGAGTTTTGGGAGATATATGAGAGTTAAGTAAGTCTGTGGGAAGCAAAGTTGATTTTATGAGGATAAAGTGAGGAAAAAAAGGAAAGAGAACACCAGTAGGGGAGATGATGATTACACCTTTGAAAGGGAAGTGATGTTTTTTGGGGAGAGAGGCTTTCATCTTCCTCAAATACCAAGCAATGCAAAGTTACTACTTTGTTTCTATTACAAAAAAAAAAAAAAAAGAAAAAGGAGGAAGGTAAGGAGAGAAAAAAGAAGGAGAATAGAAATAGAATATAGTTATTTCTAAGGTGAAAGGAGATGAAGTAGCAATTTTTCTGGTGGCAAAGCATGTGGTCAGAACAAACTTCTGGTGACCGTAATGGTTGCTATAGGACTGTCAGGCAAACCACAGAGTAATAGTAATACCTCTTTGTAATGGCTGTAGCAACGTCTCCATGCAGTCACAGTGCCTGTACTTGAGGCTGAAAGGACAAGAAAGAATGCAAAACAAGAGC
>Ga0181612_174429_pt1 | contig 20244 bp, 16 predicted proteins | sample HoacroProtozoa21_FD_119630 | JGI IMG/M metagenome (GOLD analysis project Ga0181612, IMG submission 119630) | Hoatzin crop microbial communities from Cojedes, Venezuel. Combined Assembly of Gp0051906, Gp0051904, Gp0051908 | reverse complement strand
ATCCTCCTGACCCCCACCCTGCAGATATTTATGGGCATTTCTAAGGTCCCTTCTCAGCCTTCTCTTCTCCAGGCTGAACAAGCCCAGCTCCCTCAGCCTTTCCTCGCAGGAGATTGCAAAGCAGCAATAGACCTCTGCCCAGAAAACTAATGCCAAAAGCAGCATATACTGGCACAGCCTCCGCCAGGCTTCCCCCAACGCACTGAAAATCACCCAACATGCACTGGCACTAATCCCTCTAATGCCCCTCCAGCCGCAGGGAGTTCTGCCTGCTCCTGCAAAAGCTTCTAAAACATTCCAAAATTATTCACTGCCTCTCCCTGCCATAAGCTATTTCAGTAAAATAACAAATTAGAAAACGCATCACAATTTGCAAACCCCAAGTCATTGCATTTTGAGCGATAGGCTGTTAGTCACTTCCTCGTAGGACAATGTGCACCAAAGCGCCCCCGAGCTGAGAAAACACAGTGAGATAGCAATGAAAAAAAAAAAAAAAAGAGTTTTCGAATCCAGCTCAGTCAGTGGTGACAAAGCCCAGTGCCATCTGATGAGAGTTCCAAGCTCAGACACAACAAACAGGGTTGCTCATTTCCTGCTGGTAAGGGCACCTCTATCAGCCCTTGCCATGAATGGACTCCATTGTCTTTACAGCCAACCAACGCATGGGCAGGAATGCGGCTGGAAGGGTTAGGAGATGGTTCCTCTGGGACTGGTTTCAGAGAAACATGGAATAATGTTCCTGTTTGCAATCCTGTGCTCTCAACCAAGCTGCTCTTCCTTCCCATCTGCACGACTAGCAGAGAACAGTTTTGCCTCATCACTGGGAGAAGTGTCCCTCTGCATCAGCCCTCAAGTAATATCCCAAACTAGAAGCTGTTTGACTTCTCATTAACCAAACTATACTTCAATCCTACCACCAGCAAGCTACCATTACTGCATACTGAGAACTGCTCATCACTAGAAAGGTATGACATAGGTAAGAAAAGGTGACCAGACCATGTAGTTTCATGTTCTCCATAACAAAGGCCACAGCGTCAGTCATGCTGAGCCTTGAGAAGTGCTTGAACAGCAAGGCAACAGGTCTCAGTTGGTGAAGAGATGCTTCTTACATCCCCTCCACCCAACAGTTTATTGTTCAAAGCAAGAAAAACACCCCATTCTTAGACATAAGGATTTTGATGGATGTTGCCTATGGAGGAGGCAAATGGATCACACTGTTGGTGTACGTGAAAAGACTCCAAAGATGCACTTACGAAGGACAGGGTATCCATGGTGCATTTTCTTGAGAACCAGAAGAGTATTTTGTTTGTCCTTTTTAAACAAGCTGGGCATTAAACTGAACTAGCAAGAAGCTGGTTCAAAATGACAACAAACAATGAGATGGTTCTTCACATAACGTTTGGTTAGGCTGTGGAAGTGCTTGCCATAGGACATGGATGACAAGTTCTTTTCTTTACAGAGGGAATCAGACGATGTGATAGAAATGCATCAGAGGTTTCTTAATATACAGAAGCAACCTTTAGCTCAGGGAGTTCTTGTGCTGCAAATAGCTTTGAGACTGAGAGATCACCTGCAAGAATCATCACTCATGCTTTCCATGTTCTTCTTTCCTAGCCATCCTTTTTTGGCCACTGCCAGAGACAGAACACTGGGTTGGACGGACCTTTATTCTGACTCAGTGTGTCTGCTATTATGTTCTGATTGTTTGCCTCAAACTGTATCTGTCTTTCCTGATCTTTAGAAATTGTAAGACTGTATTCACCTCACAGGGCTGTGGTATGCTACCACAAAGCAAAGCTCTGATTCACCGTGCTAAGAAAAACACAGCTATTTTCCTCCCCTGTCATCACCTGGTACAACGTGGGATGAAGTTTCACTGTAAACAGCAAGATTATTCAGGTAAGTGGCAAATATGGAAGTCATTAATAACAAATGACCCAGGGGGAATGACTCATTTCCTCAAACGTGGTTTTGCATTGGGTATCTGAATAGAACAGGAAAAATACTTCCAGTTGGAAGGGACCTACAATGATCATCTAGTCCAACTGCCTGATCACTTCAGGGCTGAACTAAAGCTAAAGCGTATTACTAAGGGCACTGGGCCATCGACCACCTCTCTAGGAAGCCTGTTCCAGTGTCTGACCACCCTCTTGGTAAAGAAATGTTTCCTAATATCTAGTCTGAACCTCCCCCAGCACAGCTTTGAACCGCTCCCACGCGTCCTGCCACTGGATCCCAGGCAGAAGAGCTCAGCACATCCTTCTCCACATCCCCTCCTCAGGAAGCTGCAGAGAGCAATGAGGCGACCCCTCGGGCTTCTTTCTCCAGGCTAGATAAAGTCTTCAGCTGGTCCTCATCAGACTTTCCTTCCAGCCCTTCCACCACCTCCTCTGGACACATTCAAGTACCTGAATCTGGAATACAATCTGATCTAGTAGACCAGACTATTTTAATCCCCAGTCTAAGAGATGTGCGATCAGAAAAAGGAGTGATTAAAAACAATTGAGGCTGACCAAATTCTGTGAGTTATCTATGACCTATGAAAATGCGTATTAACTTGTGGGCTAAGGAGAAAAGCAGACCTCAGAATTACCAATTTCAAGACACAGAAACCACAGAACAGCTCACTACAATTGCTCAACAGGCAGGACTTCTAATTTTGTGGATTCTTAAGCTGACGATACAATTACAAGTTACATCTTACTGGCAAAAGGAGAGAATTTTTCCCCAGACATTTGTAAGATAAAACTTTATGGTCTGAGATAACATAATCTCCCGACAGGATAATAAATGTTTGCCTAACCAAAAAAACTCTTCAGGGACCTCATTCTGTTCCTGAATGAGCTCAAGTCTCAAGCAGCAAAGATTATAAACACGCGCTAGTAAAATTCTTGTCATGACTTTGCTAGAGGTTTTTCTGAACTGGAGTATGTCAACTGTCAGATATTGATCCTCATTATACTTTGGCATAAAAGGAACAATTGAGTATTCGGTGGTAATGCCTCTTCAAGGCAACTGGTTTGACTGGCCAATCTACAGCAAACATGGGACACCTTCCTTTGGCTTTCTTGTACTTTCTTATATACATTCCTTATAATCCAATACTTTGGATTTTAACATTTTTAAAAGAAATATGGCAGAGCAGACTGAGGATGAAACTCAGCTGAACAGCTATTCTGAATTCCCTCTAGGAGATACATGTCTGAGAATAACAGTCTGGACATTATCCCGTGTTCGTCTTGGACCAAGTCTGTCTTGGTTGTCCTGTTCTATTCGGATGTTAGTACACCATTTATCTTCTACGCTTAGCTGACACAATTCAGTGTCTCCTTCCTGAGAAAAAGACCTTCCTCTGGAACTTGGAATGACTGATTATTTCATACTCGCTTTCAGATTCACAGGTTGAAGAAATTTCTTTTCCTTTTGTACCGATTCGGTAGGTTCCTGAGCTCCATTGATTCGTAGCCTTCTTCATCACCTGTGAGTGTTTACAAACCACTCAACTCTGGTATTAAGACTTCCACACCCAGGGTGACAGATTCTCAATAGCTGGCTGCCGAACTGAATGTTGGGCAAGATGCTACCAAACACGTATACTGTGGGATCAGTTCTATCCTCTTACCTAAAGAATTTCAACAACCAATTTACTCAGCCAGGAAAACCAAAGGACAGGATAACACAGGAGATATTTGAGTATGAATTTAGAATCACAGATTCATAGAATCATTTAGGTTGGAAAAGACCCTTAAGGTCATAGGCCCCTACCGTTAATCTAACACTACCAAGTCCACCACTAAACCATGTCCCTGAGTGACACATCTACACATCTTAAATACTTCCAGGGATGGTGACTCCACCACTTCCCTGGGCAGCCTGTTCCTGATTTGCCTCATCTCACAATGGCACTTCACAGTAGGTTTTTAGATGGGGAAAATTATGAACCTAAGCAAGAAAAAAAAAATTAAAAGAAAGGTTCAGATGTAGTCAAGTTGACTCCACAGCTTGTTGCCTGCATAGCTCTAGATGGGAAAACACGGGGAGGCAGCTCAGCAGGAGATGCAAAGGTGTAAAAACCACAGCACCAGGCAGAGGTCTGCCTCCAGTCACAGTGCAGAACACGGAAAATAATGGAACAGGTGGCAAATCTTCCATCGGGATTTGGGCGTTCTCTCTGTAAACAGAGGAATTCTGTTTCCAAGGCTGTCCACGTGGTACTCCTGGGAAGCACAAAATTCACCAGCAGTTTCAGGAAAAACTGAAACCAGTAAACAAGATAACCTTTAAGAACTGCTCCCAGCATGTTTTGCAGCAAGTGAAGTCACATAACGGACATTTAAAAGGCACATCATCCTCAGATTTGCAGTTAGAGCACTGGAATCTTCCTAGAACAGAGGGGAGCGTGGGGAGGGGGGGAGAGAGAAAGAGAGGGAGGAAATGACTAAATTCCAGTTACCACCCGTGCAATTCTCATGCATACTCGTTTCCAGTGCAGCCCAGAAAACAACGGCCATGAGCTTTATAAACTACCTGAGCAGTGCAATACCTGGCCCTGTTACATTATCTCTCTCACATGACCTCACTCAGTCTCTCGGTGCTTCAGATCCCCATTTAGAAACTGAGGTTACATCCTTGCTTTACAAGGAAGTTGTCGAGAAAAATCCGCAAGTTCTCAGGAAACTCTTACGTCATTGCGATAAAGACAATGAAATACTTCGAGAGAATATATGCAAGTGGCAGAAAGTACAAATTCTGCTTAGCAAACCACACTAATCATTATTGCACTTGAGCAAATATAGGCATGAACCAGTCATCATTTAACAGACCATCAGCATAATTCTAATTTCTATAACTTCTCTTTATTCCCAAGTACTAGAGAATTACATCCAAAATCTCACCTATACCTACCACACTCCGGCTCCATCTCTAGTGGGAAGATAGGGACAGCTCCAGAGCCCGTGGGTGCTCTCACGTTACTGGTTTCTTTTGATCCTTTGGTCTGTGGCAATTCAAGTTTGCTTTTCTGGTTAAAGCAGAAGGAGGAAATCTTCCTCTGAGTTTTCCCCAGTGCCTCACCCCTAGAAGTGGCTGCATCTGGTTGTTAAAAAAAAACATACAAAACAATATAATCCAGAACACAACACACAGACTCCACAAAACACAATTACCAGTAAGTTCAGTAAGTTCTCATTGTATAAGAAAATCACAATTTGAGTAACTATTTTTTTATGCCATACTCCTTGGTAACAGAAGCTTCTGATGCTAACACATGGATTATTACTGAAATGGACCCTTTATATTGAAATAGTTCTGTGGAAATGGTTCCTAGACAGAGCGGATCTTGATCCACTCCTGCTCCCACCTCACTTCATTGCAAAAATTCTGCCTTCACCCATAACGCACTTTACAGTTTAAAGAAAATGGCACTATAACTAATTTTTTTCTTCTTTCCTTGCACTTCCCCATCTCACATTGTATTCTATCTTACACCTTTTTTTAAAAACAAAAAGAAAACAAACCAACCGAAAACCACACTTTGGACATGGCCAATTGCTTTGATCTTCCTTTACACACCTAATGCAGTGAGGCCCTAGCCCACAGCTAAGGCTGCTGGACACTACCCACCATAATAATAAATTAGATTCTAAACTTCAGACAAGTGTCCATTCCCAACCTTGTGCGTGGCTGTTTTCTCCTTTAGTGCACCAGCTCTCCAGGCTCGGAGGGCTCCCTTCACCTTGCCCCTGCTGCTGCAATTGCTTCTCTCCCTCGCCGCAGACCATTCCAGTCAAATCTCTGCACAGCCGTTTGAACTGCTCTTTGTGATGAGGGCGCACGAACATGTAAAACCCTGTCCAAAGGAAAACACAGTCAAATGCATAGGAAAATAAACACCCAACCACAGAAGACTCCTTGCTTTGGAAGGGACAATTTCTCATATGTATTCCTCAGTATCTTCACATTGGTGGAGCACTTGATGGTTTTGTTTATTTTCTAATCATGGGGTTTTCTCTGCCAGAAGGCAGATGAGTATTTAGTATTGAAAGTGATCTCAACTTACCTTAAAATTCTTCTGTTCTCTACAGCTAAACATAAATACCTGATCCAGCCCTTCCCCTGACAAGCGATCTAGCAAAATCGGATGTATACACAGCATCTGAGAAGACTTTCTCAACAAGGAAATTTCTTATTCTTGTTTGGTTGACAAGGATTCACAACACATATACACAAATTCTAAAAAAATCCCAATTATGACTTGCTGCCAAGCACAGACAACGACCACAAAAGCCTCCGAGGTCAAAACACTTGCTCAGTAAAGATACTGGCTGTGAGAAAGAACGCCTGGGGGAAGATTATGACTCACAGTGCTGCACAGTTCATCTCCCTCCCACTCTTCACTGCGTTAAGACTAATCCGACTACTTAGTGCACCAGAAGAAAATTATTTTCTAAAAATTTGGAGACTACGACATCTATTCAAGGTCAATGGAATACTTCATTCTTATTTCCTAAAAACAGCAAATGAAACTACATAAGCACTTCCCAGCATACACTGTATGCATCATTTCCTGCAGAGTTCACACCAGAGACATGGGAGAAGGTGGAACTGAGGTGTGACACAGCACAAGACAAGATCTCTCCATCAAGGCAATCAAAAACCCTATATACTCCCTCTTTTTTTTTTTTAAACAATAAAGCCTGATTTCAAACTTTGAAAACTTGCAGCTTCCTAAATACTTTCATCATTAAACCCATGAAAGGAAAAAAACCATAAACAAACCACTTCTGAGAAAATAAATATCAGCTTGAAATTTCTAGAAGACTATTATGAATGATAAGAGTACTAAATTCTGACAGTTCCATAACTGTTCTGAGGTAAAGCTCTGTAGAAGAACAGTGAATCAAGTGTGATTGCTCATCCCCAAACCTGGAAGTGATCGAATAGCTTAGCACCAGTAGAGCAATCCATGGTCTGGAGAACAAAATCAGGTCAGTTCAATAGTCAGCACTGTCTTTTCTAGAGAGCAGTCACTTGTAGTCATTGAGGAAAAAAAGGGAATAAAGTAATTTGAATGAAGTTAGCTTGACTGAAGGTTAGGACTGGAATTACTGATGTCTTATCTAATCTTTTTGACAGTTTCTCATTGAAGAGAGACAGCATTGCATAACCTTGACATTTTTTGCTCTCAGTGACATTCCTTGAACACACCTTTCCTGCTGCTCCATTCATCTGGTTTGCTAAACCAAAAAGGTGGGAGAGGTGAAGTTTACCAAAGCTGAAAGTTTTTCCTAAAAGTGAAGAATTTGCAGACTAATGACCAGTGAAAGGTTATTGCTCACATGAGACCACAGCACCTACATCTTCTTTTCAGCTAAATAAAAGTGATTTTAAAAAAACATCCCTTACTTTGCAGGAGATGAAAGTCTTCTGGCCTCTCAGTGGTGAGGGCTGCTATCACTGATATCATAGCATCGTAGTTATCTGTCTTCTTGTAAGCTAACAACGCTTCATAGAAGCGGCTGTAAGTGCTTTTGTTCAAAGCCCTTTTCACGTCGTTGAGGTAAGTAGACCTGAGGACCTGGTGGGCATCTCTCCTCGAGCTTGAAGCTGTTTCAGCGTCTGTCTTTGGAGCTTGACCGGTGTTCTGCCCTGAGAAACAAAAGAACACATGCGAGCAGGGCTTGGGGACGCACAAACAGGTCACTGCTTTGTATCGACTCCTCTTTTCACTGGGAAGGGGGTTCCTGGGCTGCTTCACAGTGGTGAAGCCAACACTGCCCGCACAGCCCCGCTCCTCCCTCTGGCACGGCCTTGGGCAGAGCCAAGACCTGCTCCTGAGAATCACAACTGAGCAAAAGAATTCTGGGGATCACTCTTAGCATCTTCTGGAGCTTTTAAATCTTTGAAACGGAGAAATGTGTCAGACGGTCACTAGGGAATGAGAAGGTGGCGCAGAAGACACGGCACATGGAGGTCAGCAATAAACCAGGGGTTGTGCCATGCTGAAGGAGCAGAAGCATTTTAAACAGATGGCTTAACCAGCAATGCTGGCCTGAGACACGGGCAAGTAAACTGCTGAGAGCAATTTTAAAGAACAGATTTCTCACCCCTTCTGAATAAAAGGAGAAAAGGTGTGTGCGTTTCCCAGCAGGAAAACATAATGTCTAAAAGGAATAACTAACCTGAAAGAACACATGAGATAGCACATGAGCAATGTAGGAGTACAAGGAAGGTGGGAGCGGCCGTGAACACCCTGCTAAACTCCAAGAGGGCTTCTGTTCAAAAGGCAGTCTCTGGTTTCTGATACGTTTTAGAGGAAAAAGTTCTGTTTTGCATATTACAGGCATGTAAATGTGGATGAAGAAACTGATTTAAATTAACCTGCCACACCTGTTGGTATTTTGATCTTTATTCTTCACTAAAGAACTTTTAAAGAAGTTAAAGAAGATAATGAAGTTTTAAAAGACGGGCTTAGCTCAGTTTCCTGAAAGGGGAAAAACATGGTTGTGAATTTTATAATCAGTGTCTATTATTGCATGTCATACGGCTTTCTGACACTTTCACAGGAACATGCTCTACTTCAGGAGCGAGCAACAGAAATAATACAAGCATTTATCGCTATTATCTTCTCTATTTTCAGCAGAAACAAGTTTGTGTAAAAATGAACCTCATGGACTTCAGGACAAAATAATTACCAAGGATTCCGTTTTGTAATTACCAAGGATTCCGTTTTGTTGAAGTGTTCTTAAAATACAAAAACAGCAAAACAAATCAAAAGAAACAACATGGCTTCATACATGAAAAGCTTTTAAAGCCTTCCAGGAAACATCGGCTTTATTTTTCTTTAAGGAAGGATTAGCCTTTGACTATTCTTTATCCTCTGAAGAAAGACTTCTAAGCTGTCCAACTATCCTACTCATTTCCTTGTGAGAAACACAAAAAATTCCCAGTTGTTCTCAGGAAAATCTGTAATCAAATCATAACTGAGCCTTTGACTTCAAAGATAAATACTGGACGGTATGAGATTAGAGGGATGCATACAGAAGTTACGTACAGCTGTGAGAATACATTCGCTGGTCTTTGTTTCTGCAGAAAAAACAGACTGTCCACACGAGGCGTGTTCACATTGCCAATAACAAACCAGGAACTGTTTTCTTCTTTACACCTGGATTCATGGTGACCTAATCTAAAATGATATTCCTTAAATGGCTCTTTTTCATGAATCCTGGACAAACAGGAAAGCCAGCAGGCCTGGACTCAATTCACCCCTTCCCTCGCTGACGTGTGCCAGGTCAGTCTCAAGGGCAAATTTCTGGCTTTAGCTGGTTTCTTTCATCTCCACCTTGATTTAACCTACTGGCTTTTGGGTTTCATTTTGTACAAAGCTTCTGAAAATTCTCAATTCTCATTCCTCCTACCAACAGATAGCGAGCCACTGTGTTGGACGAACACAAAAAACATTGCTTCCCACCAGGAGAATTTACAGTCAGTGATGGAACGAAACACCAGAAGTATAACCTTGGGACTGTGTTTTTACTTAACATGAAGGGTACCTGCACTATTCAGTCCTGTTGTCAAGTGGACTCCTCCCCGGTTCAAGTGGAGCCCAGGGTTTAGCTGAGCACACGACTCCTTTGAGAATGCAGATTTCTGCTGACTCCGTTTTTCTTCTGTTAAATCAAACCAGTCTGTTAACAGCGAACTTAGGGAAGAATGAACATAGAACGGTGCATTTCAAAGTAGGCCATTCCATGCTGAAAACACCTGATCTTCAGGTGTATTTCTCTGATAAGAGGGGATGAGGGTTTTTTTAGGATTTTATTGTCTCAGGGTTTCAAAGATTTCACAAGCTCTGTGATGACAGGATTACCCTCTATTCAAAGTTCTGGTGGCATTATGTGGGTAGAAAAGACAACACGCACAAAGTTTTTAAATCCACATGTTGGATTCATGATTTAAACAGATCTGTAAAATCCCCTATTGAAATAAAACGGCATTATTACCAACTCTACAGTAACTAATGCTCAGGCATCTGCACATGACCACGGCAAGGCAGGCAAGAGGATCATGCAGAGCAGAGACTTAACTCAATACTGATTAAAATAAATTGTCTTCTATCCTTGCATTTCTACATATTAGACACATCTTGCTCTACGATTGGGTAACGTCCATCAAACGATACAACTGCCTGCACAGCACTGAAGCAAGCTCCTCACCTATTTTCTTGGCTAGTATCTCCCTCTCTTCCCGCAGGAGGCTGTGCTCAGGTTTGTAGCCACAGCCCACTCCAGTCAGACTGCAACATGCTTCATCAAACTGTTTTTTATGTTGAGGTCGAACAAATTGGTAAAATTCTTTCATTAGAGAGAGGGAAGAAGGGAAAAAAGAAAAAAGAAAAAAAATAAATCAGTCCACAACAGGTAATAAATGCCACAGAAACCTACAAAGGCATGACTTCTAGGTTAGGTAACATGAAGATAAAAGAGTGTAGCTAAATAACTTAAAATCTAAATGTCATTATCTAATATTTATACAATAAGCACACTTACAAGTTACACAAAGGTCAGCTATCATGCAAACTTTCAGCAATATTATTACCAGTAAGTAATAACTATAATCTTTTCATTGTAAATATGAAGTAGCTTACCTCTCGGCAAAACAGGTACTCACAGCAAAAGGTCGTGAGCCACCTCTTAAACCATGGGGCCAAAGTATCTGCTGGGCTGAGACTCTAAATAACTGATGTACTGTAAAATTTATACCTCGTTTCACTTACCGTAAAATGCTTGACAACAAAACCTAAACGTCAAATGAACTTTAGGTTTCAGGTGCCTGTCACTTTTGAAAACTAGACTTCAGCCTTAATTTGGCGATCAAATATTTTCTTATTTATATAGTAAGATCAGCAAATTGGGAAACAGACTGTGGCTACCATTAGTACTATGTGCTCATACTGAGCTTCCCATTCCTTAACCCTTACATTAACCTTAAACTATTTGCAAGATGCATAACTATGCTTTTTTAATCTTGGTAGATGAAAAAAGTCACAGGAAAAATCTGCCCATTTGCTCACAAGTTGAGAGGAAAATGAAAAATCACAGAGAAAACACTCTCTTAAACCAGAAGACAAGCCAGTGGGAGTCCAGCTCCTGTCAAAGCAGTTGTTAAAGCCAAGAAAATAGCAGCTAAACCAGTAGACTATCCACGCTTGCCCAGATTACTTGCTTTATACTCACCACTGTTTAAATAGAAAATTCCTTTAGATTTTCTACTTCTTTACCGCTTTAAGACTGCACCCTTATGAACGCATCTATCCAACTCACACAACCGTACTCTTGATCTTACCTCCTAAATCACAGGGAACAAGCTATACTACTTTTAGGCAAAGTCTAAAATAACACAAGCTTCCATGGAATGTGATTTTTTCCAGGCCTGTCCAGATGCAAACCAACATATGATAATTAGATTGAAAAGACTTTCTGTGTGATCTGGGAATATGAAGTGATGAAAGTTAATGATTATCATCCTGACTGATCTGTATCTCAAATTTAAAACACTTACCTCTGAAATACCCAAGTCTATTTAAAATACAAAGGTCACATCACACAAATATACTAGGGAAGTCACCATACCTCGTAATAAGATATGCTTTTTTTCATCTTCTATAAAGAGAGCGCTCATTTGAGATAACATAGCGTGGAAGTCATCTGTCTTCTTGTAGTGCTGAAGAGCCTTAGAGAAGAGATCATAGTTCTGTTGGCTGAGGGTCTCCTTCACTGTTGCGATATACAGTGTAGCTCGGGCCTTCTTTGGCTCCGTCAGGTCTGCTTTCTTCTCAACTTGCTGCAAAGACAGGAAGACTTTTCCGTAAACAGTATGACTTGAGGAGTTAGTCTCGCACGAATTCAGATGGAAGCAATACGTTTACAGTTCTGCCAGCACACAGAACAATGAATGCTTTCAGCTAGCAGGTTACTGTCTCTTGCAATTATGGTAGCCACCCCCATATCCAAGTGTTATTCCCCCTCCCCTAAAAAACCAACCCAGCTTCAGTGCCACGGAATAAACACAAACCTAACTGGCCTACCTCCTGGAAATTATATCTCATTGTATCTATTTCCAAAACATGAGTCCCTCTAACATCTGTGAGCATTCACTCCCTCGCAGAAGAGCAGCAATGCTATTCACCTTCTCTGCTGACTGCTTCAGAGCAATATTCCTAGAGAAGGCAGCCAAGTATCATTGCACAATTCTATTCTTAGGAGCAGGCTTAATAACTGAAATGACATTTACTCCAAACCTTGAGGGCTAGGCTGACTCATCACACCAGATAGCAACAAACTGCGAACACCACCTTCTGCAATGAACCTGCTCCCTTCCTTGCACCCTGGATACTACTATCAGCTTCAGGATCTATGACTATTTTTATCAGTTTCATCTGTGAGGTGACTGGGAGTCTGACAGACAGATGGCACCCAGCTGGGACAGCACCTTGGACAACTGCTGGCGCACACAATCCCCGCCGGGATTCTCAGGAATCTATTGTGGCTCTTCAGCAACTAGCTGCATAGAGCATTGCCCGAGCATGGGGACAGGGCAAAATAATAACATCTACCTGCAAACATAACACACAACAATGACCCACCACAGGGGGGTTAGGATGTGATCGCTTACCCAGATGAAACTGGTCAGCTATACCATTTGAGGCTCTACCAGCAGCTGGATGAGATGGTCGTTGGAGGTCCCTTGCAACTGGACTATTCTATTCTAATCAAAAAGAACAAAACCACCCACCACACCTGGTCCATGGGAGATGTTCACAAGGTAGTCAATGCCAGAAAACAATTCTTTTCACCCACTAGCCCTATCTGGACCTGTGCTTGATTGGGTCTGTGATATCTAGATTTGAGTAAGAACATGACAGAAATAGATTTCAGATGTGCGTTGATGCATGTTTACAATATGGAGAAAACCCATATTTGTTCAGGCACTAGTCATCTGTCTGCCTGGAAATTTCCAATTCAAATTAAAGCAGTCTGCAGATCAAAGGGATGGCACAGACACATGAAAACACATACGGTATTGCTGACTAGCTTTATTTTCTTCCTTCCTCCTTTCTGCTCATCTGTTAACCTCTTCTCATACTGAAGGGAAAGTGTTGACAAACGTTGCGCCTGTGAAGATTAAAAAAACAGAAGCAAGGTACAAAAATGCTTTTCAAAGTTACTGTCCATTTAATTTAGCCATTTCCAGTAGTAAAGGTTAACTCAGTTTGTGACACCATTCAAAGAAGTGAAACTAGTCAACCTAAATTATTGCAACAGAGCCTGGGTCACATAAGTGTTTCTAGAAAGTAACCACTTACTGGACAATTCAAAAAGAGAGACCAAAACAGAGGAAATTAAAGACAAAGTTGGTCTCGAGGGTGCAGATTCTTGAGGGAGCAAATCTGGACTTACAGGTAACTGATTCAGGGTAGCCCTGGGCATGTACACCTACCCACGTGTAACTGATGCCTCACATGTCCCTCCGCTTTCCTGCCTGGAAGTACTTCTCTTCTGAAGAAAACCTGTATCGGGCTTTTCTTGGGGTACTGAGGAGGGAAGCCTAAGCAGCCTTGTAGAGAATATCAGGGCAGATGGGATGAGACAGTAGCAGAAACTCTTGTGGTTTGACAAGCTCTTTAGCATCCCCCATTCCCAGTAACAAAGAATTGCGCTTGTACTGCAGTGACTGGGAATATTGGTATATACAAAGCTCCAAAAGCGAAGTGAGCGAGCATGAGCAAGAGGAGTGGAATTGCTTAATAGCAGAGTCTCCCATACTAGGTCAAGCCAGCACCAACCGCATTAAAAACAATCACCCAAGTAGCAGCAGAAACTGCAGGATAGCCCCATGTTGCCAGCTGGTTTCTACATATCTGTTGAGAAAGGACGTATGTGATGTGATTTATTTCTTTGCTCTTGCCCAATAAAATAATTTTTATAGCAAGTATGAGACTATTGGTGCATTTACAGAAAAGTCTTGCTCATTTATGAGAGGAACCAGTGAAACATAACGGTATTCCTATATTCCACTGTGGCTTCTAAATATGTCTGTTTAGATCACAAAGCTTCAGAGTCAAATTAAACTACAACTAAAACAACAATGCTGAAACCAAACAAAACCCTAAGCCAATAACCTCAGATTTGCCAGTTTGTAGAGTTGGATGCTGATACTCAGAAATACAAACCTTCACTGCACTCGTGATACTGCAAGGATTCTGAATTCCAGACAAGCCTGACCAGGATTTAAGTGCACATTTAAATATATTTTATATAAGCATCACGTAATGGAATGAAGAATTGGAATACAAGCAGTAAGTCAAACATTTATGATACAAGCGATAAGTCAGAAAAACAATCAAAACCACCTTCTTAATCCTGGACTATGTAAAGGCACCACCTTGACAGCACGATCCAGAAGAAACAAGGTTTCTAAAAGACACGTTTCCATAAAGCATATCTCAAGGAAAACTGATTGAGAGGAACCGTCAAATCATTTTTTAAATGGATTCAGAGACTAATTTTTTGTATTTTGATTTTTTTGGGATGACAAAGGCTTCTTTTCTTCTTTTTCACCCCAAGCAAATTGTTTCGGAATGACAGCAGCTAAATCTCCATTATTTAGAGAACAAGGGTACAGTACAACCTTGATAAAGATAAAACGGTAACACAGATCCTATGATGGATGGTGACGACAGACATGAAAGCACACCAACCTCATCCTCAGTCCAAATCCAGCGCTTATTAAAATCAGCTCAATACTAGACTCAAAGGGAAAGCTGACTCCCTCACAGGCACCGCATTGTCTCAGGGCTACGCTCCCCAGATCTCTGGTGCCAGAGGTCATCAATTTGGGTGCAGCACAGGATGACCCCAAGGTTCTCTCCAAGCCACGGGTGAACAGTAATGCTGCATACCGAAAGTGGACACGAGCTGGCTCACTGGCGAGCCGTTAGGACCATCAGCTTATCCGACTTCAGGAAACGCTATGCCAAAAGCGGTGCAGCTGTGTTAACAAGATGTTGCAGCTGAGTTACCGAGTCCCTGGAGATGTGCCAGGCTTTCCACAGAATCCGTTCTGGTGTCTGTGCTGTGGCGACCCATGGGTGACGGAGCCGATTTCTCAATCGGCGGCACACAAGCTAAATATTCACAATCCTCGTTCATTTCTCCAAGTTTGTACATTCCCTCTGTTTCGTACCCATCTCTACCCACCTCCCTTCGGCCTCCTCAGATATTCCCCAGATAGTCCTTACACCTCCACACTTTCCCTCAGGCATTCTTCCCCTAAGCTTAGGTGTGTTCCAACAGACGTGCCTGGAGTCCAGACGCCAGTCATCAGCCATACTGCGCCTGCAAGCCAGCAGCTGAATATTCCTGCTGGTGATAGGCAGTTAAGGGAGCTTCCCCACCAACAACAGCAAACAAGGGTTTTGGGAAAGCAAGAAGGACACAGCCTGATCAGTGATGTATTAAAAATACCAATCCAAGAGGAAAGAAAATGAACAGCACAGAAGCAACTTTGTTGATCTGAATGCAATAATGGATTTTTGATTCATATAAAATATTCTGCAACTCTGCAATATCCATTATCTGAGGCAAATCAAAGATTTGCATCTGGAAGTGCAATTTTTAATTCATAAACCCTCCCCCCACCCATTTTGAAATTCAATATCTGGTCACATAGCAAGTGCTAACACAGATTCCACCCAAGAGGAACTGTGTATCTACCAACCACTTCTGGGACAGCTCTGCTCTCCACAGAGCATGGTTAACTTCCAGGAATCTACGTGGTCAGCAGCTATGGAGCACAGTACCAGTATGTACCTGTTGGTCAACTAGTTGAACGTGACAAGGAAACTCTTGATTAAGCTTCATTATGAGAACGTGCAGTTACCAGAGCCAATTACAGTGAGTTTTTCTAGCGAGAGGGTTAAACTAGTACTCTTAAATCAATGCCAAAATTATTTGGCTCTAGAGCCTACAATTTTTGCTTATAAGCAAGTATATTGCTACACCATTGCCATTACCTTTTCCTCTCCCAACAAGTCACTTTCCTCCTCTGCATCTTCGCTGCTCTTCTCGTTGCGCTCCAGCGCGTCCAAGAGCCCAGTACATTGTCTTCGAGGTGAGACGAGCTCTTGTTCGTATTCCATACATAGGCTGGATGCTCCATCTCCATTTACTGGCATCACAGCGTAATACAGATGACAAATTAACATTCCACATTCTCTCTTGCATTTTCTTTTGACTTAGTAATGCCTCAAAATCTTACATAGCAATCTAAAAAGATGTGCTGGTTTATTTAATCTTCCACATCTTGCAAAATTGCATTATACGACTTAGTAAGAAGACTGCTTTTGTTAATCATGCCTAAAATTGCTCAAGCATTTGTTACCACAACCTGGTGGACTTCTCAAACTTTTCCTTAAGTGATGGTCATATTTAACCTCAAAAAATGGCTTACGATCAATGGGAAAAAAGTCTTACTGTAACAGTTGTCTATGTTTAACTATTTCAGCTTTATGAATTTCCCCAAAACCGAGTTCCTGTTTTTAAGAGATTCTGGCAGGAAATATGATTTATTAACTTTTTTAAATAGAACAAGTTTTTTTAAAGCCTGCAATTCTCACAGTATCGATACCTATAAGACACAGTCACCCTCAGGTCCCAGGAATACATCATCTCACTCATCAGGATCAAGGTATATTTCGTTTTAAATGTAAGAATTTAGAGTTGTAGGTAGTGTTAAATTAGTATCAGCTTGTTACTTCTAAAAGTACATTGAAAATATATTTCCACTATTTTGTGAAACTACTTCAACAGTCAGTTAGTAAGAAAGTCACTGCTTGGAGAAGAATGGAAGCTTATTACGCTATAAATTAAAAAGTCAGTACAAGTAACTCTTTAGCCAAAACTAGGATTACAGATGCAGTTTGACGCTACAGCTAGTGCAATGCAACTGAAAATCTGTACCAAAAGAGGCCATGCAGCTTCTCCCCCTTACCTCCAGCCACACATTCCAGCCCGCCCTTTGAGATGGATCTACCAGTCACGGGGATGAAAGGTAAATTTGTTCGGCAAGCTCATCTGCTTGCTCTGCAGTTGCACAACAGATGAATTCAAATCAAGGGAAGGAGCGTAAGTGCATGGTTGGAAATTGAAGGAGAAAAAAGCGGTGGCCAAAGTAACTCCTTTCAATGACAACCTGCAGTCACACTGGCGTAGGTGTAATGGGAAGTCACCCTCACACTCAGCCGTAACTGTTTTGGAACCACGGTTTTAAACACAACTTCATTGTTTGGCTCCAAAACAGCAACCAATCGAGAGTGGAACATTCCGAAAGAATATCTGACGTGAGAAACACTTTATTCTTTGGCATTAGCTAACAACACATTTTAAAATACTGCTTTGTTCCAAGGTCAATGCCCTCTTTCTGTTTTCTTAGTCAGATTACTGTGCAAGAGTCATTTATACAACAGGATGAAAGGACATACGAAAGTCAGTGTTAGTCAGAAACAGACTTGCAGCTCCTAGCTTTTAAACTACCTACGATATTCCAGCAAACCCTCCCTGTTCTGCGGGACACTCTTCCAGGCCTCATCTGCTTCTTTGCTCTGTAGTTGCAACTGGCTCCCCCATTTTCTAATGCTGAGCTCTGTCCCTTCCAATCAGACTTTTACACTCTGCTTTGAGCACTCCTTTCTTTCTCTCCCATGCCAGTTTCTAGTCTCTCGCTCCTCCTTTTCTGGTTCAGCTTAAAACAGAAAAGTGTATCTGTGAGGACCCAAACCTACCTTTTCTTTTCTTCTTCAAACTGTCCACATGGTTGTCCAAGTTTTTGGCTCTTTTCAGGGAGAGGATCTGCTCAGATGAAGTAGATGGTGCCGAATCTCTTTCACTTAGGGACCCAGCAGAGCCAGAAGGGCATTGTGGCAGGGGTGCGGGCATCTGCAGTTTACAAAACATTACAGTAGGCAAAAGCTACTCTTCCACTCACTCCACTTCCTCCGCAAGCGAAAATCCCAGAAACAACCCAAACACTTCTCCTTTTCCCCAAATAACCCTTGACAGCAAGACTGTTACACATCCTAGATTTATGTGCTTTCAAAAAAAGGATGAAATAACTAGAAAGTGACACAGAAAGATGAAGTGTAGTAAGCACACTTAGCACTAAGTGACCTGTGTACCAGAAGAGGGTCATGACCCTGCTAAAGAACAATCGCTTCCTAACATTATCCCTGCAACACGGCTCCTTCTGGCAAAGCACATTGGGTTGTGGCTCTTTTTTACCATGAAACTCCCATTTATGATCAGAAAAGATCATCAAGTCATCCAGTATCATCCATCTGTAACTTATTATTTTGAACAACTTGTATTCCAGGAAGCCAGCCAAGTCTGTACGTGAAATTTTAAATGTTTATTTTAATCTTAATCTCCATTTTGGGGACAAAGAATTCCAGCCCGTTTCTTGTTATGATTTTCTCCAGTCAATTAGAAAGTCCTTTTTACAATATTATTTTTTAAATCAAGGAACTATTACTGAGAAAAAGCTTCTTACTGCTAAGAGAGAAGCCATATTAGTAGAGATGACCCAGTGAGAACTGTAACAAGCAGCGATGGGTTTCTCTCACTCTTTATACCAGTCAGCTTAGACTTAAATTTCAGTGTTTGACTCATTCTTCCACACATCTACCCTCTCTCTGAGGGTGAGGTAGAAAGCTTCTTGATGCTAACATCAGTTCCAGTATTTGAAGAACATCGAATGAAAGTAATGTTTACTTAGGAGGGACCGGAAAAGGAAGTTATTTTTGTGATGTAACCTAATGAGTTGCACAGCACGACAACACATCCTGTCCCAGCTCACTCTTGGAGAAAGATGAGGCATATCTTCTTTCCTGTAAAGCTTCCAATGTCTAGAAGTGACAAGTGACTCTGTCACACATCTTACCTGGCTTAGTATTCTCAGTTTCTGACACTATCAATAAAAGAAAAACCCAAACAAATTTTCAAGACACTCACAATTTCTTGAGCAACACGGAAGAAGAGGGAGACACTTCTGACCGCATGCCCAAAGTTGTCATAAACATTTACGTAAGGACGGACCCACGAAGGCAGCTTGCCTCGTACATCACCAGTTGTGAACCTGTGCAGGATCGGAAAAGGAGAGAACTGTTTGCCAGGTTGGCCGACGTGACTCAAACAAAAGCTAGATCAGGGTCCAAAAGGACAAGCGAGGAGCAGCAAGACAACAAAAGATTGAAACAGTGCAGAAAATGTAATGGGGTGACGTCTTCACTCGGGAGAAAAGGGCTTTGTTGACACCATGCACCATGCAATCAGCCAGTTCTCATTTTTCATCCATAAAACCTTTAACTCTGCAACAGCAGTACTGAAGTGTGACATGCTCACCGTTCCCAGTCAAGCCTCAGCACTGAAGGCTATCAGTTAAACTCTTGCTGCTTATTCTATAGATACTATATCAATATTATATTAATGGATATTAATGTAATGTTAATATAGATTATATTGTTTCAGCAATATAATCTTTCCTCATTTTCGTCCTCCTTCTCTCAAAAAACTTCAGCGCTGGTGACAGCCTTCTCAAATAAGAGATGGAGAATATGCAAAGCCACAAGCTATTAATTATCACATAACTTCCAGTAGCATTACAACAGAAATTCAACAAATCGGTTTCTTTTGCATTAATACCATCAATCTCTTTCTGCAGCTCCAAGACAGTATATTTTGGCAGCAGAAAATAACAAACTAGTTACTTTCTTCAAGTAGTGCAATTATTATACAACCTCTTATGTAAAACAATTTATTTACTTAATGCCAAAGAATAACGCCTGCACATTTTTATACACAATACCAGCACCGTGTTGGAATATAAAGATGTTGATGTATGTTTATGTTCTAGAGTCAAGGTTTCACCTGTGGTCGCATAGGAAGATGGCACCATAGTCTTGGCGATGTCTGATGACCCTGCCGATAGCCTGATTGACAGCCCGGGAAGCTTGCTGACTGTACCACTCACGCCCAGATAAATACTGCAAAAAAAAAAAAAAAAGGGGGGGGGGGGGGGGGAATTAAAATTTTTTACCAGGTAAAAGGTTTTTTCCTGGCTCTTTAGTCACTTTTTTTTTTTTTAATTTTTTAAAAAGCAATAGTATCCAAAAAGATCTACTGATTAATCTCT
>Ga0181612_128114_pt1 | contig 20244 bp, 10 predicted proteins | sample HoacroProtozoa21_FD_119630 | JGI IMG/M metagenome (GOLD analysis project Ga0181612, IMG submission 119630) | Hoatzin crop microbial communities from Cojedes, Venezuel. Combined Assembly of Gp0051906, Gp0051904, Gp0051908 | reverse complement strand
TGCTAAACAGAAAAACATCTTTTCAAGGTATGATGCTGGCAGTACCACATCTCCAAGAATCTCAAAGTCTGTCAAAAGTACACAGCTGTCCCTGACTGTCTTCTTCCCTGAAGGTGGCTGTTGACTTTGAGCATCTAATATATTGTACTGAAGCTTGTGAAGGAGATAACTGGATGCCTTGCAGCTTAGACTTCCTTGCTCATGCTGAACAATTACTTCAATGTTCCAGAATTCTTACTAAAGAAGTGAAAAACTAAACTTGGGGTGATGTTGGAGGATTTTTCTAATAAAGGCTTAGAAGGATGAAGTGAATGAATAGTTAAAAGCTCTGTTTAGAGGTGGCTAAAACAATGAAAAATGCTTCAGGAACAACTACCCTGTGGTTTCGGCTTTCACGGTAGAGCATCAGAGCTGAAAGTAGTCAAGGTATGATATAGAAGCACCACTACTGAAGTCCTGAAAAAGTAAAACTGGCCTCTAGCCAGCAGAGGGATAGATGAGGGGTCACAGATGGTGTTAGCAGCTCCTGACCACTTTGTGTGTGGTCATTGCTGTGGCTGACCTTGACAATACGTGAAACATTAACTTTCAGATCCTTAAATAACTCCTATGGAAAGGAATGGCTATCTGGGCCTGGAGATGAATTTTTCACTTGAAAGTGAGAGGTGTGAAACTAGAAGCCAGGCAAGCATGATTTTAGCCAAATTACCTCATAGTTTTTCCACTTTGATCTGTCTGTTTTTACTACTGTACTTTAAACACTAGTATATGCTCAGACCAGCAGTTGTGTGTCACAAGCTACTCTGAAAGTCTGTTCCCTTTGCTTGTAGGTGAAAAAGGCTATGACCCCAAGTACTTCCACTACAGGGTGGAAAGGATCTTTATTGATGACCACAATGTCCCAGCGCTGCAGTGAGTCTTGTGAAGAAATATGTATGTCATGATAGTTCTATGTGGGCATTTGCTTTGATCCACTAATTTTCCTCTTGTCTAGGGACATGCTGAAATTCACTGCCAGTGTCCGTGACTGGATGAGTCAAGATGAAAAGAATATCATAGCAATTCACTGTATAGGAGGCAAAGGTAGGATTTCTCATGTGTAATCTGTGTGCTACAAATTATACTTAAAATGGCTTCTTTGATGAAAGTATGGCCTTAAGCCATAGCATGAGATGGGTTTAGAGTGTAACTTGAGAAATTCTGCAGGCACCGTGATGACCAGCAACAGTATAGTGCTGTATGTTCAGTATTACACAACCCCATTTCTAGGTAGTGCAAATGGGTGCCTAATCTGAGCTGGCATCTGGTCTCTGAAAATGGTCTTCAGTAACTCCCTGCCATCCTGACTGCTGGGACAGGAGTCCCACAGGAGAGACTGGGGATAGGGAGCTACTGAAACTGCTACTATCAAAAGTGTTAAGCTGCTGCTTTGGCTCCCTGGCAGCCAGTCACCCATGCTGAATATCCTGCACTGTAATGTACTTCGAGCTTTTAATTTCATGGGGGTGGTGGAATGTTGTAGGTACTGCTGGATCTTAAATCAAGATACACAAGGTATTATGTGGTAGAGTGCAATGTAGTCTTATGGGAGCAGGCTAGTCAAAGTTACTCCGTGTGAGCTGACCTACAGCAGACACCTGTGCAAATAAGCCAGATCTCCCTGCAAACATCTGCCACATTTTTAGCTGCCTGCTCTTACTACTACAAATACTTGGCTTAAACCAGGTGGTTACTTAACATAAAGAAGACTCTTCCTTAGCTTAAAAAGGTTTTGCAAAACTGAACGTTGAAACTACCTGCAGGCCAAAACCAGCTTGAAGAAATAGTGGAGGGAGGGGTAACTTGCCCTCTCAGACTTTAAATTCAAAACTAAGACTATATTGGAGTCTTTGTGATAACAGTCTTGATGTCTTCTTAGCAGGGTTGGGAGGGAAACAAGTTGGACCAGAGAAAGCATTGGCAAGTGCCAATCTATCACCTAATCTAGTAGTGTGTTCTCGACTCTATCCCCTGCTAAACGGAGTGTGCAGATACTGGCCAGCTTCCTAAGTATCTCTAGGAATACTACACAGATATGTGGAGACTGCTGTCAAGGAAGAAATTAACAAACTGTAGTATCTTGTCTTTAACTCATTCTTCACAGAAATACGGGCACTTGACTACTGTAGTGACACTTGTCTCTTGTCATCTCTTCTATTTCAAAAGTTATAATTTCATCTTCACAAAAATAATCCTAAGTACTACTCCTGTAGTTCAATCTGTCTCTTACTTCTAACGCAGGCAGGACTGGAACAATGGTCTGTACCTGGCTCATAGACAGTGACCAGTTTGAGAGTGCAAAGGTAAAAACTGATGTTTATTTTTTTGACTCTTCTAGTATTCAAAATGCTCCTTTAGAACCTACTTAACTGGTGAAATGCACTAATACTCTGCAAAAAGTCTATACTGGAAAAGAGATACTGTGAACAGTCTGCTTTACAAAAAAGTTCTTGCAAATTTTGCTACTACGTAAATTACTTTCTGATAAAGACTGCTCTTGATCAGAAAGAACTTTGATAGTGTAATTTTTTTGAGACAAAATAGATCTAGGATCTTGAGCAACAACTTTCTTTAATTGTAGATTGCTTCCAAGCACGCTCTATTAAAGATAGTATCACTGTTTTTAAGTGCAATTTTTCCCCCCAACCTCCCTCCCAGTAGTGTGAGGCATCAGGTCTTGTCTTGACTGTCAGCATCGCAGCAAGAAACGCTGTTGGGGAAAGGGAGAGAGCTCAGCAAGTCCCAGCCAGGACAGATGTGTGTGCAGCTTTAGTATCACAGGTCTGGCCAGAGAATGTATCCATTTAATCACTTGGTCTTTCTGAGTCTGGTGTGAGAAGATCCGATCTACTGTTCAGCTCGGTTTGCCACAGACCACTAGAGAAATACAGATGGTTCTAAAGCAATTGCTTAAAAAGCATGTTGCTGTCCTCATTCGATGAGCCTTATTAGCACTCTTTCATGGATGACAGACTCAATGTATCTGACTTCCTAATTAGTACTTTCTTATTCTAGTTAAAAGCCTCCTTTGGAAGGTACCAAAATAACTATTGCATATTTTCACTTGCATTCCCTTACTGAATTTTACTTCTGTAATTCTAGTTTACTGTCTACTTCTCGGGAAGGGGAAAGGTGATTGGATGAGTATCTTAACCCTTGAAATTATCTTTCTACATAGGAAAGTTTGGACTACTTTGGAGAGAGACGAACTGATAGAAGCACAAGTACCAAGTTTCAAGGAGTTGAAACTCCATCCCAGGTAAGCTTGAGCAGGTCCAGTAACAGTCACCAAACCAACATGAGCCTTCTGAGCGCCTAGGCTAACGCACCTCCCCTGCCTTGTTTCAGAGATGTAGGTTCCTACTAATACTTGACTCCTGAACTTTCTGCACTCTTCAAGGGTTAGAAGACTGTCAGCTGTTAGGGTTGCACTGCACCTTCCCCCCCTCCCCTTTGTCCAAGCATGTTCCTTATGCCTTTCTCTGTGTAATATTGAATCTGAATTGTGGTATCTGAGATAAGAGTTGTTGAGGTTAGGAGAGCTTTCAGTTCAACCCTACTGTTCAAGCAAGGTGAGCTAGAGCAGGATGCCTAGGGCTGTGTCCAGTCAGGTCTAGAGTATCTCTACAGATGGAGACTCCAGAGCCTCTCTGAGCAAACACCACATTTCCCCCCTCCCAGGAGCGTGACTCTAAAGACAACTGGGCTGTTCATCGAGGATGCTCTGAAGCCTGCAGTCTGGCCTGGGGAGGGCTGTGGCACTGCTGTGCCTGGGTGGAGGAATGCATCCTCTAGAGACCGCAGGCTTAAGGAAACAATAAACAAGTTCTTGCCTCAGACCATAATTTGGGGCTTTGCTCATTTTGGCTCACTGTGTACTGTGAGATGAGCTGGTGACGGAGGTACTTTAGTTGCTGATGCAATACAGAATGGAACTACAGCTGTCCTTCAGGATATGCTTCTGTAAATGAAAGCGTCTTGTACATTTAAACATTATTCCCCTTAAAAAGCTACAATATAAAAGCTCCTTGATTCTTGCTGAACTCAAAAGTACAAAATTCCTATTAGAACTTGTAGATTAAATACTGCTTAACAACTTAGATGTTGAATTTGTCTGGAGAACTGTTTGAATGGGGGGGTAAGGAAAGCAAATGGCTACTTTCTTCTTAGACTTGGACTTAGAGCTAAGACCTTGGCATAGAAGATCTGTTTAATCCTACTTGTGCCTAGAATTAATCTGTGTGGGGTACAGAAACCGCATAACGTGTCTGGGTTTTTTGCATTACAGAGTAGGTATGTTGGGTATTATGAAATCCTGAAAAACAAGTATAACTTGAAACTCCCACCAGAGAGAGAACTCAAAATAAAAAACCTCAAAATCCACTCTATACATGGTAAGAACTCTTGAATTTGGGCATTCCTCTATCTGGCAATGGTTTCCTAGTACAGGCAGCTGATCTCTACTGTCTCTCTCTTGCTAAGCCCCTGATAGGAATGCAGACTTACTGGGATTTGAGAATTCAAATGGCACGGTTCAAATACAATGAAGAGCATTTTGGAGTGCAGTTGCCTCGTGTTCTGTCAGTTTCTGAGTGTCTGGTCAACTGGTAGCTCTTGCGCAACCTGCTTTGTTTTGGGAGGGGAATCGCTTTTCAAGTGAGATTAACTCCATGTGTGGAACTGGATCCACTAATGCTTCTCAGCTTGGTATACACACCTATTTCTGTACATATTGTACTGGTAACTTTGATAAAAGGCTGGAAGTTCAGCACTGCTTGTTCAAGGGGACTTCAAACTGCTGTTCTTGTTCAGCCAGTGGAACTAGAGTCTACATTCTGCTCCACTCATAGGATTCACTGCTACTTCAAAACGCAGCCTTCAGCCTCTGAATACTGAGCTGCCTTTAGGCTCTGAGTTCTCTAAAGTCTATAGCGGGCATTCTGGAGAGTAGGTACTTTCCAATAGGATCGCACTTGGTTTTCATGACCACTAGTGTTTTCAGATTATGTGTGTACTGTGGTATAATGCAACTTTTTCTTCCTAGGAGTTGGGAAAGGCAATGGGACTGATATGAAGGTGCAGGTAATAGTGAGGAAGCAAGTTGTACTAGAATGTGTATGCGCCAGTCAAGGAAACTGCAAGGTGAGAGCACTGTGAAATCCTGTCAGATGAGTTGCAGAAGCTGAAAGCTGACTTGTAGGTCTGAAGTATCTTCCTGTAAAGGCTGAATAATAGACTTAAAGCTAATATAAATAGATGGATGCTGTAAATTCTGAGAGAATGAAGAAGTTAAATTTTGCTAAATCAGAAGAAAAGTGGTGGTATGATAGTGAAAGATTTCCCCAGAAGTCAGTTGAACCCAATAGCTCACTCTGACCCGAGTAGCTTCAATTGCTGGCGATTACTCTAGCACTGCTATTGTATTTGTATAACGTGAATGAGTAGCTGGTATTGTCATGAATTGGTCCCTTGTCTCTCTGCAGTAACTTCTCATTTATTCTGTTATCCAGCTCTTCTTTGATTCTGAAAGTGACTGTGTAGTCATTGGCTTGGAAGACAGCCCTGTTATAAGTGGTGATGTGAAAGTCAGATTTGAGTCGCAGTCTGTAAGTATAACAGCATGGAGACCCTCACCTGAGTGCGAGGAAAGGTTGCAGTGCAAACTGCAGCTGGGTGCTTGGCTGTGCTGTGGGGCAGAATCTGCGTTCCTCCCCAGTGACTCCTGCTGTGCAGGGTGGCCCTGCTGTAGCAGCAGTTATTTCACCTCTGCACAGTGAGTGATGCAGAAAATGCTGCTACATCAGTCTGTGCAGGTGGGGAAGGCATCTGACTGTTCATACAGAACAACTAAGACCTCTTAGTTGAGTACCTGCTGCTTCTAATATGGGTTTCTTGATCGCATGAAGTTTGAGTGACCTAGTCCTGAAATAACTTCAGTGACAAGCAATCTGAGTGTGGTATTGGGCCCTTTGAGTGTACTGACACTGGCACTGTAGCTTTGTAAGCCAAACTACTGAGGACAGGTGGGTACTCTTGCTCTGCAAAAAGAGTTCTATTGTCTAATGGAGTCCTTAAACAAGGTCTCTGTGTTTAGGATCTCCCAAAAGGCTATGATGACTGCCCATTCTTCTTCTGGTTCAACACTTCCTTTATTGAAAATAACAGGTAAGTGATCATAGCAACTGCCTTCAGATCCTGACTTCTGGTGGCTGAGCAGAGTGGAAAGTTCCTACACATGGTGATAAAGCTGGGATAGCTGGCTGATCTTAGCTTCTGTGTGGGCACTGGTCTGTGGCTCTCAGTTGTAGCTTGTGACCAGGCAGTTGGCATGCACCTGCTTGCACTGTGACAAGCATTTTAAACATATGTGAGCTCTTTATCTTAATTAGCTTAATCCATTGAATTCTTTCCTCAGCACCGTTGTTAATGAACTTGAATTCCAAAGGTAATGCTAACTATTAAAACCTAAGGCAACTCTGCCATCTTCTATAGCATGGCTGACTGAGAGGGTGGAACTCATTCAGCAGGCTAGCAGGCAAACATCAAGACCAGAATTACACTGTAGTACTGATGCCTGGGATCGCAAAAAGAGGCTCTTTAACTTACTGCTTCTCATACTTTTGTTAAAGGTAGAGATTACTGTGGTTCTTGTTGAGACTAGAGCTCCTGGTGGAGCTCCAGCCAGTAAAAGTTGGGCTTGCCTGTCTTGCTAGAGAGTGATGTAGAAAGGCAGAGAGGAGATCCTTCTCTTCTGTCTACCAGACTTGACAGATTTAGGCAGAGATAAGAATGAACTTCAAGTATGAGATAATCACTGTTCTCTACATAACTGGAACAGAAGGAAACAATTTTTATTTGAGCCCATCAGAGCATGTAGAGAGGTAGCCATGAGTCTCTGTTCCTAATTCTAAATTTAACATGCTGAGCCAGCAATGCACCTTGCAGTCTAGGTGCGGACATCTAGTTAGACCAAACCAGTGCTGGGAGAAATGTATGCCTGCTGTCTGATAGCCCTGCAACAGTGCCACTCAAAAGTTTCACCCAAGGGTTTTGTTTCCTCCAGGGCTAGGGAGGATGCCCCACCAGACCTGCTCTTAAACACAGTGTAGTAGAGACTATCTCCCCTTCTGCCCAGAGAACTCTGGTAGACCTCAGGTGGACTAGGTCTGCTCAGAAGTGAAACAGCTGCTGAGGCAGTGCTCCTGTCTCTGTGCTTCTAACTCAGTCACAGCTGATGTGCAAGTGCTGTTAAGTGATACCTAGACAAGAATTCAGTAAGCATTGTAAGTGGAGAGCATACCTGATGAGCCCGAGTGCTGAATCAAATCCTTGCTATTAGGAAGGTCAGTTATTAAATTCCTACTACTTGCATCCCATCAGGAGGGCTTGATCTGAAGGTAACACTAACTTTACTCTACCAGCCTTACATTTTTGGGGCTCTGGGGGGAGTGGGGGGGCCAAACCACAACCCACAAACCCATCAGGTTGACTGTATGTTTCTACTTCAGATCCAAAGCCCTGTGCAGGCATGGCTGATGTCTGGGCGTTGTATTTGATATTCCAGGGCTGAGCCTGACGTTCTCGTGGCTGGCTAAAAGGAAAAGCATGTCTTGGGCTGTAAGATGTGCTACCGAATTTTTGTCTTTCAGACTCTACCTTCCCAGGAATGAACTGGATAACCCTCACAAGTCTAAAACGTGGAAAGTCTATAGTGAGAAATTTGCTGTGGAGGTGAACTTTGTTGAACCATAAGGGAAAGCCCAAAGAAGGGAAACACATAAAATTCACCTCTTCCTGGAGAATGTCTTGCTGCTTCAGTACAAAGTGAAGCGGTCTCACTTTGATGTACTTAATGTATTTCTGTGTAGATACAACTTCTCAAATAAACGTACATGAAGTTCTGTTGTGCAGAGCAATACTACTCTGAAGAGTTACTTAGTGTCAGCTGACTGTCAGGTGCGTGACCTGATGGATCCTTTGGAGTTTAGATGTCTCCACACACAGGTAATCCCTACTTTATTAATCTAAGACAAGTGTCTGTGTTTAGGCAAGAGCACTAACCTGATGGTGGGTTGAGACCAGCAGTCTGCTGATGGCAGGGGGGTTGGAAAGAGATGATTTTTAAGGTGCCTTCCAACCCTTACCATTCTATGATTCTAAGAGACTGCTGGAAAAATCTGATGCACCTTCCCTCAGCATCAGGGTTTTCCACAGATCAGTAAAAATATATGAATTTGAAGGGAGGACTGGTAATCTGGCACAGGCAGGCTAACACTTCTTGAGTGGAAGTCTTGGTATCAAACCACTGCTCATCAGAAATCCATTATTTTGAGCAACACCTGAGCTGGAAGGGGGTTGGAGATGGCACAGGTGCTTCTCTGCCACTGTACCTCCCCACAAAGGGCTGAGCTGATGAGTTCCTGAGCATGCCGACTGCCTGGGATCAGTTAGCCAGGCTTGCCTTAATACCTGCAGGGGACGGGTCTCAGCTGCATGCTTGCTCCTTTGAGCTAATACTGCACATGCTTGCTGACCCCTCTTGAGCTAAACTGAGACCTATAATGCACAGACAGTGTTTATTCTGCTTCCACCTGCTCTCAGCAGTGCAGCTCTGCTGTGGAGACTGCTCAGGCCTTCCTTGATGTGAAACATGTTGAGGTTAGCTTCTTGGTTCTGTTACTTCATTAGTATTTTTATTGTTAGGAACCAAGAGCAGCAGGGGACTGGCATAGCTTTCCATAGCTAGTAACTAGCTAAAGGAACAGGCAGAGAGATCTTGCACCTTCCAGGTGCTTGTTTGAGAGTAGTGGCGTACTATGAAGTACATGTGGACTCAAGTTTTGCTGTTGCTGTGTAATTACTTGCTATGAGGAGCTGAGCTGTTGAAAACTCCTAGAGAGTTGGAAGCTGCTTCTGTCAGTGCTGTATTTCAAGTGTGGAAGTTGAAACCTGTCTTGAATGACAAAAAACTTTCCCACCAATTGTTTGCAGCTGTAGGTGCATGACAGGGTGAGCTCTTGTGAGTGGAATTAGCTGGAGGTCATGTAGTCCAGCCTCCTGTGCGAAACAGGCCCAGCTAGAGCAGGCTCTCATAACCTAGTTCAGTTCTGTAGAGCCCCAAGGATGGGGATTTCACACAAGCCTTAATCTTGTAACTACTTTTCTTTCCTGGCTGGAATTTCCCATCCTCTAAGTTACGGCTGTTGATTCTTGTCCTGCCCCTGCATGTCTCAGAACAGCCTGGTTCTGCCCTTTCTCATGAACAAAATAACTGCAGACAGCAGTTACGATCTCTCCTCAGCTTTCTGTTACAGGTGAACAAACACCATTCTCCATCCATCCTCAATAGCCAAGCCCCCTGCCTCACTTCCTCCAGTATATTGCTGCCTTTCTTGCGCTGGGGAGCATGAGATTGGATGTGGTATTCCAGATCTGCTCTGACAGATGCAAGAGGTAGAGCAGAGGGCTGGAATAGGCTGGTTTGCTGTTGCAGCCTGGCCTTTGCTGCACGGCTGTGCTGGCTGGCTCTGTTCAGCTCCTGCAACGCTGCTCCCCAGACCACAGTGTTGCTTCGGAGGGTGCACATGCTATTGCACACAAACCTAGCAAACTGCCCCTCAAGCTGAAGGGGTGCTGGCAAAGTGCATCTCTGGCTCGAGCAAAGGGAGCAATGCCCACTTCCACAGGCAGGGGGCCAAAGCGGTGTCACTAGAGGGCAATGGCAGAACGGCCTCGGTGTCCACACAGAACGTACTGAGAACTGGAATGGGATGCTGTCTGCTTGCAGCCAGTGGCTGATGACTTCAGTTCATTCTGACTTAGCTCTGGCTATTCGATATCATTGTCCTAAGATGCTGTCTCCAGTTGCTTGCAGGGCAAGCAAGGTGAACCTTCTGCTGATGAAGTAAGCCACTCTCCTCATGTAGCATCAGCAAAGACTGTAACAGCAGCAGTCAGATTTTTCTAGCTGAAGCATGCAGCTAAGTAAAAACTACTATGTCAGCAGGAATGAATAACAATATAGCTGTATGAGGGAGATAACTGCATCTCTCCAGAGATCCAAGCACCACTGCTCAGAAGATGGTGGCAATAGCTCCTAAACTCCCTGCAGCAGTGACCCTCTCTGCCTTCAGTGTAGCAGTCGGTCATCCATTACCCATGTGGAACTTAGATGACCTGCTCTGGACTCCTGGCATTCTTCTGGCAGGAAACTTAGTGTGTAGCATTGTAATCAACAATCTAGAAACCTGGAAATTGAGTTGAGCCTTAATATTAGAACTGACTGGTACTAAAAAAGCATCAACTATGGGCTTTATTTTGCATAGTATCTTGTCTGCAGCTGCTTCACACCACCTTGTTCTAGTGTGCACTTCCCCTTCAGTTCTGAGGGCTTCATACATTTATTGAGTGTGAAAAGCCTTTTGCTTTAATTCTGGAGGGATGGTGATGCCAACTTCAACCTCCCATCTTTCTGCTCCTCAGCTAGACAAGCTTGGTGAGTGGTGTTGCATATACAAGTCAGGCACCCAGTTAATCAAATCAAACTTTATTCCTGTGAATTCCTACACCAACATATAAAGTTCTGAGCTGAACAACTGACATGTACAGCTTAAGCAGCTGTGAGTGGAAAAATTACTGCTTACATCAAATTCAAAAGGTAAACTCTCACAATGCATGTCTGCTTCAGCTACCAGCTTCTTGCTGTAGGTTCAGTTCTAAATATCCCACTTCTCTTGAAGCTTCAACTTCTGTATTAAAAACTGCAGCCATCAGCTTTGAAAAATGAAAGCAAAGACAAATCTAAGAAATAGATTGAAGTATTCCACTGATGTGGAGTCAGTCCTCACCTTTTCATAACTATTAGAAACATATACAAATATACTACTTCTCTGGGGTAGGCAACTTTGAAAAGAAGGGGAAGTCTAACAACTCTTAAAGCCTCACCCTCATACCTGAATTACTTAAACATTTGGCATAAATTCCTTTTAAATTACTGACTGTGCACATTATTACTGCCCCTAGTGTACTGGTCAATCAAGGTGAATTGATGCAAGAGATGCTGAAGAGTCTTCAGCCATGCCCTGCCTGTAACTGCTTTTTTCCATAGATGTATGCAAGGGAGATGAACAGTTCCTGCTGCATGAGAAGGAAGGCTGGGGGAAGCAAGAAGAGGTGGTGGAACTGCAGCAACCACCTTTCATCAAAAAGACTGTACCAGTGCCACAGTGTAGTCAGTTTAAGTGTGTGCTGGCTACACTGACAGCAGGCATTGAGATGCTTTCATCTACACCTAAAGCTTCTTCCTTTCTGGGGTCTGGAAGGGTAGCTGTAACATGCAACACTGAGCTGTTCCAGCTGTGACTGCTGTCAGTCACTCACAAGCTGTGGTTGCTGTGACCAGTTGCTAATGTAGCTCTGATGATCTTGGTGGGCAGAAGAGCGCTGGTAAGCCCAGAGGGCAGCTTGGCTGTGCTTTCCACAAGGGTGGGCTGTCACTTGCAGCAGGCAGACAACGTCCCTCTGTGCAGCTCCAGGCCTGCATCATGAGCTGGGTTCCTGAGACCTGCTTTGCCTTCACCCAGAATAGGCAGTAGCTGCTGCTTACAAGCCAGAGCACGCTTGTATGAAGAACAAGCTACTTCAAGAATAAAAGTGGCATCTACAACTAGGTGTTGTTACATCACTTTGGGTAACACTGACTGCAGGGTTAATCCAGTAACATGACCAAGCAGGCATGCCCTCCAGGCCTGAGGGCAACACGAACTATCCAGTCACATGCGCTTTTTCCACTCAGCTGAAGAGACACAGCAAGTGGCAGCACTCAGCCCACGTGAGTGTATGCTACACCACAGAGACCAGGGTGTCAGTTGTCTTTAAGAGCTCAGTTCTGGCTTTCTGCTCCTCTGCAGCTTCCTGTCCTTCAAGCAGATGGACTCATTCACATCAAGGTGACTCAAACAGGAGCCTGCAAAGTTGCAATTCTGTGCTCCGAGCCAGCAGCTATTTCCAGCAGTCTCCCTTCCATTACGTGTTTAATTCAGTGGTGCTCAGTGTGCTCCAGCATGTGTTGGAAGGATTTAGAAAACAGTAAAATGCTGCCACCCACTTGTTACAAATGCTGCATGGACTCTTTAAACACAGGAACTCTACATTCTTATCTCAAATGCAGGCATATCGCAGCTCTTAGTCATACAAGGTAGAGGGTAAACACATCCTACTTTTATAAATCCATTCCCTGGAACAGAGCACATAAGTCAGATGCCAGCTGCCATGACCTAGGAAAGTCACAGAGGAGCAGCAGGGAGCTGGAGAAGGACAGGGCTCTAGCTGAGGGGCGTGTATGATCTCACTGAGTGTGACTTAGACAGGACTGGTTATTTTGAGTCAGACACTTACCAGCAGCAACTGGGAAAGCTACCCACCACAGCACAGATTTTAGAACAGTGCTTCGCCTTAAACAAGTCACAGCCTACTGCTGCATGTTCCATTAAACCCAACAGGTCAACATAACTCTTTTTAGCACCATTACAGGTCAGGAAAATACATTTATGACACACAATGTACCTAGTGCAGAATCTGCAAGATGGAGATGGTTCTGCTGGTCCAAGTCAAACAGCATGCACACATCTCTAAAATCACCTGAATTAAAAAAATTACAAGTCCTAAACTGGAGTTGAGTTCCTAAAATTAGTTCACTGATTTGGCCCTGCTCAGACCACAATGTGATCTACAGGTTTTTGATCATTTCTTTCAACAATCCTTAAACAACCTTTTGTTCTCCATGTGCCAGAAAGTGTCAGTAAGAATCTATTCGTTTCATCATAAGTTTCCGGCTGTACTCGTAGGCAAGGAAGAGTGCCCCATTGGCCAGGAATGCTCGGATCATAGTTGGCTTCAGTCCAGAATACAAGGCAAGGACACCTGGAAAGGAAACCAGAGCTGGTTAGCAACTGATTAAAATGCCTACCTGCATCAACCGCTGTGCTTTTACCTTCGAGGGACACTGAAGTCATGCTTCTGCTCAGAGGGGCATGCACACAGACACAGAGCTGAACTCACTGGTGTCACAGCTAACTGCGGTGTTACTGGATATTGATACAGAAGGAGTACCTAGAGCTGTAACAAGACGCCCCAGGCTGCCAGGCTAGACAGGACTGATTTACCAAACAGCCCCCAGTCAGCTGCATGGTGACTTCTGGAGATCAAGAAAAGTTCTGTACTGAACTTGACCTGTTCCTTCAATTTTCATGTATAGGTTTGGCCATGGGTAGTGAAGCTCATTCCTTTATCTGCTTTTAAAGCCAATAAAAGCTCCGTATGCATTAATTGTCCCCTGAACAAAGAGGCATGGCAGATGCAGTAGGTCTCGATTTCTTGATTCCAAGCTTTCCAGACTACATGAAGCATCAGTATTTCTGTTTGTAAGAAACACTTACTGTCTGTCACTAACACCTTATCAACAGACTAGACTTCTTAAGCAGTTATTGGTATCGGAGGGTACAGATTTCAATCTGCAGCCCTACAGATTCAGTTGATATGCTACATACTCACCTTCAGTTCTCACAACAGTTACAAATGTTCCCATAAAGCCTGTCTGCTTTCCAGCCATTGAAAGAACCTGAATTCGAGATTTGACACAGTCCACAGGATACACAGCAATCCACAGACAGCAGCCTCCAAAACCTCCACTTAGCAGTAAAGGAATGGGACCTAAAGTGAAGAAATAAGCTTTTATACACACCACAAAATATTCACCCACATAAATGGCACATTATCTCATCTACAGCAGTCAAAGAGAACACAGAGGAACCTGCTTATGACAAAAGAGTTCCCCCACAAACCTTTAAGTTAAAATTAAGCCACTAGTAAGTTGCAAGTCTAACCAGAAGCCAAAGGTTATAAGGAATGCCTCTTAGGTTATCAGCCATGCTAAAAAAGTATAACTCGGAATTCTGTTTTGACTGTATTAACTAAATCAACTCTGCTCCTTCCACACTTGTAATCACTTTCCAATGCTAATTGTGAAATGGTTTAGAGCAACATCACACAGTGTCGCTAATCACCTGCAGATTTATTTGGTACAGTGAAGTTACTTTGATCAGTCATTCTTCACAATACAACCTCATTTTGTATGTCAGATCAGATGTTTACAAACATTTTGCAGCAACAAAGACTAGAATGCACGCAGCTGAAATCCTAACTGCCAGCAAGACAAAGTATGATTGTGCGGTCTTTCAACAGGACACAAGCAATCTTTATTCTGGCATCTCCTCATTTTTTTCACGTCTAGTTTTCAATCTCAGTGTTCTCTTACTATCATTGTAATGACAACTAATGGTCAGCATACATTTCAGCATGTATTTGAACACACTGTTTAAGAGAATACAGCTAAAGACAGCAAAATTGCTCTAAGCAGCTGCTGAAATGAAATAGTTCAGAGTTACATTACACTGTAGTGTCAAATAGCTAAGTAGTTTTGTAATATTACTGTTAGCTCACTCTATTCTCCATCTACAATACATCCTGCTCCACTGGAAAGTGGGCACTTCACTAATTCATTACTATACATACACAAAATGAAGTCCTCCATATTCTGTATGTCCAGTTGCCTTCATTTTATGTGTATTTTACAGCTGCCGTGCATTATTAGCATATCTCCCTCCCTTATGTCCCCCACAACCGCATGAAAGGGGCACCGTACCTAATTCATCTTTCGATCTCCCAGAGGCAAAGAATGTCCGGCTCAGTTCGTATCCTCCAAAGAAGAAGAAATAGCCTGGGACTTCCCGCAGCAAAGTGCTTGACAGGCCACGGTAAAATCCCAGGGGACCATCCTTTTGAATAACACCCTTCACTACTGACCAGACTGTGCTGATAGAGAGGTTGATCCAGTTAGCGATGCTTAACAGCCAGACAATAAGAAGGTTACAGAACAGTAAGCAACTGCAGCTACAACTGAGGGTTAGATCCAGTGTGCAGCCAACAGGACTCAAGAAAGGCTTAGAACAAGATCCTGCCAGGAGCCCTTCGCTGGCACCCAGCTATCTCCAGGCTGCAACCCCCCCCAGCCACAACTCGCCTCTGGTTAACAGCGCACTACAAGTGCGACACCGAGCCAATATGGAATTAAAAATAATAAATAGATACAAAAGGCTTTCAGAGATACTGGGCAGGGTGTATACTTACTTGTGTCCCTGGATTATCTTTCCTGACAACTGCATTTCATGCATGGCCTGCAGCCGGCACTTCACCAGCTCTGTGGGACAGAGGACAAGGGTGGCAAAGGCAGAGGCGAAAGAGCCTGCAGCAGCATTCTGTAGATCACTACAAAAGAGAAACTGCAGAAGGTATTTGGGCACCGACCTGCAGTGCAGTGGAGCCACTGCGCCAGCAACCAGCTTCCCAAACCTGTACTCTAAATATCAGCTAGAAAAACCGATGGACAGTCTCGGGGGAAGTCTCAAGGGAAAAGGGCAGTTACTTGAACTAGGGAGATGAAAAACCTAGTTCATCCCGTCTTCATATACAACTCGGATACATTCTTTTGACACTGGAGAAGACACACTACAACCTTTACCCTTCTTGCTATACTTAGGTGATTGCAGAAGAATAAACACTATCCAATCATCATCTTATTGGCTTGTATAAAAATTTCCGTAGACTTGTTTTCCTGCACATCTTCTGGGTCCTAGTCGCTTCCCCAAAGAGAACAGGAGCAATAATCACCTTATATAGATGTCAGTGTTCCCAAATTCACCTTACCAGCACTAACACTGGTTTTCAGTGGAAGATGCTAGAAATCTGAAACCAAGGCAGAAAGGACCACTACAATCTTTCTGTGGATGTGCTGCCATGAATGCAGCCGTGTGAACCTGAGATAGCGCAGACAAACACAAACCACACCATGGAACAGGACAGCACTGTAATCTGCATTGACTCACAGTGTTCCAAAACCAGGACTTACTCTGCGGTGGTATTACACACATCACAAAGTCTGGGCTGCTGAACTGCCAGGACTCAAAAGGCTGGTGCTCCAGGATCGTGCTGCTTCATGACACACTTTAAACGGGCTCCCACAGACACTGGGGTGTTGGACAGGAGCTGCGCAATAGCACAGAACAAGCGGAGCTTCTCTCTTCTTTCCGAGCCTGGGGAGTCAGCACAGCGGAGACTGACCTCACTGCTGCACAGAAACTCTTTCCATGCATGGGAGATGTCTGCCCTGCGCCCAGCAGTTTTATACACCTGTAGTATCAGAGATCAAAGCCACAACTTTTCACCTTACAGAAGGATCTCGGTACTAAAGCTGTGACATGAAGCAAAGCTCGTGACATAGTCAGATACGGCAGTGACAAGGACTGTCGAAGGGGAAGGAATCAGTAACTGGCTGCAGAGCAGCAACTGAACAGTACGCAGCAAGTAAGTGGCAATACTGATTGCATGACCCTTTTCCAGCACAGACAGCTTGGCTTAACAAGGATCTGAGATGCAAGCTAATAAAGCCCAAGACAGAACAAGGCAGTTAAAAACACAGTATGTGGCTAGGCCCTGCAGTCATTAAGCTATGAGATAGAGCAAGGCAATAAGGGTACTCATTAGCATAAGAAAATGCAGAAGAGGTGCCTTAAAACTACGCACTGAAGGGTGCACAGGATCCTTTCTCCTTCAGGGGAGAAAGAAAACCAGATGCTATCAGACTTGAAAAGAATTCTGACACACGTACACAAAGGACTAGACTGAGCCACAATTCAGATCTCTTCTCCTTTTGCCTGTTGATGCTTAATTCTACATATAAAAGGGCAACTAGACCCGCTGTTTAGGCTTTGGTCTTTAATATAGAGGAACCTCCTTGCAGAAGTGATAAGCCTTGAATCCTGTTGAAGTTCCCTCAACTCAAAAGGCCTAATCCAGTACTTTTTTTTCCTGCATGGAAGAGTTTTCACCACACATCACAGGAGCAAGAATCCTCTACTCTTACGCTGCTGCTTCTTCTATAAAAGGCATTTTTCTTGTTTTTTCAAAGAAAATAGCCTGCTGAAGATGACTAGTCACGTACTGAGAAAGTCCAGCTGAGGTGAACAAGGGTAATAGTTTTCTCAGTTTAGACTTCAGCATGAAACAAAATCAGTTCAGTTGGACTAAATGGGCTTTTAAAGGCAAACAGAATTTAGCATTTCTCTTTCCATTTGGTTGTCTCGGTTTAGACTTTAGCATGGAATGAAACCAGTTTGGTTGGACTAAATGGATGTTAGAAGATAAATGGAATTTAGCATTTCTCTCCCCATTTGTTTTCTTTTGACCATGCACCAGTGGCATGTGCTCCTTTAACTGGAAAAGGTGTTGTTTGTAGCTGTCCTTGTAACTGTTTTGCAAGGCTTCACACACTGACCAGGGTGTCCCTAAACACAGGAAGGCAAGGCAAGTTTATTTCCAAGCCATTTAAAGGCATTACTGAAACAGTAACTTCAAGCAAAACTAAACTATTATAGCTGGTTTTGTGAAATCTCAAACACCATAAAGCAATAAAAAAATGACAATAAATTGCTTGAATACGGGTAAGAAAAACAGTCAGGTTCACCTCAGTTTGCAACTTCATGCATTTTTGTCTTCAGGCTAAGACAGTATGACAGTTTTTAAACTGCAGAGGCAATGAAGGTAATTATAGTTCTTTACTTGTCATGTCTGGAGGACAGTCACCTCAGCAGGGTTCCTTCCCGCCCCTACAGCACACTAGGAAGGCTTCTCAACTATTCCACAACAAGAATGGGTAGAGACGTCCTGGACCAACCACACGTACTCAGGGCACCCCTGCAGACCCTGTCGATACAATTCTCTCCTACATGCACCTCGTAAGATGCCCCCACAATGATACAGATGAGGAGATCAAGGGAGCAGGACCAAGGGAGGAATCTTTCAAGTAAAATTAAATCCTTTAGTGTTTTGTCCCAGTACAGCCATGCAGTCACACTATTTACTCTTCAATCAGCAATGAACCAAACAGCCACCCTGGATCTGGAAGGTACCAGTACCTGACCAAGGAAAGAGTCAGACGTCAGAGGCACTTGCTGTTGCCACATATTCAAATTACATTCCTATTCTGCATCCTACTCCAAAGACGTGGAGTAGTACACCTACGTGTACTGTTTGAAAGTTTCCTGCGCTACCTCCCTGACAAACACCCTAAACATGCTGTCTCAGTCACCTGAAGAGATAATCCTAGGACCTCTGCCACTCCGTGGTCTACCTCCCAGGAGGATCACAGCAGATGGTTAAGAAGTGAAGCATGCTGTTGGTAGGCCTTCCTCCTACGTTTTAGCGGGCAGAAAGAGAGAAAGGGTTTGTAAGCTGAGCAAGCAGAAAATCCCTGATCTTAGAAAGCAATAAAAAAAGGTGGAAACAATTCTGTCTCAGCTGAAAGGTCTCAACTGCCAGAAAACAGTGAAAGACAAGGCAAGTAGAAAGCAATTGACGTATCTTTCTTTACCACTTCATATTCCCTGATGGCAGCCTCAGTCTTCAGATATAGCACATCTTAACACGTGACAGGAGAACACCTCATGTAATGCCCCTTTCAGATACTTGTCTTGCACTTGGGTAGCTACCCATGTCATGTCAGTGATCTCAAATTCAGGGTCATGGTTTCCTCAGCTACTCCCAGTTGGAAACAGATGTGACAGAGGCAGAACAAAGCTATTAATAAAAAGCTGAATGTGGTTAACCTTGTGTTACTCTTTGAATGAATAGAGTTAGGACAGTATGAGAAGTCTTTTACGCACTGTAGGGCAGCACAGGGATGGAGAAGGTGTAGCTACTCAGTGCTGCACAGAAGACATACCTTGAGTAATGCGTGACAGTGAGGCACACAGACAGCTGGACCACTGACAGCTCTAAAGTGATGCACCTGGAGAAAAGCCATCCTAGCTAGAAAGAGATTACGATCGTTATGCCAGTGCATAAATCCACGATTTGTTCACTCCCTGAATGCTCTGCACCGCTCTGGTCTCCTGAGCTCAACCCCAGATGCGTTAGAATTACGAGAGTTTCAGAGAAAGGCAACAAGGGCAGCTAAAGGAACAGCTCCTGAGTGCTCACTGACTGGGGGGGTGGAATCCTCCCACCTAGGGAAAGACTCAGGCAGGGAAAAGGGGCACGGAGCAATGGATACAGGTCTGCTAAATCCCAAGTGGCACAGAGACAGTGGCTATGGACCAACTGCCCCTGCCAGTTACAGAATTAATGACTGTCACCCACAGAACTCCCTGCCAAAGTGTACTACAGATGCAAGGAACTTCCAGTTTGAGGGGAGACTGGACAAGTGCTTCAGAAGAGATCCAAAGTCACTGACTGGATCACACCAGGCCCAAGAAAACCTCCGAACTAAGAACATAGCCTAGCAGAGGACTCAGAGTAAATATTAAACACTTTCTTTCTTCTTTCTCATTCCTTAGGCAACCACTTATTGCCAGTACTGTAGACAACACATTGTGCAAAATTAGACCCTCCATCTAACCACCATTACATTCAAGCTTTTGAAATGTAAATAAATAAATTCAAAAAGCAAGGCAATATTAGAAGAGTGTCTTTTCCCCTTAGTATGCCTCCCTGTAAGAGGAACCATTACCTCCCCTGCTAAACCACAACAACGTAGAGAACAAGGGAATTCCAAATTTCAGTTGCTGCAATACTCATTGACTCTGGTAAGATGTTCCAGGTCTTGAATATTCCAGTTAAGTCGTGATTATCTAAACCAGCCAGCAGCAGTGACAAGCAGGTGGCTCTGTTGTAGTCAGACACCTTATCCTAGCACAAAGGTCTATATCCCAAAACTTACTACACTGCATACTGGCATAGGGAGGTCTGGGACATCACTTGCACCCTGACAATACAGTACCTGCAAGTAGCAGTTGCATGACTTCTTATTTATTTTAAAATATGAAACAGCTTTCTATTACTCACCTGAGCTTTGTTTTCCTGTCTACTCCAACAATTCTTCTCACAATTTGTTGGCAAAATCCATAGCACATGAACAGAACAGAGTTCTCCGCGATGTTGGCTACCAGCGCTGGTGTGGTTCCCTTGTAGAAGCCTCGAAACCCCACTTGCTTATAGGTTTTCACAAAACAGTCAACGATTCCTCTGTACATGTTGGGGAACGTCTGCATCTTCACCTTTGCAGTGTCAAAGGGCTGGCCAGTCACCACGCAT
>Ga0181612_148298_pt1 | contig 20246 bp, 16 predicted proteins | sample HoacroProtozoa21_FD_119630 | JGI IMG/M metagenome (GOLD analysis project Ga0181612, IMG submission 119630) | Hoatzin crop microbial communities from Cojedes, Venezuel. Combined Assembly of Gp0051906, Gp0051904, Gp0051908 | reverse complement strand
TGTGAAGAACTAATCATGTCAACCCAGTCTTTTTTTTTTTTTAACTTAATCAGGATAATTACCCTATCAAAAGAAGGATGTGATACATTTTAAATAGACAAACATATTCCTCTATCACAGTCAGGTAGATTTACCAACTTCTTGTTTTAGACTAACAATAAATACACCCAAAGAACTGTGTTCAGCTGTCCACTCCCAACCTGAGGGAACCCACCAGTCTGTCTCCACAGGTGTTCACACATGGTCCCGTATTTTCATGAATGACTTTGGTCACACGAAGTGCAGAGGAGCTGCAAGCACTCGGGAGAATAGCACTGGCCGAACAAATTATCTCAACATGTTGGAAAGAAAAAAAACACCTGAAATTATAAGATTATTTAATTCAAAGATACACAAAGCCCTGCTTATTTGGGAAATAACCAAATGTAAACTTTAAAACATGCTTTATGGGGCAGGCAGCAATACAGAGAGAGCAGAGAGGTCAGAAGGGATAAAAGCTAACCGTGAGTCAGCACCGCAAGTCTGCTGCCGAGACAAGTGGTGTTTGGGGATATATTAACAGATGTTAACCACAGGACACCGGAGGTAATTATTCATATGAGATTTAGAAAACGTGACCTAGAAAGAAGGGTATTTGTTCCCGCTATAAAGAGAGAGGACCCAAAAGTAGATACAGCAGCAATATTCCAATACATAATGGGTTTTAATTAAGAAAACTACAATCAGTTGTACCTCACGAGCATAAGTTGTGACTGGCTTAATTCACAGAAAGGAAAATTAAGGACAGGTATTGTTAAAAGCTTTCTGAGCTATACAGATAGTTCATCATTTTAATGCATGATCTTCAAGCAGGCTGTTGGACCTATCACCAGCAGCTTCTGAGAAGACCTTGACACAAACACCTCTCCTGAAGACAGGCTACACAGTGTGGGCCAGCAGCCTGAACTGGATGATCCCTCAAGAGCTTGTGTCAGATTTGCATTTTTACACTTGTAGTGTCAAAAAAACCAAGAAGTAACATCTTAGAGGAATGTTGTCTCCTCTGGAACAAAACCAGGGTAAAAGACTCAATTTGGCACAACTGACTGCTGCTCCCAGCACAGCACCAGCTCCATATTATCTTTCTTTTTAAATTCAGATTACATACTTGCAAGTCAGATCAAATATGTACAATTAGCTATTCATACTTGGAGAGTTTGCAAAGAATCTATCCACAGAAGGCACCTCTTCATCCCCATGCTGCCAGTTTTATGCTTTCCTATGAAACACATTCTGATAAACCCAAAATAGGAAAAGCTACCTTGTCACACTTCTGTTTCGCACTCCTGTACACACTGGTTTCTCAACAAGGTCTACTTTATCTCATCTTTCGGAAAAAGCCATGCAGGAGGAGAAGGGGGGCATGAGATATACTTCCTTCTTTGCGATGGTTTGTATTACATTATCTTCTTCATTTTTCTTAATTTACTATGCATTTGGTAGCCCCATACAGTACTGTGCAGGAAAGCTTATTTCAGCATCAAAACAGAATTTTATATTTCAATTTACTCAAGTAATGCACGAGCTCTGCTGATGCTGAATTTATTTTAACTTTCTATTTCTATGTGATTTTATTAACTCCTTTATATAAAGCTGAATTAGTCTATTACCAATTCATTTTCTCTTGTGTCTACAAGTATATAGTAATATAGCAGATATATTTGAAATAATAGGAATAACAAAAGTAGTATTATGCACAATTATACCTAGTAGCACTCAAAATCAGACATCGTTAATAACAAATGACAATGTTATATAAAAGAAATACCATCTGAAAACTGATTTTACACGGCATATTAAAGACTTGATGGCTCAGGAGATGGGTAATAGAATAAAAAGCCTTTCATCTCAAGGTCATCAATTCAAATACAAGTCAGACTGATAGTAACTGAAAGCCATTTGATGAGAGCTCTAATGAACCTAGTCTCGTTACTAAAAATTTAAGAATAGCCTTAGCATTTAGCCCTTTTTTGTCCTCCCTCAGACAGCACTCAGTACAGAAATCACAGAGGATGGAGGAGCAGATCCGATTCGGCAGGTAGAGTTGTATTTCCCTTGTTATACGCTGCCAGCCCCAGGCTACTGCTATTTTAGTGGCTTCCTAGCAGGCACCTGTTTGTTCTGTTCCAAAATTCAACATCCTCAGCGCTGCTGGGTCTTTTATTGCTTGGGGGGGTGAAACCCAAAGTTGGGTTTTCAGCTCCTTGAGTGACCACTTCACGTGATGCAGAGCCAACACGCCGGTTGTTTGCCGAGCCGTAACAATTTGGTACATTAACGCATTCTCTTTCTATTTTTCTGGTATGTAGACAATAACATACTACAGTAAAGCAATGCCCTGGGAAAGAGAAGAATCCCTGTGGAAACTTGAGCAACTCTTCAGCTAGCCTCACGTTAGCCAGCAAACAATGCACAACACATCTTGCGTGATTTGACGAGCAAACTCAAAGTTTCTGGAATGAAACCCCTGGTTATAATTTCCTTTGTTCCAGTATAACGCCTACATAATTTACTGTTGATTATAATATTAGCATGATGCAAAGCACTGATAAGAAACCCGCTGATGTTGTCCTTTTCCTTGCCTTTTTATGCTGAATGAGATTTTTATTAAAAAAAAATGAGATTAATTTTCAATGATTGTCCAGAAAAGCATCCCAGAAAAAATTTTAGTTTCGTATTTTTCCTAGGCAAAGCTCAGTGTTTGCACTTGCAAATTAACACCTGCAAATACCTGTTTGCACATATAAATGGGGACACATAGAAGCATCAGTGTGACATATAGTAAAACGACAAGTGGTCCCCATCATCTCTACCTGGAATCCACCGATTCCCTTTTGAAGTGAAGCACCCAGACAACCTCCCTAAGTCCCTTCTACTCTCAATTATTTCAAGATCCTAAAAATAAACTCCATCTTCAGCAGTGCCTAGGTTTAGGAGAGCCATTTTGGCTTTCCGAAGTGAGTAACAGATTCATTCCAAAGGTAACTGGGTGCTCAAAGCTGCAGTTCACAACCAGGATGGGTTTATGACAACTGGATAATCAAACTCCTTAATGTAATTTTTCCCCAGCACAGCACAGGTGCCCAATAACCACGATAAAGCCATCCCTCATCCAGGGGAGACGGCAGAAACCCCCAAACTCTTGCTTTCCTGTGGTGTCTAGAGATACGTCTCAGCCCCTACGCTTCCACTACTACAACCCTGCTGACGCCTGTATTTCAGTGCTGCGCTTGACCACTTCTTCCTAAATCCCGACAATCTCATGACATTTATAACCCACAACTCAGTGGGATTTTCAGATACAAAGATATTTCAAGTTATTTCACATTTAGTACCTAAGTAGGCACTTCTGGAAAATGCCCGCGTCTCCCAGTTGAGCCCTTCAGAAGCAGATGGGAAGATGCCGGACCGAGCTGCAGGCAGACCACATTATTTCCCGCAGAGTGGAGGAACGGCCCCATCCCAGCACCCAGCAGCACTTTGCTGGGAGCTCAGCGGCAGGTTTGGCAGCACTGGACTGCCAACCTGATTCTCCCTTGCAAGCGGTCAGGATTTAGCCAGCTCTGATTACCTGAGGTTAAAACTCCAAATCGCTTTGTTTCACAAAAGAGCTGACTCCTGGCTTGCAACACCAAATGGCCCTACTTACTTCATGTCTGTCCAGAAGACTTCACTGTCAAAAGTAAAGAAATACGGATTTAAGCAGATTTTGGAGTGTAGAAAAGTCCCAAATCCATCATTTAAGGTCATTAGCTCGTGTGACACACCTCCCTGAAGTCAATTTGCAGAGATGAGCGTGTGACAATCGGACTGGAGGTTTTCTCCTTTAATGCATTATTAATTCATTTCTTATTACAGTTGTTCTAATCTTTACGCAGGGCACTGAAGCTCAATTTGTTCTATATCAGCTAATGTTTTTAATAAGCCCCTCTCCTCAGTATGGGAGCTTCCTTAACCAGTTACTTGCCTTTTAAGCAGGTAGAAAATGGCATGACGGTGTATCCTCCTTTTAAATACAGCTTCACATATCATGCCCTGAATTTTAAATAAAAACAAATGAGTACTAAGTTTCACAAGGCCAAATATCTTTTAAAAGGTAATAGACTCATGAACTCTAAATATAGGAACTTTATCACACAGTTAAATGCAATGAAATCTTAATTACAATTTCCCTATCTGACAAAGAGGAGAAATACATTTAAATAAAAAGGTTTTAATACATTGTATTAAATTTAGTACAATGTATTTAAATACATTTAGATAAAAAGATAAACGCAGTTACTTGTGGGGGAGACACTGGAGCATCTATTAAGTCTGAAGCCCCATCTGAATGGCTTTGGGTTCATTCTCTGGTCACGCCGGGCAAAGAGGTCGCGAGGCTGATCCCCGCACGGCGAAACTGGTTCAGCCGGAGAGGAAACAGCATATTAGCCAGAAAAGTGGGTGTCCATGAAACTGTGAACCAAAGGAAAGAAAACTGCACGTTTCCCACACGCAGACGTTGCTGCCGTGCCGAGCACCCAGCCGGCTGCAAAGGCTGCACCACTTCGTGACCTTTCCTGCCGAGCGAGGAGGTCAAGGCACTTCGAAAACACGCAGACGTGGCATTCACGGACATGGTTTAGTGGCAAACTTGGCAGTGTTAGGTTCATGGTTGGACTCAACGATCTCACGGGTCTTTTCCAACCAAAACGATTCTACACAGAAATCTGCTCAGGTCTACACTCTGAATGCTACGCCTACATTTCCAGTATCTCTCCCTTGAAATGGAAGAGCTCAGCTCAACCCATGGGATACTCTCCCAGAGAATACAGGAGAAGGTTTTGGGAAAAAATAAAAAAAGGAAAAAAAAAAAAGGAAAAAAGTTTTTATGCATCTTTTAGGGGCGTGTAAGTGGAAACAAGACAGATTGTGCCACAAGGAAAGCAGAGTAAATCTTCATTCTCTTTTCTCATGCATACCTAAAAAATAGCCAGCCTTCACAAGGTGACCTTTGCAGATGGCTGGTCTTGAAAGAAGGGAAGTTTATAAGCAACCTTACAAACTGACAAGAAAGTGAGGATTTCAGTTCAGAGCTGCTCCTGCAAAGAGATGAATCAAAATATAACCAGGTTTTATGGAGGTTTAGATTCACGCAGCATCTGAATCCCACTGCCTGATTAGTCGGGATTGATCAGAAACTAGTAAATTATTTTCTACTTGAAACAACCGCTGGCTCTAAGGAAAAATAAATTTATCAGTGGATATAATAAAAGAATAAAAATATTTTACTAAAAACACATGTTAAAGCAATATTCAGAGAGACTACGTGTCATCAGTAACTTTGGCACTGTGGATTTTACAGATCACAAAAATGTGCAAAATTAAATTCAGCAGCAGATACATAAGAGAGACTTTCTCAGCCCTGCTCTCTGCAGTAGTTGAGGCCAGTGAGCAGAATACAGAAAATCCCAATAAATGGTATCTCAAAAGAAAGCTACGGTGTAAATAATTCCCATTACACACAAAGCTTTAGCCTTACAGCTCCCATTAATAAAAGTTAATGGGAAATGCATATTTTAACTCCACGCATTGGTAGCACAGGCTCCCTTTTCATCAGCCACAAATGAAAAACAGAACACAAAATTAAATCCTATTCATAAAAAAAACCCACACCCTATTAAAAAAAAAAAAAAGATAGAAATCCCTTGCCAGTGTGATTAGTTTCCTCCAAACACATCTCACCACAGGAAGGGTCCACCAGCACTAAATTCCCCTGGTAACAAGCTTTCCTAAAGAAGCCCAAGCCATAAATAACTCCGTGGCTCCAAGACCTTTTCTCCCTGCCTAACAGTCGTTGGCAAGGACACGGTGAAGGCCCTGCTCTTCCGCTCCTGCCTTTCCACACGCCCCGGGGGCACTGTGAACAGAGGCAAGGTCCATCCCTCCACCGGCGCGTGAGGCAACTCGCTGCCCATGGCCACCATCACCAGCTGCTGGAGAGCAGAATGCAGACTGCCTTCAAAACGGTCAGAATGGAATAATTACAGCACCTTTTCCTATGGTTTGAAGGACCAAACAGATTCGAGGGGCTTTATTTAAGCGTAAAATCACAAGCTACTTGCCAATGAAATGCTGCTGTAGGATAACGCCTAGCTCAGGGCTCAGCTACATGTGTAATAACGAATGACTGTTTGCTTAACTTTTAATCAGAGAAGACAAGTTCCATCTGACATTAGAGAGCTTTCAGGCTTTGAAAGCATGTCTGCATACGTCAAGTAATTAAAAATCACACGGAATTATTCCAGAACATGCATACATGCACAAATACATACACACACATTTATGCTTTTATAGAAAGCACAGTGAAGATAGAAAAGGTATCAAATGGGTCTAAAATGGTTAGATGACATTAACTGTTATGATTCAGAAAGAAAGACAAATAAAATTTACATCCAAACCACAAACATTTATTTTTTAAAAAACGCATTTCTAACCAGTACATGCAGCTGCTTCGTCATCAATGCATGGTCAATTTGCAGTTTTACATCTGAATTGCTCTCCCCACTTTACTGCATCTGGAGAGAAAGAGAAATTTGGCGTTTGAGTAACGGTATGTCATATGTTGAATTTATCTAAAAGTAACGTCTTTATCAGTACAAATCCTTTGTTAGCCTTTCTTTTTTCTCCCCTCTGTATCACTGAGTTTATGTCTGCTCTCGCTCTCCTTGCCCTCCATTTAATTGGAAAAGGACAGATCTTTCCACATTTGAATAACAGAAGCAACATACCCCATGGAATAGAAAAATGGGCTGCAGCGAGAAGATCTGATTCTTATTCTAAATCTGGTTTGTGACCTTGGAACGAGTCACTTCTCTGCACCTCTGTTTCCCCTCCTTTTCTTTGCCTTTCTTGTCTACTTAGATTACAAGCCTTCTAAAGCCTGTTAAGTGTTTATCCAGTACCAAACAGATAAGATTCAGCTTTCACTGCAATCGCTAGACAACACAAAACCAGAAACAACGAATCTTATCAATCGTCACGTACATTATTGCTCTCCTGTAGTCCACTAATGTGAAACACAATTTCAAAGTTATTTTCAATAGTTACTTCAAATTCAAATAAAAAAATATAAAAAAGGTCCATGAAAGAAAAGTGTATTCAAGAGGAAACCAATTCCTTAACTGTCCAATACCGTTCCCCCCACTTCCGACACGTGGACAAAGAGCTGCACTTCTGTATCCATCCCTGGCAGGAGCAGACACGATGCACCGCTGCTACTGCACCAGCACCTCGATACTCACTCCTGGCTGGGCTGTGGTGACCAGGGGCTTCAGTCTCTGCTCAGCACCCAGCTCTGAGCCCACAGGATGCTCGGCTACGTGCCGGGAGCAGCAAAGGCAACGGGGAGGCTTTGGAGCTTTAAGACCACTTCTCTTGCTCTCCCACCTGAGAGTACACGTACACAGTGTCAATCCCAGGCCACATTCCTATGCCACCATGGAGCAAAAGAAGCACACAAGCATCGTTTTTTCTTTTCTTGCCTTTGTGGGTCACCTTTAAAAGTGATTTTCTTTCAAGACTCTCTGTATGAATGACAAGATATTCAGTGAGACGTCTTAAGGGAAAAGAAGTGATAAAGAGAAATTCAGCTAACCTATTTTCTTTCTTGTCACTACCTGATAATCTCTTTATCTGGTCTCATTTCACCAGTTGCAGACAGACTTATTTCCCCACGGACAGACCCAATACTTCTTCCAAAACACACACGTGCACATGCACCTCCCTTCCCACAGCATTTAAAATTCATATTGGAATGTCTCCCTGCTATTTTGGTGTATATATAGCCAAATTCAGCATACATAGATGTACATGCATAAAATGTACATGCTTATTGCCACACACATCTCTAGTCTTTCTTCTAGCTTCTGTGGTTATAGGCACACAGAGAACATTCACACAAACCTCCCCGTCAAAATAATTATGCAATTTCATGGAAGCACAATTCACTACCACATATATTTTAAAGTTCAACCCCTTTGTCAATAAATTACGGTTTCTGATGTGAACAGAAAACATTTTCTAAATCTCTGCAGTGATTTAGGAACCTCAATACTGCTTTCAGCTACACCTTAATCCTTCTTGCCTTCTATTGAGGCTTTAGCTTCGAAATGTTTACTCTCCTGCTGGCAACACACTCGGCCTTTTATAGCGCCTTTACCTTCACAAAGTAATGGAACGGCAATTCGTAATGCCAAATGCAAATTGCCTGATCTACAGCCTGCGCCAGCTGGGCACAACCCAATGGAGCTGTGGCAGCCTGGTCCAAGGACTGCACGGCGTGCCTCAGCTCGAAAGCCCAACAAACCCAAACCCAGTCCCACGCGCAATCACTAGGGCTTGCAAAGCCGAGTACAAAATCCCTGTGCTGTGAAACAGTGGCAATTTTCAGGATTTTATTTTATCACAGGACTGGATTTAGAGAGTTCAAGACCAGAGATGCTTCTATTACATCAGGTCCAGACTTCCTGCCATTACACTTCCCCCAGCTACCTCTGTATTAAGCCAATTCACTTGTAACTGATTAAAACATCTACTCCAAACCAAAGAAAAAAAAAAAATCTACTTTTTATTTAGAGACATGAAAAAAAGAGGAAACCCAACATTATTTTAATCAGAGATTCTGGGGGAGGAGGGAATTATGATATGTATGCTCCCCCTCCCTATTTTTTAATCTAACTCCAAAATCACAGCAGAGAATAGTAACTCAGACGCTTTATAGCTGAATTCTTTTTTATCAGCTGTCTCCTATCTTTACCAGCTGTTTGTCTGCTCCTCCCATTTATGCTGTGCATCTTGGACTTATCGATCTAGTAAGCTTTAAATTACAGCTATCCATGAAAAAAAAAAGCAGAGGCAAACCATAACAGGAAAGAACAGACCTGATAAAGGATTTCTGAAGGGCTACTTACTTTTGCTAAAAGAAAATCTTAATGGAATTTCCGGGAGAGAAGGTCTGCAGGACTGAAGTTATTGGTGTGCTGTCTGGAGAGAGGAAGGGTAAACACAGCTCACAGATTGAAGGAAAGGATTTATATCAAAAATGGTTCCAGTGACAAGTATAGGAAAACTTCAAAAAAACCCCAGAAGATACGGTGTTAGGAACCTCATCTGTATTGCTGGGTGTTTGTATTGGGTTGATTAAAGCCAGCCAATTTACAGCAGTTCTTGTTGTTTCAGGCACAGGCACACAGTAAGAACTCATCACTCTCCAAAAAACACTAAAAAAAAATGTTTAACATGAACAGGGCTGAGTATCAGCAGAGTTGATTTCAGTGCTCAAGTGCACCTACTGCAGCTTTAACTCAAAGACTGTCAAAAGGTATCACTAGAGGCTTTCACCAGTGACATACCAGGACCATCCTGCTGAAGGAGCTAAGCTGACCATAAATCTCCACAACCCTCCTCCACCTCAAACCCAATATTCCACACAGTGATACTGCAATTCCCTGGAGAAGGTGATCTGGCAACGTGCATCACACAGGGAAGGTTATCCATCATTTTGCCCAAGTCTTTTCTGTAACACAAGGGACGGATTACGATTCTGGTCTATGTCCCAGGTATTCCCATCTGCAGTAGGAAGCGACCGTCACTCCTCCTGCGTAACAGCTACGCAACAGGCACGGATGGCTTTTGCTTCCCTTGCTCAGGTGAACAGCTCTCTGGTCGAATGAAGCTACTTCAGTTTAAAAATCAGCCATGACACTTATTTCACAGAGGGCTACGGTGATGGCCTTGGCTCTGTGCCCTTGTTACCGCTCTGCACAGAAGTACCCCCACGGCCACGTGTAGGCTGCAGAGAATTCGCACCAGCAAAAAACGTCTAGAAAGATTGTACCTAGTGCTATGCTGGAAAAGAAAGCATTACTGAAACAACGCCAAGTCTTGATGAAAGAAACTGTCTCCCAGTCTACGCTGCAAGCTTAACCTGCTGCTTGGTTCTCGATGTCTTACGTACTACAAGGGATAAACTGGGATTTATGATGACTGTCCTAGAGACCTCGTGGCCTGAATCAAAGCAGTTATGTGCCTTGGTCTTGTAAATCTGATGGGATTTTTAAAGATGAGAAATAGAAATACAACCTTTTTCCTCCATGGGTATGGGCAAAGTGACTGCACGTCTGGATTCCCAGGGCTGCTTCCAGCTTCGCAATGGCATTTTATTGTTACGATGTTCTGCAAGTACAGCCACTTTGGTCTTTCAATTTTCCAAAAGGTTAGAGGGAGCTGACAGATTTCTAAGTGAGGGAATGCAGTTCACACTTTTATTTACTCAGCTGGTCATTCACCAAATTTGACACTGTATTTCAGCTGAGTTACACATGGTGCTGAGAACGGGAGAAGCAGCAGGGCACAAGGATGGCTTTAAGACATCTCTGATCCCTGTGTCGAGCTACCCAGAGGCTCCTTGGTCTCAGCAGAACCGGGAACAAACGCAGTAGCCAGGATCAGAGCTGGCATCACCTGCAGCCTCTGGCCACGCCGCAGATGGCACGGGCGGCTTCCCGGGCCCCTCCATCGACTGGCTGCAGAGGGAGAACAGACCTGGAGCAGGGATGAGCGGTCCCTGCTGCAAAGTGACCTTCACATTTCACCCACCCATTTCTTTCTAAAAAAAAATACAGGAATCAATGAAGCACAAGCCTCTGAGTCAGGCTCAGATAACGTTCTGAAATGAGAAACTAAATATTTAAACGTTACTTGAATTTAAACGTTACTTGAATTGTGCCTGTTGCAGATCCCCACATCGCTGAGGAAGATAATTAATAGGTTTGGCCCAGAGGATCTGACGAAGCAGAATGGTATCGAAAGGGGAGGGCTGGCCAGGATGAAGCTCTGGTGCTGCTCTGGCCGCTCTCCCGCAGCGAAGCCCTCCTGCGGCACCGTGCTCTGCACGCCAGAGCTGCCGAGACCCAACGCTGCCCGGCGCTGCGGACCACGAAGGTTTATCCCGCTGCCAAGCGCTTCGTGTGACGCAGGGATGAAAGGACCCCAGATCCCAGCACTCCGGCCTGGGCAGCGTTCCCATCAGCTCCAGCACCACTGCGAACGAGGAATAAGCTTCACTTGTGCGTATTAACAGCAGAAGGTTTTTCGAAGAGGAAGTTTTGTCATACAATAAAAAGATGCATTGACCAGCTTGGAAAATAGCACAGGATGAAATGGATAAACCGTAGTCACAGCAAAAGTTACAGCTTCTGGATCCCACGTAAGTGCAAACGTGCTGAAGGGAGTATTTACAATTACATCTTCAGACTAATACCAAGTACGTGAAATTAATATGGGTGAGAAAAGAACAAAGAGAGAGAAGGAATTCTTAATTATTAAAGAAACAAACATATTTAGATGTAATTTTACCCAGGCGCATTATGAATACAACAACCCAACAAGGCTGCAGTGCTTCTGAGAAAAGCCAGTACAACACTTCTACTTCTTAAATAATACGATTATTTTCTTTTCAGGAACAGCAGGAAAGCACTAATTTTATGAGAATGAAATTAAATGCCCATTTTAGTAGACGTGTTCTGCCAATACTCCAGTTTTCCCACCAGAAAAAAAGTGAATATTGTGTTTCAGGTCAGTCTGACATTTAGAATCAGGTGGCTCATAACTACTGCAAGCACAATGTTGCAAGTTTCTCAAATATCTGTTTATTTAAAGGGCTATCATAATATGAAGAGAGCCTTGAAATACTAATCACATCTGTCTAAGACCATCGCATGACGTTAGCCAACAATTTCTGTGACCTGCGGTACCAAAAAAAGCAGGCAGCATGAACAAGTTTCTGTAAATCAAGCATATTGGGCCAGATTCTGGTCCACAATTACTCAAGCGTAAGAAATGTGATAGCACTTGACCGGTACATTATTCAGATGTGTAGTGAACTTAGCAATCTGGATGTACAGCATTACAAGCTGTTGTAATGGTTACCAGAAGAAAATCAACGTGGCTCTAACGGGCGTACAAAGGCTAATGCATAAACGTGCACGCACACTCTCTCCCTTAGGCTTGTCACTAGCCAGGCATATCACAGATATTTTTCCCTAAAGAAAATGTCAAGGTCTATGCCAAAGCACTCAGGGCTCGCGTACAGCACTGCCACACGACCACGGCAGGTAAGTGTTCAGCGGTTAAACCTCCTGCCGTGACACACATGCATGCATTGACTTTAAATTTACAGCGAACGCCAGGTGTTATTGTCCCTTAAGGAAAATCGTGACTGGTAAGCATCACCTCTGCCAATGGTTCCCTCTTGGGTCAATAAATCCTGATAGTCAATAAAAGTCAGCGAGCAAAACCGACACGACCACAGGAGCCTGTGCATACCTTGGGGTAAAATTTGGCACACTTAGTATCTGCTTATTAGTTAGAATGATTTTGCATTTAAGGTCCCCAAGGCATAGAGCACACTTTCACTTGATTTTAGCAACCGTCTAACACACAACACAACTCTGTGTTACAACATTCCCTGCGCTCTTCACCGTGGAGTACCTGCAAAGCCAACAGCACGTGGGCTGAGGAAAGGATTTCTCCTGAACTGGTAAGGCAACATTGGGAACACCGACGTGCCACCTAAAAAATATCCACCCTTCTCCATGAGTTCCATGCATTCCCATCGCAGTACTGGGGTTTTGGGAACGAATACAGCCAGAAAACTTCGTTCTGTGTTTTCCAGATACAGTTAGATTTCAACTATTCACACCCATGTGCCAAAACACACAGTCGTTCTCAGATATTCTGGAATAAATCTTCAACCAGGATAAATCAGCACAGTTCTTTTGAAGTTATTTTTATTTACACCACCTGACAAACTATTTCCCTAATATTTCCTTGTTAAAAATTTTATACATGAGGAAGCTGTTTTCCACTCTACAACACAAAAGTCAATCACCTTCAAACTGCCATGATACATGAACTCAGAAATACCAGAAGGACTTAACCCATGAGTCTCAGCGCAAACAATGTAAAAAGGTTTCTGTAAGTATTTTAAAAATAACACTGCCCTGATCACAACAGATCTGAAGAATAGTTTTAATGAAGGTACACTTTTTTCCTCTTGTAAAGATTCTTCATTGCTAATCTGTAATTTTCAGGGTTCTTTTTCCTGGAAATGAATTTTAAATGCACTTGAAAAATGTCCAATGCTGAAATCGGAAACTTAACCTTATAATACATTATTCTATGTTCAGATTGCTAATGATCATACAGACTAATAAGTCACTTCTTTGGCATCTGAAATGATAAGTAAAATCATGAAACAAGCAAACTCAAAAGATTTCTAAACCCAACTGGCAAATGATTTACAGACTAAAAATTTCTCTAGAGATTGACTTATAAAAGTTAATGACTTTCAAACAGAAGGAAAAAAATCAAGTCAATAGACTGAAGTTGTTCATTATAACTCATTTGTTCAATTCTAATCTTGATTTGGTCATCAGCTCTCTGCTTGCTTATATGATGGTCAAGCCATGCAAATAAAGTGATATTTGTTCACATAACAATATCAGACCCTTATATAGCACTTCTACTCATCAAATCTCAAAGCATTCTGCAAAGAAGGAAAGCCTTGTTATCCACAATTCAGATAGGGAAATTGCAGCAGTAGGATAATTGCAGAGCCAGAAATAACACTTCCGAGACCCAGGCTAATGGCCTAAGTAATAAGTAACAGCACAGGGCATTTTATTAACACAGAAGACGACTGAGGTCAAGCTGGGCGATTTCAGCATTGCAACTTCTGAACTGCTGAAAGCGCAAAGAAAAGTGAAAGCAAAAAAAGACCTCAATTCAATGAGTGCTTTACATTGGCACTTCAGACATCAAGCATGCTATTAACTCCTTCTGTTCACAGATAGGCATAAAGACTTTATACCAAACAACCCCCCCTCAAGAAATGCTATTAAGCATATGCTTAAGTTATTACAGTACTCCAAACATTGAGAGTCCAAAGAGTTTCAAGGGGGTTTTCTATCTATCAGAAAAAATACATGTTTCTACTGGAAAAGGCACTGTATAGGATTAAAAGCTGTTAAAACGCATGCTTAGAAAACAGCATTTTCCTTGGAAGAGACTAATGAGTCAGACTTGTTTCTCAAGACTTCTACGCATGGAGCTCTGCTGCGAAACAGGCAAGAGGTTTGTTGAGAGCTAATGATCCTGGGTCAGAATCAGACAGGCCAACAAGAAGGACACCGCTGCGGGTGTTTGCTACCCACCACCTGATCAAGAGCTAGAAGTGGATAAAGCCTTATTCAGCCTCCACAATCAAAGGCCCTGGTCATCCTGGGGAACTTTAAGCACCCTGATATCTGTTATCTTAGCAGTTGCTAAGATGGCAACTGGTGGCGCACAAGCAACCGAGATCTCATGAGCACATCAAAGACAATATTGCTGAACTTCAAGGGAGCAGGTTGGCTTGCTCAAGGAACTAGCAGGTATAGTGTCATAGACGACTTCCCTGGGGTGCAGAAAGGCACAGGGGAGTTCCTTGATCTTCAAGGAAAACCTCCTCAAAGCACGAGCATAATCCACCCTGATGAGTGGGAAGCGGAGCAGACGCGGCAGAAGGCTGACTTGGCTGAACGTGGAATCCCTGACCGAGCTCAAACGCCAAAAGAAAGTGAACAGAAGGTGGAAATGGTGACAGGCTACGCGGGAGGACTATAGAAACCCTGCCCAGACTGCAGGGGCAAAATTAGGAAAGCCAAAGCCCAGGTGGAGTTGAAACGGGTAAGGAATTGCATGGCCAACAAGAAAGGCTCACCCATACGTACATCTGCAGCAAAAGACCAGGGAAAATGTGTGTCACTCCTGCATATGTCAACAGAACTACCAACAAAGGGTACAGAGGAAGGATGAGGCATTCAATGACTTTTTTGTCTCAGTCTTTACTGGCAAGGCCTGCTCTCAGGCTGCCTGGATCTGTGTTCCTAATGTCTTTGTCTGGGTCAGGGAAGTCTTGTCTACAGTAGAGGAAGATTTTGTTGGGGACTACTTAATCAAACTAGACTTACACAGGCCTATGAATGTGCAGGAAACAGGCTGACATCATTTTAAGGCTGCTTTTTGTATCTTTGAAATGTTGTGGCAATTGGGGGATCCTTTTGATGACTGGAAAAAGCAACTGTCCTGACCATCCTCAGGCAGGAACAACATACACCAACATCCAAACGCCTGGGGACCCTCACCTCAGTCCCAAACATGATTATTGAACAAATCCTCCCACAGGCAATCTGTTTAAAGATCTCTTATCTCCATTAACAACTTAGACAATGCAAGGGAATATGCTTGCAGCAAGTTTCCAGATGACACCAGAACTAGGGAGCAGATGACAGGCTAGAGAGTGGGACTGCTGGAGAAGCGGGCTGACAGAAAGCTTACAACATGCAGCCCGAGCAGAGATGAAGCTCTGCAAATGGAAATCCATGGTGCAGAAAGCAGTTCAGGGAAAGACAGCCCGGGGGTCGGCCAGGAGCTGGCAGCAACAGTGATGAACGCCAACCATGCACTGGGTTGCAACCGCAGGAGCATGGCCAGCAGGTCAAGGAAAGCAATGGTTACTCTGTTCAGCACTTGTGTGACTGCATCTGGAACAGAGGGTCCAGTTTTGGTTTCCCTGTTACAAAACAGACACTGACAAACTGGCAAAAATTCAGCAGAGAGGACCAAGATGATGAGGGGGCTGCAGCACATAACTTAGGAGAAGAGGATGGGAGAACTGTGTTTGTCTAGCCTGAAGAAGAGAAGGCTAATTACTATTTTCAACTGGACAAAGCCCTGAGCAACCTGATCTAATTTCAAAGTCATGCCTACATTCAAGCAGGAGGTTGGACCAGATGACCTCCAAAAGTGTCTTCCAGCTTAAATTATTCCACAATTTCAATGGTTTCTCCTTCACTTGTATTTATCTAAGGGCATATCATTGGGCATTCACTTGTAAACTATCATTTGGAAATAATTATTCTGACTTTGTGCAACATTTTCAAATGAAATAAAAAACTCCGTATGTATTTGAGAAGCATCCAACTGCAGGTAAAGAATATCACGGCCTAAAAGCCAGGCAGCTAGAGCCAATTCAAGCATAATCAGTCTCTCATGGCACCAAACTGCCTAACTGAACTTCTACCCTCTGTGCAAGATGGACTTTTTTGCCTCCTCCACAGAAGAACCAAGATGAGGGGTTCACAGTCTCTCTGTAAATCAAGATCATTATCAAAATATAAAGATCAAAACAGGAGATGCCTTCATCGATTAAAATCATGGTATTCCATCCTCCAATAAACAAAAAATTACTTCCCTTGCAAAAAGACAACCTCAGATGTTTAGTCACAGACACCCATTTTTACCCTCCTGGCAAGTGGAGAACGTGAGCAGGAGCAAGTGACACACATGCATATTTAGAATTAAACTTCAAAAGCAAGTGGTTCATTAGCGTAACGTGATAAAAACTAAGACATGTTTGAAGGAACAGCTATGGTCTAATAAAACCTGATTTTGGTTTTAAAAACAGGAGAAAAACTATAGCGTATTTCCACTGAAATATATAAACCTACAATGAAAATCAATTGGTATTTATAGACACTGAATAATGCACTCATTACTATTCATTCTCATTACTGTTCATTTTGCAACCATCACAAAAAATATGGTGACTGACTGACAGCTTTTAAAATATTTTTATGCCTGAAGAACCAAAATAGATGAAAGAGATCTGGAATTTTGAATTCAAAAAACTATACAAACTGCCAACAGTATAGTAACCTAATCTTCCCTTAATTCCTTCTTTTATTTAAAGTTCAAATCTCCCCAATCTTTTGAGTTAATTTGAGTAATCCTTTTGTTTTTCTTTTTGGCGGGGGGCGGGGAATCATATTTCACTTGTACTTGGCTTTATTAAGCTACGAAAAATCTCTGTATATCAGAAAGAGTACTAGCAACGTTTTCCCCTAATTAGTCCATAAAAATGCTAATTTTTCTAATGAATCAGATTGAAATATCACAGGAGTAGGTAACAGCACAAATACAGAGTTTGCTTATGGGGTAGGCTTTCAGATTCATTTTGCTAATCACTGCCACAGCACTGGGCAACTTACAAAGCCAATATTATAATCAGGTTAGAGAGGCAAAACATGCTCATCTTCATTTTTGTGCAAAATAAAGGCAGTTACACGCACATGCATTCACAGTAACCATGCGTTCATTTCTATATGTGAAGAAAACCAGACCCACGATGTTTGCAGCCCAGCTCCTCTGCTGTGATGAGCCGTTCTATCCCCATCACAAGCAGAGGTCCTCTGCCTGTTTACTCAAGCTGAGGATGTGACCATAAATCTTTATTCTGCCCAATTTCACTGTTAATATAATCCATTTCTGAAACCGATAAAATAATGCTTTCTTTTGTCATGGACCAGTAGCTAATAATGTCACCAGCCTGAATCATACTGAAATCATTGTCTGTCTGCCCCGCAGCATCTTTCTCTATTTTTTTTCCCCTGCACTTACACTTTTGCTCTTGCCTTCGGTGCTGGCACATACTAAGGCGCTTGTATCCAAGTCACAGATCTAGGAAGGAGTGGTCTTTTTTCAAGTCAGAAATCTACTAGAATCAATGAGCTCTTAGAGGAAACCTCTTAGGGCTTGACCTTCAGGGTGGCCTTTTACTCTCTAAACCCCGTGTAAAACAGTGATTCTGCCAGTCAATCCTTACTAAAAGATTTAAAGAAAGCGACTGTTGCCTATTGGTGGCACCAGAAATCTAAGCAGGAATTAAGCAGCTTGAAAAAGCCTTTAAATTCAACTTCTCATTCTCCCAGAGCTTGCCATATATTCTTTCTGGCCCTGTGTTCCCTTACCCCTTTGATCATTTTATATTGAAGTAGACTCTTGTTTAATACACAGCTAAGACTGCACGATAACATCAAAACAGGAGGGGACATAAAGAACATGAAAGAATATGAAGTCAATGGCTTCGCCAATCACAATACATAAACAGGCCTAGCTAAAAGCCGCGGCATCACAGTGCCGTCTTTCTGCTCTCACAAAGCTGCGCGCAGTGTCAAGACCAACTACAAACTGAAACTAATGATTAAAACTACATTGGGCTTGCTTTCTTCTGCTTTAATTGTTGTTCGCCTTGCTCAAAGGGTACAGGTCCGCACCTCTTTCTATGCTTCACCCCAGCAGCCCACCGCACCAGCTGGTCTGATCAGCTCTCCATTAGACATCTGGGTTTCCAAGCCAGGGTTTCTTCAACGCACAGAAGTTGCACAAGTCCATAAAACAGGGTCCTTCACCCTTGTACCATCATCCTTACAACAGAGGGCCAACCATGTTCTAACCACTTCCAGAGGTATTTTTGACAAGAAGCAAAACGGGAGAAGAGCTTTCACTGAAATGCCTCTCACGCTCTTCTAAGAACATTAACACAATTCAACAAAAAAAGAAACAAAGCCTGGCAACACAAGACTTTGTCTTCTTGATCCCCAACATCTTCCTGTTTTAGTGTTTACATAAAATTACGCAGTATGTGTCGGAGGCCAGACAGATGGAAAAGTTGACATCTACTGTCTAGAACTCCTCTCACACTTGGTTTTCATACCATATTTCTCGGCTGCCTACACTCACGCTAATCTGATAAAATCACTTTACCGACTTGGAAAGCAACATATCACTTGTACTCAGCTCTACTATTCATCAGAGAGCCACGACGGCAGCTCCATCACTGATGGTTAATTATCCTTTCCCACTGGATGTCAGAGACAGTTGCATTCTCTGCAGCAATTTATTCTTCTTTCCATGGAGGCATGAGGTGGAAGCTGAGGCCTATTGAAGTCAGTGACAAAAGCCCCCTTGACTTTAATTGTGTCACGAATTCATCTTTTAATGGAGAGAGACCTGCGTAAGTGTTATTTAGTATATGATGTCAACACTTTGAGATAACAACTGACAGGAGAACAACATGCACATTACCAACGGTGCCAGGATGGGACACAGCACTCAAAGACTCTGGACGCCATCAGATCCCTGTTACAGGACCAGACAGGACGGTGGTACAGCCACGTCTCCGGTGCCACCCAACAGAAAACGGCCTCCTGTCTGGTGAAGCCCACTGCACCCAACATGGTCTGCAACACCTGGGAACAGCCAGTGGGATGGATCTCATTTGCTTGGTGGGGTGGATCCACGCGTCAGCTTGTAGGCTGGCTTTTTCACATGTAGCGTCAATCCCCATCTACAAAAGCAGTGTGGAATAGCTACGGCGTTCTAAATTCGCAGCGTACACTGCACCTTAACTTCAACAGAGGCAGTGAATGAGAAGGCAAAGGAGTCTCACCTTTCACTGACTTCCATTCCCTTTCCCCCTCCTAGACATGCTGGCAAGCATCATGGCAGCATTGTCCAAAATACTCGCTTCTTGCAGGAAAAGCTTATAGTTTTCATTTAGAGAATGTTTCAAGTAAATGAAAAAAGAAAGATAAAATCCAAGTGTTGAAAAACACATACCTTCTGAATCACAACCTACTTTGACGACAGTTTTGCCCGTTTGGGGGTTCCCCCCCCATCAGCTCTTCTGACTTGCCCTGTTGCTGAGCTAGTGAGTTCACCTGCATTAATCAAAATGTTTCACTTCAGCATCCTTTGACTCCCAGCTGGACAACCCTTTTGCCCGAACTCCCAGCCAGAACGAAGGAGAGCATGTCCTCTTCTGCATCGCTCCTCAGCCCTCCCTCCCTCCGCCATCTAGCTCTCCATCCTACAGAAACAGCAGACGTTTTAATAGCCCATCACCACAGCAAGACAGGAGGTACCCAACTATCCCCAAACGCACACACTTGGGACAGGACTATTCTCTTATTTCTGCACAGTCTTCTCAGGCTCCATCTCTCCTGGCTGTTCCTGGATTCTCATGTTTTGTCCAGCTCATATCCAGCCCATGCTCACTCACTGACTTCTATATGACTTTCACACTCTGTGCAGAAACTTCTTTCAGCTATTCATATAACTGAATAATATTATTCAAAAATTTATTTACTGAAAGAGTGGCCAGGCATTGGAACAGGCTGCCCAGGGAAGTGGTGGAGTCACCATCCCTGGAGGTCTTCAGAAAACATGTAGATGTGGCACTTCAGGACATGGTTTAGCAGGCACGGTGGTGATGGGTTGACAGT
>Ga0181612_124649_pt1 | contig 20247 bp, 10 predicted proteins | sample HoacroProtozoa21_FD_119630 | JGI IMG/M metagenome (GOLD analysis project Ga0181612, IMG submission 119630) | Hoatzin crop microbial communities from Cojedes, Venezuel. Combined Assembly of Gp0051906, Gp0051904, Gp0051908 | reverse complement strand
TGTGTATACTCCTTATCTGTATCGTTGTTGTTACTGTTCCCTTTGTTTGCTGTTCTGTTAAACTGCCCTTATCCCGACCCACCAGTTTCTGCCTCTTTCTTTCCATTCTCCTCCGCACCCCAGCGGGGGGAGGGGCAGCAGAGCCACAGCAAGACTACAACACACACAAAACACAGAACAAAAGAAAATTACATCTCTACCATCCATACTTTCCCAGACAACATCTCTGCTGGTTTCCCAGAAGCCTTCCCGAAATGGAAATTGAGCAAAAGACAAGACCATTACTGTGCTCCTACAGCCCATGCTGTAGGATCTGATCAGATCACAACTCAACCTCCAGGAAGTGCAAGAAAAATAGCTGCTTGCCTCCACTACAATAGCTGGCCTCAGACCTTCATCCTTGCTTCAGAGAGCCCTCATGAGTGTTTGTACAACAACACTGCTCTTTTCAGGCTCCCCTTGTGAAAACCGATCATTTTTCTCTGTTACATATCTCTCTCACACACGTTATGTAAGTCACAGTCCTCACTCTCAGTACTTTTCATACTTTGTAGTTGAGATGCCATCCATGGGTATCTGCGCCGTCTTGTATGCTTCCTTCGGCTTAAATGAGCCTCTGGGAAGAGTGGCAGGATAAAGGGGGTATTGTTCCATGTACTCTGATAACATGCATGATTTCTCACTCTCGTCATAAGGCCTGGTGTGAAGATGTGGACAACGGTGATATCTGCAATGGAGAAAAATAGCACAGGAGTTTGTGATTCACAGGTAGTTGATGAATAATACCTTATCATATAGGCAGACTGCAACTACAAAATAGTGGATAAGTAAGCATTGCAAAGACTGTTTCAGCCTTGATTATTTAGTGTGCAAAAGCATAACTCGCACAAAGAAAGGGTTATTTCTATCTACTAAGATAACCTGCAGTCAAAAATGTCCGTGAAGCAAACAAAAACAGCCTAAGAAAAACAAGTTCACCTAGATGAAGAAAAAAGCAAGTTAATTTGAGATACAGCCAAGTCCGCCATAATGTTCTGGGCTAGAAACTCTATTTCATGTCCCTTTTGTTCCATTTATCATAAATTTATTACCCTACTTTGCCCACATATTCAGCTTGTAGATAAGTGAGCAAAAGGGTAAGAGTTTGGGGGTCTCTGTTCACTCACACTCGGGCAGCACTGCTCTGCCCATCTCTCTCTCTGAAAGCAATTCGGTCTGGGTACTATGAGATATGTCCATAATGTGCACCCAAACGAGGACAGTAACAGAAAAATGATTTTCTGACAAAGCTCCCTCCTGACTGAAGCTAAAACACCACCATGGATCGTCCATCATTACTGGCCATCTTCTTTCCACATCGGGACCAGGCCAGAGCTGGGTGAGCAAGGCTCATCCTATCAAAAAGGGATTTGGAATCCCACTCTAGGATTTCTTCCCAGAGACAACAGTTTATGCCCCTTTCTGGTTTGAGTCAAACCCACTAGAGTCAGTGTGAAGGTTGCTGATTCAGGACTTCAGGAACGAGCCCACAGGAATTACTGTGAGACAAGGAGGCCTCTGGTTTTATGTCTCATATATCATTCCTGCTGCAGTCAGAGTGTTCCCTACTGGATGTATGGTCTCCAGTGCTATGTCTCGTCCAGAGCTGAATTACTCATCTGAAAGGGCTTCTACACTTAAAAAAGTCCCTGTTAAATTAACTGCTGGGAAATCTAGGATCAGTAGATGTCTCATTACCTAAAGTTATGCACATAACCTCCAGTCTACATTCAAGGGTACACTTTCATATACTGAATCATCTTCCAAACTAGCACGAGAGGGGAAGCAGGGCCCAGAGTTCTCAAAAAAAATTCAGCATCTTTTTGACAAGCCATTTTCTCACTCAGATTACAAATTCTTCTGTGAAATTATAAATCAGGAGAAGTCCTGGTAGATTCTTTTTTGCCTTAGAGAAGTTTTGATTTTGGAACCAAGGGGAGTCCTTACAGGGAGTAAGGCAGATATCTCTGCCAGTTAAAATATTAGAAGAAAACACTTTAGAGTGGAAATCTCAAAAAAAATAAAAAAGAGAAAAGAGATGCCCGCTCTCTCAGGAACCTTATAGAAATCCAGCTTTCACGTAACTGGAGGAGAGAAAAACCTGAAAATGAAAAAAAGAATAACATGCTCACTCTTACTGGTCCATGTGACCTTGCCGAAATGGATTTTGTGACAAAAACCTTCCAAACGCAGGCTGCACCCACACTTTCTGGCCACACTTCTGGTCTTCCAGCATTCCTAGGATTTATTCCTCCTTCTCCAAAGGAAAATGATCTGGCTATTCTTTCTGCGTAAAATCTGCTGCTTCACTTCACCCCCAAGTGCACTTTCTTCCCCTTACTCCCTTAAAGTCTGTGACATAGCAAGCTAGTCTCCAGCTCGGCTTTGGTGTGTGTTGATGAAGCCCTTATGTTAGTTTTTTATGGTAAAACTGCACTCAGACTGGAGTGGGGGAAATAGCTATACTACGTAGTTCGTCATGGTCCTGCATACGGTGCAGACACTGGCCAGCAGTAGCATTTTGCAAGTAAGGAATGGCTGATCAGGAACAAACTAATCACTAATACCATCAGTTCTATCCCCTCACAGCTCAGCTGCACACACAGGGTTTGGAGGGACTCGCCTGCGACGTGAGCAGAGACTCTGTGCAGGTCCCTGCCCATACCAGGCAGGCTCTCTGCTGCAGACCTGTTACCCACATCCCGATGGCCACCATCATGTCAGGGTCCTGCACCTGCCCAGCAGCACTGTCAGCACCAGGGAAGGTGAGGGGTCCTGCAGAGCAGCAGGACAAGGGTGGGTAATGCAAGTCCCCTCCAAAGACCCCAGAGGAGCAGGCAGGCAATGGTTGCTTGTGGAAGCTATGTTCTTCCCCTTGCAGACACTGCTGGCAGCGTGAATGCTGGGGGACTTCTCAGCAGCCCAGCATGGCAAAAAGGCCAGGATCTACTGCAGACAGCAGGAGACCCAGGCTGCCAAGTTCTTTGCCCTAGGATGGAGTTAAGCCCTGAGCATGGTCTGGCAAGACAGGTGGCTTTATACCTGGAGTATTCACCCACTCTTCGTGTGTACAATTCTGCTTGCTTTGTTGAACTCTAGCACCCACAACAACAGAATGAGATATTGTAAAGTTAGCTCTTGGGAAAAGCACTTTTCCACAAATAAATCCTTCTTGATAGGGCAGAGAAGTAAACCTGGATGTTTTGTCTCCTATTATTTTGCACTAAGTTGTGAGGTATGCCCACAGGTTTTACAGTAACATTCACTGTATGACAGACTAAGAGCAGAAAGTGACTATCAGTGATAACGCACCACCAATACATGATACCATGAAAGTTTTACTTCTGCATCCAGAGAGCTATTCCTGAAAATATTTTTTACTGGAGATTAATGTAAACAACAGAGCACGACTCTTAACAAGGGGTGGAACAATGCTAGACTTCAAGGTTTGCTAGACTTCACTTCTCCTTCTGGCACAATGAGTATTTATAAAACAATTACATGATTCTTCAGTACTGAAATCACTGCTATATGACTGCGGCAAGCCAGCACCTTAATGTCAGAGCTAAACTGTTAAAATTACTGTATAAACTGTTTGATATTACAGTGTCAAACTGTACCCTATTTTCTAAAAACTGATGAAACGTAAATTTTGACATTTGATATGTTTGTCTGCTTAGATATTGGGGTTTTTTAGCTAACTCTACTCTGATTCTCACTTGTGCGAATTATACTTTATTTGATTGAGGTCTATCGAGCTAGCCTGACCAATATTAGTAATAAAATATAACAACAAAGAAGCACATAGGGTTTTTTGTGAATTGTGAAACAGTGGCAGACTCTTGGGGGTAAAAAGAATGCAGGTCCCCTGCCTTCAAAGGAGTTGGGTTCATCTAAGCAGAAGCTGAGATTAAATGTGATCAATTTATGAGCTTACATCAAATATTTGTTTAAACTAGGAAGGACAACCTGGAGCCCATGGCTCAGGACCAGAATTCAAGATGATTTAATTCAATTTCTGCATTCACCACAGTCTCCCTGACCAACACAACTCTCTGCAAATTACAGATAAAATATAGCCTTCTCCAGAGTAGGAAGAGGAGGGATCATGTAAGATTTATGAGTTTCTCAAGACAAGCCTTTCAGACTTATCTGATTTTTTAAATGTCTGTGATTAATAGTAAAAGATCATCACAGTGGGCTTGAAATGCAAGTGGAATGGTAAGAAAGTTGTATTATTAAAACACTAATTTATCCCAGTTATGTGGCTTACTGTCCACAGAGGTCATGGATGCCATGGTATTACCACTTGAAAGAAAAAACATAAGGCTCAGAAATGGCTGAACTTTCATGCAGGAGAATGTCGTTTCCCCTTACATAAAAAAATTGGTCCTCAGACTAACCGTCACAGGGAAAAGCAACATCTCCTCAAACACATAATCTACTTCAGGTACTGTCTCAAATTTCCAGAGTCAGATCAAGTCAATATTACAGAAATCTCTAGTTTAGGTGGAATGAAGACGCTGTCCAAACAACCATAGGGATGTAAAAACGTGCTAAAGAACTGGGGCAGGCTCCAGTAGCAGGAATTGATTGCCAACAGTCAGGCTGCAAAGAAAATCACTAACGGTGAGTCTTTATTTGTGCAAATCTCTTCTCTTCCAAGCAATGGAGATGCAATTAGAGGCCCAGCTACCTGACTGAGTTACAAAAGAACGGAAGACGGATTAGATGTTTGTCAAGGGAAGCAGAGCATCCATATGCAAAGTGTCAAAGTATATCACACATAAATATTGAATATGGTAAAATTATCAGGAAAATGAAAACACATTATGGACAAGGGCATATGGAAAGAACAAGGTTGTGCTTTTAGACAGTGAACAGTTTTGAAACAAAAAAGTAAACGCACAATAAAATCAAGAGATCCCTTGAGAAAAGTCGTAACAGTACAAATAATATTAATCTGAAACCCTTGGAAGGTTAACTGTAGATTCTACACAGTTCAGAAGCTTTTTCCTTAGTGTGCTATCAGAATGCCGAACTCTGGATGCCAAACTTCACTTTTCTCCAACACATACACTCACCAAATGCTGGAACAAATGGATCAGTAATCACCCCAAAATGAATAAAACTGACTGTAGAGAAAGAGAGGTTTAACAAATTTGCATGCACCGAGTCTTCACTGTTATTTCACACAAAAGTTTAACAAAAGAGAAACATCTATTTGCAGATGTACGGTACTCTTCAGTGCCAAAAGAATGAAACATATCATTGCACAGTCTTCCAAATTCACCCTAATCAGAATACCACCAATGGGAATCCAGGGCAGCTGGAAGGAGGACAGAACCCTGGAAGAGCACAAAACCCTGGGGTTTGCTATTACATGTGATTGTTGCTGTGCCCCTTTCAAAAGCTGCACAAAGTCATCACGGTCACCCTTTTTTAGTGACCTAGTGAACTCTGAGCAAGGCTATGTATTAAGCTCACTGTTCTCCTCATGGCCACTGTTGCCTTTATTCATCATATTTTTTATCTTGTTTTCCACATGTGCAACCAAGAAAGGAAAATCTTTTCTATAGTCTTACTAATCTCCTCTCAAATAACCCTTAATGAACATGAATTGTTGTCATTGGTATTATTTTAGGTATTATCTATACTGTTCAGAGAGCTTTTTTGACTTACCTGTACTTCAGTACCTGAAGGTTTACAAGAGATAATTTGCAGAAAGAAGTACTATCTACCTACCTCTTTCATACATACCTTCTTTGAAATAATGAAAGTAAGAATTCATATTGACTAATTTAAAACAGAAAGTATAGTATGTAGAAAGGAAGTCTCAGAGATCCCGGCCATCTTTAACCCCCAAAAAACTGTGCAAAACCAGACAATCATGCAGATTGAGTAACTCTCATATGTTGTCAGAGTTCGCTCATTCTAGCTAAATGCAGCAAACAATGGAGAAACTGATGCCAAAACTCAGTTTCAGGGATCCCAGAAGCAGTCATGGTGAGAGCACACACTAAACATTTGTGGCTGCATTACTTCTGGCAGCTGACCCAAGACATTAGCAAAAGAAAGGTCCAAACAATCCAATAACTATCAAATTATTTATGGAAACAGTGTCCATTGAAATTGGAATATGCTCTTGACAGGAATCAGGTAGATATCTATGTCCAGGGATACTAAACTTAGGCGGTGGTGGGTTTAATTTTCACAGAATGAATACAGCGGTTTATCTGTGCCCTCCAACTGAGAACAAAGTTTCATACCCTTCTTCCTCAAGAGAGCAGTTAAAGTGTAATTAGACCTGTGATGAAGTACTATAATGCCATCCTCACTGCAAGTCTCAGAGCTCTCAGATTTCAGCACATTTGTGACTTACTAATACAAGACCTAGTGAGGTCTGTCCTTGTGCGTGCATACACACTGCACCTAACCAGCAATGATGGAGCAAATACCAATTTCTTTTACATCTTAGCTTGTATAGCACTACTGTAGATCAAGGAGAGGTGCACACTTGATACAAATCTGAGATTGGACAGAAAGCTAGAAAGGTATTTCAGATAACTAAAAAACTAAGGTTTACATATCAGTCCTCAGAGGGTTCATCTGTAAGCCACAAAGATTAACCAGTTTTAGTAGACAATGTTGTTGCTCTATGTGAAACAAGATGCTTGAATTTTGATGCTTGTAATATCACTGCAGACAGATGCCAATGAGCTCTATCTGTGCTTAGTATGCAGACGAGGTCAGTAAACTCCAACTGGGATGAAGGGGACAGAGACAACTCAGTGACAACTTCTCCAATCTACTGTTGAATGGCTCAACTGTATTAAAGGCTAACAGGGCTGTTATGGACTGGAAAACAACACCTTTAAAAGAATGGTCATTCCATAGGGAGGTATCGAATGAAGGCAACATCCCTTCTAGACTGCTGACTGTCAAGAGCTGATTGTATGGAAGACAAGCACTATTAGATATTATGTTTTCTGCTTGCATATTCACTCTATATAGGAACAAACTCCATGCAAATAACTACATTAGAAACTTGGAGAGAGTCAGCAAAAGTTGCTGACTTAGATAATGCCAAGGCTTCAAGAGTAGTGGCCAAAAGAAAGACTGCACTTAAGGGCCTCAGAGAAAGGAATGAGGGAATGAATGAGTACTGAAGACATCTCGGTACGTCTGGTGTGCCTGTTGAAATGTTAGGGAATGGATTGTATAGATTAATCGTGTCATCCTTCCTCACTCTGAAATACACTGATCATATAATATCTCAGATGTCAGTAACATAGTATATCTAGAGTGAACAATGACTTAGTGTAAAACAGTCATGAGGTTCTTCTGGACAGATGGCTACCAGTCCTTGCAGATAGGATGAAGGGTTCAAAAATAAAGTACACCCACACATGTTGAGGTCAGGACTGGCACATAGTAACACTATTCTGGGTGAATTAATTGCCTTCTGGCTGCAGACAGGAAACAAAGCTAGGTACCCATTCCCCTGTGCTGCCCATTCGTTACTTGTTTGAAAGTCCAGGATATAGCAATGTTATGCCAAAAAATGGAAAACATGCATGCTCATGAATGAGCTGTTGAACCAAAGTGTATTCTGTGTCAGTACTCATAAACATGTGAGATCTTAATAGAGATATTATCCTTTTACAAATGTGAAGTAAAAGCAAATCCTTCAGTCCAAGCTCCCCAATTCTGAACTCCCCTGGACTTCTACTTTGAATACAGATGTCGTGTTTGTCCTCTACATAACAGAGAGCTGAGATAAAATCTTGCTATCTAAGCATTACAAAGATTTAAGAAAATTTATGTTTAATTCAGATGTTTATGACTTCAGTTCTAAATTAAAAAATCTGTTAGACTTTTCCTAATCGCTCGTATTCCAGCTGATAACTTTCTGTGTATACTCAGATGAAGGAAAGTGCAGTCTAGCTGAGTGATGGGGAGAAAAAAGAAATAATGCAGAGAACTGAAACATCTGTGAAAACTGAAAGGAACCTAAGCTGTCTAACAAAGTGCAGAAGTTTCTCAGTGACATCCAAAGTTGCTCTCCTTCACATCTTTGCAAAGCACGGGTAAGTCCAAAAGGCCATCTGAGGCATGACAGTAGCACAGAAACTATCACAAACTGGATGCAAACTAATCCAACTCTCATTAAAGAAAATGGTGAAATGGATATACAAGTACTCAGGAAACATGGACAGAGGAGGTTTTGAGAGTAAAATTGAATGCTTAAACAATAAAGATTTTTAATCATTTGTGAGATGTGAATTCATTTCAAACAGAAAAAGTTTCCCGTGGTTTTGTGCTAAATTAACAGCTGTTGCCTTTACTTCCACTGAGACAGAGCATGCTGGAAAACGAGAACAGAAGGTGTTATATAGAGCCGCAATGGTACGCCTCCCATTTGATCTTGAGAAGCTCCTGTGCATCCAGTGCAAGATGCTCAACGAGGTTTCTTTGAGGAAAAAAACTGAAAATATTTTATCTTTGTTCAAAGCTTTTCTACCAGTGAATCTCACTTAACTGACAACCTCCAAAAAAACTAAGCAGAACTTGTTTTGTCGTATTTCTACCAGTGGAGGCAAAAGCAAGTCTAAGTGACTCCACAGGGGCTGCCAAAGGAGGCTGTATTCAATTCAGTGGCTGCTGAATTCTGGCTACATCAGTATCTGGGCCATGTGCCCTGCAGGTTGTGCTTCCTGCCCCAGCACTACACCAGAAGAGTGCAGCAATACATTCTTTTTACCAAAAACTGAATACAATAAGAGGGACTCAAAAGAAGGAGCCACGTTCAGTTACCATTTGTTCAGCAGACAAAGGACACTGATGTGAATGACAGCAAGCTCATGTTGCCTTAGCCTCTGCCGCCAAACTCGCTAAAGAAGTGCTGTGTGGTAACTGTCCAACCGTAAATATGATGTGGCCATTGCTGCTTGAAAGACACGCTAGCCTAAAGCGGAAATCATGCTGTGTAGCCATACTTTAACGGCAGGTATCTCCCTCAAAGGTTAGAGCCAGGACAGAAACCTCTACAAAATGAGAGGCAGGATTATCAGACAGGATTTTATGTACCCACCTTGAGTTCTGTCTTGGGTGCCTTAATATTAGAAGGACATCAGACTACTAGAGTGTGTGCAGAGGAGGATGACCAAGATGGTGAAAGGCCTCAAGAGCAAGACTTAAAAGAAGCAGCTGAGGTCATTTGGCTTGTTCAGCTTGGAGAAGAGAAGGCTGGGGGGTGACTTCATCACAGTCTACAACTTCCTCAAAGGGGGCAGTAACAGAGGAGCTGCTGATCATCTCTCTCTGGTGACCAGCGAAAGGACACAAGGAAATGGAATGAAGCTGCATCAGAGGAAGTTCAGATTGGACGCTGGGAAATGGTTCTTCTCTGAGAGAGTGGCTGGTCATTTGAACAGAGTCCCCAGGGAAGTCATCACAGCACCAAGTCTGGCAGAGTTCAAGGAGTGTCTGGACAATGCTCTTAGTCATGTAGTTTCGTTTTAGGTAGTCCTGTGAGGAGCAGGGAGTTGGACTCGACGGTTCTTATGGGTCCCTTCCAACTTGAGATCTTCTATGATCCTATGATTCCACAGAGTTCCCTACAATGTGGTAGTAGCCTGAGTCCCTTCCCTCTGCTCACACATCCCACTCTTCCCTCTCTCACAGCAACCCTCTTCTTTAGAAAGGGGAAATTCTCTCCCCAGCAGTCTCCGATTCCTCCGAGCATCCCATCCAATTTTTCAAAATTTGCCTCAAAACCTGTGGCTCACGTGCACTTCCACAAACCTGGCCTGGAGCCGATACAAATCTCTAAGGCAGGTGGAGTGGAAATCCAACCCCACAGTTTGCTCACTGTGCCTACGCCCTTGTTTTTCCTTCAGATTTTATACTACTTTAGCATGTTCTATAAGCTTGGATGATTCACCTGACAGAGCAGTGGGATGCTGTGCAATCTGTAAATGTACAGACCACAGCGCAGTGTCCTCAAATTCAAGTAAGAAAGAATATTTATTTTTTTGTAAAATAACTCCACCAATTAATTTCTGCTATAAAAAATGGGAACTTATTTCCACTGAAACTAGGGCAAAACAGTAATTTTTTTTATGAGACAGCTGAACAGAGTTTTAAAAATTGCTATGGGTTCAGAGAACCTGGAGCAATACATTCAACGGGAAATTTGTTTTTGCACCAGCGAAGTGAGGAGCTGTTCCTCTGCAATCAGTAGATTTAAACTGGTGTACCACAGGCATACTTGAGAGGGAAATAAGGTCCTGTGTTCTTTTAACAGGACCCAAGCCTGGTGTCTGTAAGAATGAAGGCTTCTGCAAAACAATTTCCAAAAGCATGTTTTCACCAACTGCTCCAGCTTTCAGGAAGCAGAAGACAAGTACTGATAAAACTTTGCCAGAAGGTCTTTAACATCTGCTGGCTGTAATCTATGTCATTTCTAGCATACTCTGCATAATGCAAGCCAAGAATGGAAAGGAGGGGGGCGAGGAAGATTTACAAACGGCTCCCTCACTCCTACATTAAATTTGTCCCTCCCCATGCAAAGGGAACTCCAGTTTTCCACTATTTCTACTTTTGTATTACATTTACAACCTGAAGTGCAATGGAAAAATCTGGTGAGCAACATGGCAATACAGTCTCACAACACAAAGAGCACGGAAAGATCATAAGCTGCTCTAAGAGTCCATCTAGCTTAGAGCATTGCAGGCATATTTTTGCCAACTGTTAAAAGAGACAGTCAGCTTGCTTTGTTAGGATGGAATTTCTTAAGCCGTGAAGAACATTGGATGGGGAAAAAAATCAAATGGATTAAATCACACATCAGGAAAAATTTAAGTTTCCTGTTGAACTATTCCCTGTATAAAAGAATGCCAGCCATGAGCAAGCTGTCAGAAATCCTGAAATTCTGAACAGCTTTCCATTTCCAGAAATGGAAACATGGACAATCAGTCATTTTTCACTGCTGGCAGGTGATGGGCTTCCATATTTCCAGACTTAGAAGATACACAGTCAGCCCTTTCAGGGACAAATTGATTTCCTAGTCCATCCTTTCTTGTAGCAAAATGCCTTTTGTATTTTCATCTCTGTTTTATCAGACTTCCACCAGTTGTAAGTTTGAACTGGATCCTGAATTGGTCACCATTGTCTAATCCTAAGAAAACAATAACTAACAATCACTAAGAATAACTGCCATGACAACTCGGATGGGTTCTGTTCACTTAAATGTGGAAAAAGTGTATATTTCTGGTGAAAACTTTGAGCAGTCTCACTTTCTGCAAACAGATGCACATACCTGATGTCAAACTGGGCCTGTTAATAGTAGGTTCACCATAGGCCCCATGGACAATGTTGTAGCTACTATCATCTCCTTTTTTTTTGTTGTTTACTTTTTTTTCCCCCTGAAGTGTGGGAATGGCAAGAGAAAAATATAGAGACATACAAACCTTGCATATATGGCTCAGTTTCTACCACAATATTCTATTAGATGTCTATATTACTGTTGCATGTGGCTATTTATGCGCTAATGCTAAAAGCACAAGTAACAGTTGATAGTCACTGTTGCTGTTCTATTTATCATGAACATTTCTATAGATCTCCCTGAGGTCTTCTTAAATATTAATCAATTATCAAAATACATTTCATGAGGCACAACGAACAACCAGAACTTCAGAAATTCTTTGCATGAACCTCATCAAGAATATACAGAAGTAGATATGGAATTGAAAAAAACAGTTTCTTTTGGTAAGATATATAGCTTGCACAAACGCTACCATTTTATCCCTTCTTACAAGTAGAGGGCAACAAGTTTAGGACTGTCATGGTTTAATCCAGCAGCCAGTAACTAGGACCACGCAATGGTCCCAGGAATGGGAAGAGAATGGATGAAAAGTAAAACTCATGGATTGAGATAAAGATGTTTAAAACGGCAACAAAGAAAGTAATAATGACAATAATTAATAAAAGACCATGTAAACCAAGCTATACACAATACAATTTTTCTCACTGCCCAAGGACTGATTGTGCAGCCAGTCTCTGAGCAGTGATCACGGAACTCATAGAGCTCGCAGATTTTGCCCAACTCATGAACTCACTGAACTCACTGAAAAAGGCTGTACTCACAGAAAAGATCAAACTCATAGAAAAAGGGATCGAACTCACAGAAAAGGGTTCCGGCCCTCGGTCAACCCCCATTCATAAACTGAGTGTGACATCTATGGTATGGAATATTTCCACTGGCCAGCCTGGCTGTCTGTCTGTCTGTGCTCCCTCCCAGCTCCTGCACACCTGCTCCTTAGCTGAATATGAGAAACTTGGAAAGATTAATTAGCAACAACTGAAAACATCAGCGTATTACCTTCTTATACTAAATCCAAAATACAGCAGCAGAAAATTAACTTTATCCCAGATGAAAACAGGACAAAATTTCATCAAGGCTACTGGTTATTCTTCAGTTACAAACCATCGCTTTAAATGCAGGTACCAGACAAAAAAGTACATTATGAAAGAGGTCATACTAGTTAATCAGGTGTCCTTCTAGGCTTGAAACTTATTTACAAGGCTACTTAAGGGATGTAGATACCTATCTTCCTTTTGAAATCTGCTGCCACAGGTAATTTGCCTTCCATATTTGAAAGCTTTTTAAAAGACAGTGTAGAGCTTGGAGACATGCCAATGCACTAACAAATAGTTTACAACCATTCACTCACAAGGGACACCAGCCTCCAGAGTACGCTCCCCTCACCTATTTTCAGTACCAGCAATATTAGTCTTTATGCCAACCTGCACCAGGCTGCAGTATGTCAAACTACTCAGTCATGAGCCATTTTTTTGGACACTTAAATAAAGAGCAGTAAGAGTTACGGAAGGATAAGTGACATACCAAATAAAAAATCTGCCTGAAATACTTTCTCTTGTAGCCAGTGTATTATTAAAGGGCCATCTACTTAGTTAAAAGTTTCTGGTTCTGCCTTTGGCCAACTCTTTCTGGGTATGGTGTGATGCCTAAATATTGCAAACCTGGGTGCTAGAATTTATTAAGGTCTTTTGCTCATCTTGCTTTCCTAAAAAACTTTACAGAAACCTAAGATACTTCCAGATTACACAAATTCTAATGAGGGTAAATTTGCACAGAGTGAATTTCAGATGCTTGTCAACAGCTATCTGTGACACTCTGAATACTAGTGCCCTTTCGGCAGAAAAAAAATGAAGCCTTCAGAGTTCCTAAACTAGGCAACTGTAACAACAAAAAATAGAATTAAACTCTCATAAGCTTTAGGTAGGTTATTAAATACTAGTTTTAACTACAATCAGGTTAACTAAATCAGCAAGCACTCTTAGGTTCTGGGGAAAAAAATACGTTCTTTTAATTAAAACTGCCAAAATATTTTCTGGAAACCTACAACTTGTGTACTTCTTACAAGGCATTAACTTGTGAAGGTTATTCTTTAGGAAATTACATACGCATAAGCACGATATAGCTAGAACAGAAGCCAAAGCATTCAAGGCAGAGCACCTGGCACCAAGTGCTAAGTCAGAGCAGCCAGAGCATCACCTAGCACTGCATTCAATTTTGGCCAAAATAGTTAGCAAATGCCCCACTGTAGATAAAGTAGAAAACTCAGGTGCAGCAGCAGCACCTACGAGAAACTCACAGCTATTGGAGAATTGTAGTCACAAGTCACAAGTACCCATGGCCACTGGCAGCATGACTGACAATCCAACACAGAAGGTAACACGTCCTGAAGACAAGTCCCCCTTGAGAAGTAGTAAAATGTCACATCCATGGGTGTTCCATGTTGTGCACAAGGCCACCCTTCAGGGCTCAAATTCATCAGAAGGTCAGAGTGAGCATCGTCTGCCCTGAGGTCTGTGCTGTCATGCTGCACCAGACCGGAGGAATGGGGTCCTTGGATGCGCTACAAACCGTGCTTCTGTCAGGCAAGAGAAATCTCAGAAATCAGTATCTGCCTTCTACGGCTATCCTGCACAGTGAAGAAGTTCTAGACTATACATTGTTGACCACTGTGGTTCTGTCCCAGTAGCCAGCCCACCCAATTCTCCCCTGACAGTTGCCTTTACCAAAAGTTACCAGTGTTTTTCATTTAAAATTGGTGGGTCAGCTGGATTGTGCCTACTGAGCTGAAGCCACGCTCACTGCCCGTTCTTCTTCTCTTGACAGCCTGATTGATTTGCTTTCTGAAATTCATGAGATATTGTGTTAAAATGGTCATGCAGTTTTGTGTTCTTTCTTATTTCTACACACATCGTCAAACCTTCTAAATCACTGGCATACCCTACTGATAGGAATTTGAATTGCTCCGTTTTTCCTAATGCATACAATTGCTTCCCATATGGTCATTTCTATGCAGAAAAATGCAAATTATTCTGGAAATTTTCATGCAGCCTACACGCACTCCTGATAAAATACCTAGACTGACTCCAGACTGTGGAATACTCTCTTTACATTGACACAATACTTTATACTCAGTGTTGCTAAGCACTGTAATTGACAAAGCACAATAATATTTTCAAAGCAGTTTCTGGAAATGGTAGGAAACATGAAGGGGCTTTTCTTCAGGATTTTTCCATTTTGAAGAAGCAGTCTGTGAGCACATAAATAATTTGTAAGCACAATAAGGACCTCCTCCAGTCCTTTTAACAGCCAGCTAGGATCTAGAGGCTACACCTTGTTCATCCACATTGAAAACACAGTTCCTCCAGGTTTCCCATCAGAAAAATCTCTACAGGAGTCAGGTATGTGGAGGGAAAAAAGCTGCAAGCTGAGAGCAGCAGCTGCTGTCAGGTGTGTAAAGAGATGCAAGAAAGATGCTGGGGGCTAGAAGGAGTAAATGTCCTTAGAGCGAGGATGGGGAGGAACCATGCAAGTAGACAATAAAGGCGCTGTCTGGCCTTAGACAAGAGGATAGACAGCATAGAGGGATATCAATGGATTGAAGTGAATTAGGGAAAGCTCTCAGAGGTAAGAGAACACCCAGGGCTTAAGTGGGAAGAAAGAAGCGTGGGAGAAGTGGTGTCCAAGTATTAGGAAGGAAGGCCACTTTGGAGATCTGCATTTTGCTTTTAGTAAACAATCTAATTATACAACTAGGCATCTTGCACGAGTTGTAGAGTAACCTGGCAAAATACACGCTGTGTCTTTGGCATTTGAAAGCTCCCTTACACTACTGCATTAAACTGCAGGTACTTGAACTCCCGTTAGCTCGCTAGCGAGAAGTACTCAGTCCCTTTGAACGCACATCTGTCTGCAGCCTTTTAATGCTAAGTAGTGTGCATAATATGATTTATAATAATAATATACATGAATTTTTGAAACTGGACATCCTTCATTCCTGGCTTTTGGCTTATGCAAATGCGGTAATCAGACATACTTCTAAGTCCCACCAGTGGTGTTTACCGGAAATGCAAGTGCAAATCTTACGCTAATCAAATGTCACAAATGAATGAACTATTTTGATACTGACATGATTACTTTTTAATAAATACATCTGGAAAGGTTGCTCTCAGATTATGGAATTTGAAATTTTCTGACATAATATTCCTTTTAAACTCTACACATAACTTAGATCTTACAACAGTTAATGGAACCAAACTGCAAAATGAAGAAAATAATAGCAAGAAAACACTTGAATTTCCATTGCTTGTAGCAGATCAGTCCAGCCCTGTTGTCTGTGGTGTGTGCTATAGTTTAACCGACACAATCTAACACCAAATTTTCCACAGGTGAAGACTCACTTGAGAGCCACAGTTTCAAAGGATTCAGATCTTTTATTTTGGTTTTTTGTTTTGGATGTTAGCATCTTTTGCTGTAAACAGATCATTAAAAACAGCTGCCAGGCACATCACTGTTATGGATGTGAATTAGGAATCAGCCTGCAGGAACAAGTGGCAACAGCACGCAATATTTAGACTGTGGCATCTTAGACTCAGTCTGTAGTTTGTCTCTGTTAGCTGGCAACTAGGTCTGGATAAGCCCAAGTGACCTTAGGCCAGGTAACCTCTTCTGATGTGTTTGCCCATACTGAACACCTTAAAGGGACTCAGCCTCAGACACAGGGAAATCTGAAGGTTTAGCATTAAGTTTTATCAAGCCATAGTGCAATAGATCACACTGGCTGGATTCAGTGTTTTACTTCTTGTCTAAGAAAAACACCTGCATTTTTCTATCCTTACATTATTCAGGAGGAGCTCTTTGCCATTGTTGAAGTTATTCTGCAATATTTGAATGCACTGAAAATAGAAAATTCATATATGCATCTAACTCTGACATTTTGTGCTTGTTAACATGCTAAACATTTACTACGTTGAAGATCAATTTATGGCTGCACGGTAAAAAACATCTTTGTTTCTCTGGCTATTATAGCTTATTTTCCATTAAAGATACCACAAAACATCTGCAAGAGCTGCTGAACTCCACATTTTTTAATCAATATCTACATAGGCTTTTCACTGAAAATAAGAATTCTTTCTGCGTCCTGCAATATCAGTTCCAGTCCTTTCTCTGCTTTTGCTGTCTCTGTCATGGAAAGCGTGTATTCACATTTAACTGAAGTTTATGGCCAGGAAAATTAGTTCTAGGAACAGATTGAAACATTTTGCTGAACTGAAAGACAATATGCAGCAAATGCAAACTTATTTAAGTAACAGCTCTACCTGCTTTGATTTTTCTTCCAAAATAAATGCTCTTGAAAGACTGTCAAACTGAAAGCACTTCACTGAACAACGGCCAGGACTTGCAGAGGACTTGCAGGCCAGCAGCCAGCCAGGCCCACAAACCCGCAAAACTCCTTGACATGCAATGCATTGCCGTGCCCAGTTTCTCACTGTGAGCTATAGTAAACCATTCGGTTCAAAGTATTTAGCACTGTATCTCCACATTTATGTAACAGTAAGCAGTAGAAACATTTGTGAGCAACATCAGCCTGCTGCCATCTTCTGGTGAAAAGTTCAGGACGTTAAACAACCTCAAAAACAATCAATTCTTGCTTGCTCCCACTGTCTTGGGCTTTTATCTCTCAGTGAGACAATGCAACATTACTTGTGCCGTAATATCACGTAGAGAGAAACAAGCAGGTTAGTGATCTCACAGGGAGCAAGGATCTTTTTCACAAATCCCCTTTCACTGACTCTTTACCATATCTGCGATAATCTGGACAGTGACTGCCAGAGGAACAAAATCGCTTCAGCATTAAGTAGTAGTTATTATTTTACTTGGAAACATACACCAGTCCAGCAACAACAAAATATACTTCAGAAGCCATCTATTTGCATGCACTGTAAACAGGAGAGCCAAGACAGGAAAGGCAGAATTTGATACTAGACGTGCAAAATAAGGTTACACTAACCAAGCCAGAAATGCAAGAGTATAAATGGATGCCGTTCCACTCATTTCTCCTACCAGTTAGTCTTGACTCTTGCCTGTTCTTTGCACTAAACATGTGCAGCTGGGAAATGTCCCTCACAAACTGGCACATCCTAGGACGTGAGAAACCAGCACACGATAATTCCAAGGGGAGATACTGGATTTGCACACCCAAGTCACTTCTTCTCATATTTGCAATGAAGACCAGCAAATTCTTCACAACAGCATATCCAAACTAATGGTGAGGATAAGATAATTTTCTCATCTGTATTTTTTAAGTGCACTGTGGTATTAGTCTTGATGCTTAGAATATCCAGCAGAAAGATGCAATTCTTTAGCCCATTTAATCCAACCATAACTGACTCTTGATGAACTGAGATTGACTCACATGAAATATTATTATTCAGAGAGACACTATTTCAAACATTTAGATTAACACAACTCACAGTAAGTTTACTCAGAAGGCAATAGCTGCCATAGTTCAACTGAGTGTCACACATTGCTAGGGGTACAACACGCAGGTCTAGGAATTACTCTGGCAGACCAAGCAACAAAAAGTCAAATGCACAACTTGCAGAATGTTTAACAAGGCTGGAAAAAAAATACAGTACTCATATGCAGTCATTCCTTTCCTCAGGGAACAGGAAATACAGACCTCCTGGTGCACTCAAACATAAGCTTCACCATAGCCTGAAAAGCACAGACTCTAGGAAGGAAACTGAAGATAGGTTGAAGGTCACAAGTTCCCAGTTGACTTCAGAAACTCAACAGCTATAGCAGTACCTATCTTCAAAATCCCGCCAAGAGCAACTATCTGTGCCATCATAACTCCAACCCCTATTTCAATAGAAAGAGACAGTAATTTTTGACAGCTGTTTTCCACCAGAATGTACTGATGGAAAAAATCCATGAAAATAGGTTGATTTTTAGGCAACTTCATGAAACTATTTTTGTTTGATTTTATAAACAGGTGTGTTTTTCTGTTAAGCTGTCTTCAAATTTTCCCTTTTTAATAGTATAATACTTTAATGCATTATTTCATGTTCCAGCATTTTATGCTCCCACAATGCCATGTTAATGCCTCTGAAAGAAGTTACATCAGAACACCTGACATTGCAAAACTCTTCTCAATCCACTCACGTTACAGTTCAGTAACTAGAAATTTTGAAATAACATACAAGAAAATATTAATTTTGTTCTCCTACCTATGCAATAAGGGAAGAAAATACTGCCAAAGCATTAAACTGTAAGTCCTTGATAAAGTCAGGATTTTCTCACCATTAGCACTCCACACTACTTGAGAAACAATAGTTGCAAGAAATATTAACTGATGATTAGATCTGGAAGTCAGTATTAAACCTGCTACGTGGCAGGGAAAGGCCTAGAGACAAATGTTGAGTAAATCTTACTCTCCTGACCAGTATTATCACAGAGATTATTCCTCCTACTGCTGAAAATCTGCCTGAAAAAGAAGGCAGCACAGCTGGTCAAGCCCCAGGAAATTATATTCTTGGCTCACATCAATGGTTTTGATCTTTCTTCAAGATCAACAGCTTTGATTTGCAAGAACTGGCTGTTCATGCTCCCTGTGCACCTAATTATATTGAAGAGTGAGGGTATGACCTTTGAATCTCAGTCTCAGCCCTGGTCTTACTGGTATGACCAGCTTTCAGCAGTCCGTGGTTCCTAAAATCAGTGGGAAAATCTAGCACAAGGAAGACTTGCCCTCAGTGGAGGAGCAGCACAATAGGAAACACTTAAACAAATGACATAGTCAGGTCCATGGAGCACCCGCAAGCACAGACGGAGCTGGCCCATGCCATTTTGAGGCCATTCTCTTTATCACTGAAAGGTTGTGACAATTGGGTGGAGGTTCCTTAGGGCTGGGAGAAGGTAAGCCTTACTCCTGTCTTCAAGAAAGGCAAGAAGGAGGATTTGGGGAACTACAGGCCAGTCAACCTCAGTCCCCCTGCAGATGACTAAATAAACCTGGAAAACCAATTGCAAACACTGGCTGTCAAAAGGGCTGGAGAACGTCATTTGGAGTAATCAGCATGGATTTATGAAGGGGAAATAGTGCTTAAAGCGAACTGCAAGCCTTCTGCAATGAGAAGACTGGCTTGGTAGATAAGAGGATAGCAGTAGTTGTTGCTTATCTTGTCTTTGGTAAGACATTTGACGCTGTCTCCCATAACATCCTCATTGACATCTGATGGAAGTATGGGCTAGATAAGTGGACAGTGAGATGAACTAAGTAATGCCTGAGCTGCTGGGCTTAAAGGTTTGTCATCAGTGGCACAACGTCCAGCCAGAATCTAGTCACCAGCTGTGTGCCCCAGGACTGGATAATGGGGTAAATACTATTAAATATCTTTATTAATTATCTGGATAACGGGGACAGATGGCACCAGCAGCAGGTTTGCAAATCATACAAAATCGGGACATGTGGTTGACAGACCCATTGTGCATGTTGCAGCCAATCAGAAGGACCTCAAAATGATGAAGAAATCCATCAACAGGAATGTCATGAAATTCAACAAAGGGAAATGCAAAGTCTTGCATTTGGAGAGGAGTAACCACAGGCAGCAAGACAGTCCAATGTCCAACCACCTGGAGAACCAGTTTGTCAGAAAAGGCAGTGGTGGTCCTGGTAGACCAGCTGGCCAAGAGCCAGCAACCCATCCTTGTGGCAAAGGCCAGCGGCACTCTGGATTGCATTGAACAGAGTACTACCAGCCCAGCAAGGGAAGCGAGCCCTTCTCAGCTCAGCAGCGAGGAGGAGTCCCCTGAGGGATCTG
>Ga0181612_157714_pt1 | contig 20250 bp, 10 predicted proteins | sample HoacroProtozoa21_FD_119630 | JGI IMG/M metagenome (GOLD analysis project Ga0181612, IMG submission 119630) | Hoatzin crop microbial communities from Cojedes, Venezuel. Combined Assembly of Gp0051906, Gp0051904, Gp0051908 | reverse complement strand
TCCTCCAAACAGGAAAAAAAAAAAAAAAGAGTTTCTGTTAAACTGTAATTTAAATGGCCTGCTAGAGTGGCTTTAGAAGTTTGATCTGAAAGGAAACTCCAGATTTCATTTAACACATAAAGCCCATTTCTGTGGCCACTGAATGCTAACACAGAGTCCTCGAATAATTTATTTTACAAAAGTCTCCCCAGAGTCACCCTGTTCAATGTCTTCTACCCTTCCAGGAAGATAAAAAAAAAAACAGAAAAATCAAGCCCATATTTGTCCTACATAAGAGAAAGACAAGGAAACAGATCTTTTTCCTGCTCTTGCATGTGATTCCCAGCAGACAGCAAAAAAAGATGCAGTGGCTGAAGCGTGCAGAAGAAGCGATAAGGGCGAAGAAACCCCTGAGCAGCTGCCAGGAGAGCAGAGTGAGTCGGCGGAGAGGAGGGTGGCCTCCACGCAGACCCATGCCAGTCCCCTGGAATCCGACCAGGGAGTCGGGTCCCTCTGGCCCCACCCCCACAACATCAGGCTGCGAGCCCACCTGGCCGGGAAACACCCACCCATTCCCCAAAGCGAAGAGAAGCCAGCACGGCGGCTGCAGAAAGACAAGAATTTGTCCTTTCCCTATTACTATCACGTGAAAAAAACGAACCCAAAGCAGCATGGAAAGTGGCGAGCACTGGCCGTGAGGGAACGTACTTGGCTCCACGCAGGCGTCCTCGTAGTCCCAGCAGCAGTCCTGGCGCTCCCCGCAGCCGCTGTCGCACCGGCAGCCACGCACCTTCTTCCCCTGTGGCTCCTGGCACTGGTGTCTGCAGCTGACTGCGAGGAGAAGGCAGCACGTCTGAGTGCTCGGACAACCCTGTCCCAGGCAGATCAGTTATATGGATCGTGGATGCAGGACGCGGGGATAATCGTGCTGAATAATTTCCCAAATCCATTTCCCGAGTCATGTTCCAACGCAGTCCCTCGCACACGGGTCAGCAAGGCGAAACAAAAGCCATAGGAAGTCCCCTGGACGTGGAAGGTCCTGGCGGTTGTTCCAGCCACGCTCGCCCAGAGCCTGTGGCAGGGCTGCCCCCGGGACCGGTGGCACAGGAGGCGATGCCCGGCTGTCCCACCCTCCCAGCGTCAGGAGGGAGAAACTGGCGTCTCCTCTGCTCATTTCCAGGTCCGGGACATGACTCCCATGTTGGATGTTCCCTAACGCAGCCAGGGAGCTGCGTGGGATGGGGGCTCCCTCAGGGCCAGGCACCCAGAGCTATGGGGGCTCCCCAGGGGTGGCTGGACCCAACAAGGAGCAGGAGGCGGCAGGGGGGACACCAGGGCAGCCCCAGCCAAGCCACTGGGCACCTCCCTGGGGACAGGGACAGGCCAAGGTCAGGCTGTTGGCCCACGGGTAGCCCTGGCTTGGGGGGACCCATGGCCATGAAGGGCAGAGTTGTGGAGAGCTGGAGACCAGCCCTGCTGCGGCATCGCTGGGGCAGGGGCTGATGGCCCCGGGGGGCTGACATGGGGTCCTGGGCTGTGAGCAGGGTAGGGGCTGCCCCGGGGGACTGGGCAGGGCCCATAAGGTTTATTATTCCACTCAGGACTCTGACCATACCTCTCCCACTTCACCGTTACTACGTTCCTTAAAACTCTGCAGGTTTGGTTGTTTTGACCGAAAGAAAGAAAAGGGACGAAACGAGGGTCCTCGTGTTGGACACGGAGACATGCAGGTCCTCACCACAGCTCTGGCACCTTCGTGCAGGCAGAAGGGAGAACTCTGGTTCTCCCAAGGACACCCGAGGACAACTTCAGCCTCCAAACATCACCCACCGCTTTGCACTAGCCAGGACAAGCCTTGTGTCCGCATTCTCTGTGCTGCAGAAATACTGTTCAAACCCCTCTGAGCACCTACATTTCCAGCTATCTTGTCCGCTCACACCGTTAGGCAGGGACAGGTAGAACTACTCAGATTTGCTGGTGCAATTCTATTATAGTTGCCAAAAGGTTCATTCTTTTGCAGGGTGCATTGCCTACAAAATTTGGGCTTTAATATCCGCTGTGTTGAAACCACGCAGAGCTAAAATGATTTCTTTCAAGCTAGCTAGCTTGTTTCACATGTAGAAAGTCCTCATGTTGTATCTTGAGCTTTAAATGCTTACATCGACAACTACTGTTCAATGCAAGAAAGGTTTGCAACTAATTAGAATAACAAGCAATACATGTAATGAGCATAAATGGATCTGTCAACAGTAGAGAGGAAAAGAAGTAATTGAGGGTTAAGTGTTTTGTGACTGGCGTCTGTTCTGACAAGAAAGAGCTATGATTTTTCACAAATATACATAAATGTATGAAAACAGTTTCTCTGTGCTTTTTTGGCTGAAGTTCAGTGTATTTTATTTAATTTTTCCTCTATCCATTGGCTTTTGAACACCTCAAAGTTGTACAGATGGTCTACCTGATTTAAAATGATACAGAATATAGTACGGTGAGTCTAGGTCAGAAAAAATTAAACCTCCTCTGTCTTTAATGGAACCGCTCACACTCCTCATGATTTACAACCCACGCTTCTAATTTCTTTAAAATATTTACATAACTATGCAAGGTCAGGAAATTAGTATTTCATTAATTTTTATTTGGAATAGTCACTTCAATTACAGAAGCTACAAGGAAATTTACCTTGAGTATATAAGCAGAACCAATTGTACTATCATCAAATGCAAACTCTGTGCCAATTTTTAAACATACAGAATGACAGGTCCTCCTGACTCCTTTCCAGGCCCTTCCTCCTGAGACCACAAGCCCCCAGCACCCATCTCAACTGAGACTCCCGTTGCTCCTGAACAGCAACACTCTTCCCCACTGCCCCCGTAGCAAATGCAACCGTACAAAGGTGCGTGGTCCTAAACAGTGTAATACTGTGCATTGCTAATTCATCTTTCCCAGGTAGATCTGGTTATGAAAGCAGCAAATAAAGTCAGTCAGTCCCCGTTTAGCGTTGCCCTGTGACACCTGCAGTCAGAGGCACCAAAATGCTAACATGCTGATTTGGTGGCATCTTTCACTAACTACAACTACGACCAAGGTAAATTCCTTTTCCTCCGGTAAATGTCAGTGAAGACTAAAGCTGTAGGTATCTACATATTTTACACAGGAAGCTGTAATACAACATACGCATCATCAAAAAGCAATCACAGTTCCATCTCATCCTATTTGCTAGGCCAATAGCACTGAAAGATCTCAGGAGTCAAGACCTGATGAATAAGTAGGTAAACCAGTTCAACTTGTGATTGGGAATGAGAAAGGGACTGAGCTTCCTTGAACTTCTCCAGTATAAGAGTACTATTGTTTTGATTCTAAAGGAAGTGTTTTATTTAATTCACCATGTAGTGTGTTTGTTCTCATCCAGCTTGACCTCCTGACATCTAAATGCTACTTTGTTTTTCTAACTGAAAAATTACATTCCACCAAATCAAAGCATTATCTCTTTTTACCATATTTTTTCAGAAACTGAAGTTTTCAGAGAAAATTCATAATCAGTTTTACCATTAGCCACCTGAACTATGCCAAACGTACTGAAAGCGTGAATCCTAAAGATGGTCCAATGGTATCTGTTGTACAAAACACATTGCTTAAATAATTGCAAGATATTGTATGTAATAAGATAACTCCTATCTCAAATTTGCTAGAAGTATTATTATAATAAAATTTCCAAACCTGTTGTGAACAATGTTTAACACTCCTGGAAAGAGAAGCAAGGGACTCAGTGGTTTAGGATAGGTTTTTCAAGTATAGACTGTGAGTGTGCAGTTTTTATACAATCCAAATTGAAAAATGCAAGAACTTTATTTTCACAGGTGGTGAGTTTTCACAGAACATTTACATTATGCTATAAAATAGCCTCTGCTGAAGGCCTTCAACAGCTCTAGCTTCAGTGGTAATTGCGCTGAAAGCATCATAAACATACCTTGCTCCTGGTCTCCACGGTTCAGTCCTAGTCCTAAACCTAGTCCCAGGGATACAACCACCAAAGCACACAGCAGAACCTGTCACACAGACACAGGAAAATTAAAGTTCACAACTGCGATAAACTGTTACGTTTATCAGAAATCAACTGTGTGGTTATTATTTCTACGAATGTATGATTTCTTATGAACTAATCATTTCTCTGAACTGGTCCATCGAAAAAATGGAGACATTCTGAGCCTGGAGATAGGAGAGGCACAAGAATAATGATCCTGTGAACTGCTTACAAGCCAACGCCTTAATACCGCACTTTTAACCTATGGCCAGTCCCATGTTGTAATAAGGGAAGTGCTTGCTGGGGAAAATCTAGTAGGAATTGATACCCGTGAATGTAAAACTTCCACAATTAGTTCTCGGAAAAGTCAAGAATATGCTAAGTATTTCTCGGAAATATAATAATATGTGCAGAAGGATAGCAGGTATGTATAAATCTCATCAATGTGGACCTTTGTTCAATTACAAAGGTGTCCTGAAACGTCTACTGTCATTACCCTTCTTTTTGAATGCAGGTTTCAAACTCAGAAAATGTATTTTCACCAAAGAAATAGAAAAAAAATTAATTTTAAAAGAATTTTATGTGTATCCTTGATTCGCATTTTCTCTCCTGCCTTCAGACTTGGTTTCCTACAGACTCTGAGGCTATATACTTTGGTGATACAGGACTGCATAAGAGGATCTGCTATATTTTTTTTTTTTAATGACAGAGGTTAAGCACTAAGTTCATACTAATTTTGACTGGAATGTAGCAGTATGCTTTCAATCTAAGTTCAAAGTCTGGAAGATTTTCAAGTTATCAGGACAATGAGTGACTATTAAAAACAAAGAAACTAACTAACTAACTAACTAAAGGAAAGCTAGCTGACATTTTAAAACACTTGAGCACAAGCACATAGCTATACCAAAACGTCCCAGTCCAACACCTTAGCTGATCTAAGCAAGGCTGACACTGTCACTAAGATGTACTTCAGTTACGGCAAGATGAAGAGGGTGAAACAGAGAGTAGTCATATCATTGATCCTTCTGTGAGAGTCTGATCATTATAGATATGGCACTCTCAGATTGAAATAAGAAATTCTGGAAGCCAGGTGAGGAAGCTACATTTCATGCTTCCTTCTTCCCTATAAGTATGTACAAAGATGCTGAAAGACTAACAGGAGGTCTGGAGTAGCTATGGGCTACTGTAAGAGGGCAGGGCTGTTCCTGGCATCACTACACGGAGAGGTTCAGTGCAGATTTCACTCTGTCCTTGAGTCCCTGCCAGAGCTAATTCTGGAACTAGCAAAGCAGGAGAGAAGAGTGTCTGCAAAGTGCAGGAGATATCTGTCTCCCTTCTCCCGTACCATGAGTGCTCTCCTCGCTCTTTCTGGGTACAAGAGTTCTTTCTGAAGCCTTGCTGCATGTGCTGCAAGCTCAATTGGAAGCTCCCAGCTCGGCAAGCACCAAGTTCTAGCTCCCCAGGAGGCTCTATAGGTAGAAATTAAAACGATAACATATATAGGTTAAAAATACATACTGCAAATTTCCTTCAGCATATTTTTATGATTGAGTTAAAAAACAAACTGGGAACACTTTCTGCATTCAGTACCTTCAAAAACATTTTTTTGTCCCTCCCATCACAGATATTTTTCACCTCTTTTTGTTCAAGATCAAGCTAGGTCCTGGGCCTTCCTGTAACAACACACATGAGGCTTTCTGGCTGGCTGCTACTGCTGTTGTTGCATAGCCTAAGGCAACTTCCTGAGCCTTGCTCATACTGAACAGCTTTCACCAGCCTTCCTTCACGTGTTACACTACCCTTGCCAACTAGAAGACTTCTCTGAACCTACCGGTTTCTGCTATCAACAAAGACAAGAGAAGAGCTCTGAAGTGGGAAGATGCCAGGGAGAAGGTGGTAGCGGTCGTGAGTTGTCAGGTCTCTCTCTATGCGCATGACTATTTAGTTTTCCATGTCACACGTAGTCACAATTAGAGAGCCTTTTCCTTTATCCTTTCACTTCATCGCTGACATCCATCATGTCCTTAAAAAAATACCTTCTTGAAGTCCTCCAGCCAAAATCTCTGCCTTAGATATCCATAAAAGACAGAACCTGATAAGTTGCCTACCTAAGCAAATTATTCCAGGCTAAATTAGTACCAGAAAATTAATATTATTGGTCTCTATTCCTCTTCCCCCAACAATTTTTACTATCTCTATCCCTTTTCATATACTTTTTTCACAACTTTTCAAAGTGCCTGCTTTTTTTAACTAGGAATAATTTCCCCAAGAAACACAGGCTCTTGATCTTGCATGAAGGCCACTTCCTTGCAGTGTGTTCTACTGCCAGTACAGCATCACACCCTAGAAAGACTTCTCAAAAAAGTTTTGAAAATAAATCTTAGGAAAAAAAAACCAAAACAAAAAGAAAAAAAAAAGAGTGATAACAAATCTATAGACTAGCTGTAAGTGGAGAAACAGGTATCTCTTAAAATATTCATGAAGTATTGTTTAATTCTCTAGCTAGCAAAGACATTATTCTAATTAAAACTTATTATTTATTTTATTACAGACTGTTTATGAACAAACTCTGAATGCTGTCCCATGTTCCAAAATGCAAGATACAATAATAGGTATCTCCCCCCAAAAAATATATTTTTACTATAAGCAGACAAAAATGTTCAACAGTCATTATTCTCTCTTTCAAATAACGCTCAGACAAAAAGGTCAACAATAGAAATATATGGATAAATTATCAGTTTCCCTACCAGAGAACTATTATCTGGAAAGAATGGATTAGAATGATTATATATTCCAGCCCATATAAAATAGTTTACTGAAAATATGTCTTTACAAATTCCTTTAGGTAAACAACAGATAAAAGCAAATCAAATTATTTTTGTGAAAGACATCTATTAATATGTATATTGAAACTTTCTATTAGATCTAAGCATGGCTCTTGAATCATTCATCATGACCGTACCTAAGAGCATTTAACACCATCTGTCACTGGGCGTAAGTGCTGAACGCGTTATCATTTCAAAATAAAGAACACTGGGTCACGCTGTCCTTCTTCAACGTATAGAAGTATAGCTCTTTTCTACTTCAGTGACCTAAAAATAGGAAGGTACCCTCAGTTTTCAAGGTAGACTACACTCAGTTTTCTACAGACTCTCCCAAAAATAAAGTCTTCAACCGCTGGAGACTTTAATCATCTTAAATATTTGATCTCTTTAGTATAAAAATAAGCTATGATGAGGAAGTAGCTTCCTGGTGGGGCATGCTTCTTCCAGCTGTGAGAGGATTATAATGATGTCTTAAAATTCCTTCCATATACTCCATGTCTCCTCAACATAAATTTTCCCTTTTCTCCTGTTTTCAGGGAAAAGAAGATAGAGGTCTTTGGTTATTTTCATATCACAACTTTTTATTATGTTAATCTATATGTAAAAGCAAAGCAGCACTTTCACAACAGCAACTCAATTACTGGTGAGCTGTTTCTCCGGTGCATTCCAAGCTGAATCTCTCTTTTTTATGGCTGTAGCTAAAATTCAGTTATAATAATTCCTTTTTTAACTGACGAATCAAGTAGATAAGATAGCCCACTGTTCAAGCACATGAATAAATCAGGTGATGTCAGATCTCATGTTACAACACTTGCTCCTACCTCCATCCCCTTCACCCCAAGAGGACTACATGCTAACTGCAAGATTTGTAATGCCAAATGCTGTAACATTTAGTCAGTTTTCATGTTGATTTTAATGTTACCTTCCAGTAATAACTACAATTTCTGTGAAACGCTCTGTACAAAAGCATTTGCCTGATGAAGAACCACTCTGTACTACAGCATGTAGCTATCAGAGCTGGTATGTGTAACACAGCCTGTGTCCGTTCCCAGCAGCCCTCCGGCTGTGCTGAGGCAGAGAGCGAGACCCCGCCATAGGGGCTGGCCCACGGCAACAGTGGGTTTGATGGCCCACATCAATAAATTAAGCTGTGTTTAATTGTCCCTTGCCTTTTCTGAAACACAAACACGGTAATACATATGTAATATTTTAATCCCATTAGTGTGTGTAGTCAAAGAAAAGGGACAGCACTTTACTTATTTCTTCTTGTTTCTCCTCTTTTGTCTTTTGAAACTGTGGATAAAGCACTGAAGATTTTTTTTCAGTGGGCCTGGATTAATTCCACCTTAATTCAGCTGTCTAATTGCAACAACTATTTAGGAACTTAGCCAAGGTCTCTTCCATAGAGAACGGCGGCTCTGCACTGACACCCACTTGTTGCGCCTACATGTTCACAGTGCTCCCTGGCTTGGATCTCTCTGAGGTTACACTTAGACGTCGAACCTGTGTTTGGGACTCTTACCACACTCTGATCTGGACTCCCTTTATTCCCGGAGAGAAACAGAGAGCAAGTCATCAAATCTAAAGCCCCTACCTAAAACAATGAACTGTGCTCTGAAACTGCCTGTTTCTCTTCACTAGTGAAAAAGGTTGATTAACATATATAGACTTGTTGATAATGTAGACAAAAAAGTGAAAAACACTGAATCCCACTGCATAATCTCTGTGCAGTTCTTCTAAACATCAGCCGAAGTACAACAATGGTAAATTATTACTATTGTTACTCAAATGTTAAAGCACACCTAAGGTGCGAGGTTTTCACACAGTTTTGACATCCTCTGCTTTGGCTAAAAAACACCAAGCCAACATGATTGGCAAAATGTTATGGCTTATGGCTGTTAAAAGTCTAACAAAAATCCCCACGGTTCTTTCTATGTCAGCTTTTATTGCTACAGGAAGAAGCAAAGAGAAAGACTGACACTGAGAAGCTCTGAAAGTGATCTGTGTTTTTTCCACAGCAAAACTTAACCTGAGTTGTTTATTGCTGATACTGTAGCAGAATATACCACACTTCAAAGAACAAGTCCAGAGTTGGCTATTTCCGTTTTCTTGACAGAAACAAAAAAGAGTATTTTCAGGGTAAGTTCGGCAGTAAAAAGAGGAAGTAAGCATGCAGAGTAAAGTGGAGTTCAGCTTTCCTCCACCAGAGAATCTCAGCGACCGGAGTGGCTCCATGGAGGGCGAAGGCGGCAGAGCCTTGCAGGAGGCAACAGGACTCTCCATCGCCTGCAGCTCAGCAGCACAGGCTGGTTCTCTCCTCTCTCCAAGCAAAGCAAGTGCAGGCAAGAAAACAGAGTTTCTGAGAGTTTTCTCAGGGTTTCCAGAGTCGATAGGTAGAAAGGACGATTCAGTTTTAGAAAGGAAATTCCAGTTCTATCCTGAGGAAATGGAGTGACCTTTTCAGTTCGTAATCATAAATGACAGACTTACTTATCCTTACTGTTAATTTCTCCTTTCAGATTATCGGAAAATAGCTATAAAATATAGTGTAAATGTGATACTTTAATCCTTAACTATGTGAAGTAGCTGAAACTGGATCATGTCCACAGTAAATAACAAATTATACTAAAAATGACATCTGATCAGTGAGATCAGTATGTTGGAAAAGATAAGAATACATTACAGAAGATGCCTGAATGACTTTACTACCTGGATTTCTAGAAACATGTGAAATGCTGCCAGGAAAAGTGCAGCGTCACTCCCTTAAGAAACTTCTGCTTTATTTTGGGAGCTTCCTCCTTGTTGGAAAGAGTGCGGGATACTAAAGTTCATTTAATATTAGTCAAACACACAATGATTATGAACAATCAATAAGTTGTGGCTGTGAAATATGATAAACACCAGGATACATTAGGCAACTTATCTACATCCTGCTAATATGTAGGAACACAGAGCTACTGACCAAATTTCATCTGTTCCTCTGCTGGACCTTAGGTGCAATAAACTGTGTTCAAGAACCAGGAGTAGAAGTTTGGGACTGGTGCTGGAAATGTTGTTTAGAATGACTTGAGAAATAAAAAGTCTATTTTTACAATAAAAGACAGAAAAAATTTACCTTGTTCAGACTAGAACAACGGAAGCTGAAAAATAAATCAGGGATTAACACAGGGAAGAGAGGATCTGTACAAGTTTACAAAAATAAGTGATTATACATAAATTGACCACACATAAATTTAGTATGCAAAGCAGAAGTGAGACTCATGAAAAGCCCTATGAACAGCAGGGGAAAAAACCTCAGAGATTTTTGGATGGTGCTTGGTCACATCATGAAAGAGATCATTGGATGCCCCAGCTCCTTAGTACAGGACACAGACCCTGCCTGACAATACTGACCTTGCTCTCTCAATTCCTCTCGCCCAGCGTCAGGGGTCAGAATGGGTCCTGGAGCCAGCGGAAAAAGAGGGAACCCCCAGTTCCTTAAGAGCTGTTACACGCTCTGCAGGCCTGCGGGGCGCGTGAGGGGTTACCCCACAAACGGGACAGGAAAGTGAAATGCAAGTGTGTTGCCTCTCCAGCACCAAAGGTGTGGTTGTCTAACCTGGCAAAGGAAAAAGTTGTCTTTAGGTGTCCTCTTTCCTCCTCCTTGGGATGGCGAAGGAGGTTACGGGTTTCGCTACAGGTGTTGTACTGCTCACTTTTAAAATTCAGGAAGAGCTTCTCTCTTAATAGCAGGTTGGTTTTAGAAGACCTGTGTTTTGACAACTCTCACGGCAATTTAATGATCATTTGTGAGATTTAAGCTATTGTAACCAGGCATGTGCCTAGTACAGTTCATTCACTAGAAGAACTTATTATCCAGAATTGCTAGTTATACAGATTGACAATTTATTTTACTCTCTTACCTTACTTATATAAAAGTGTAATGAGGCTGGAGCTCTTGATGCCCAGTAAAATGAGAAGGTGTTCCCCATTTTCAACAGCTTAGCTCTTATATGAAGGTCACACCTGCAACTATAAGAAGATGAGAAATATTTTAAGGCGGCTGAGATTAAAAGCAATTTGTCCTGGAAGATGACCTGGGTTGAGCGAATAACCTTTGGATAGCTGAGATGCACTGACAAAGAGTCAGCCTGGTTAAACCCTTTTGTTACCGTCATTGATCTACAGACAAGCAATGTTTTGGGGAATAAAATAATGATTTTAACAAAATAATGACCTGGCTCTAGTGTGGAAGACTGAAATATATTTTGTCCTGGAATCAAAAAGATTTGTCTGGAAAACAAAACTCTTGTGTTAATAAAGGCAAACTCTTCCTTACCTTTAATTACTTTATCTTCATTATTCTAAATGCTAAAGTTTCTCTCATTTCTGAACTTCCTTTTTCTTCATTTGTGAAAGGCGATATAAAATTGATTGATCAAGAAAGTTTTCTATCCTTCAGGCCAAAAGGAGTTTGACCGGTTTAAGAAATTTACTTCTCTTGTCCGATTTTTTCCCTACCCAAACACACTTGCCAGTAAGATCTCAGTTCCAACATTCAGTGGTCTAAAACCTAACGGCAGTTCTCATTATCCGAAAATTTCAATGGCTCTCTCACATTTGTCTCCTACGGTTGGCTCTGTCCTGAGAGAACATGAAGTTACCTGTCCAGACATCGCGAGACTCCTGCCGGGTGGCCGATGTGCTGTCGGGTTTGCTGGGCAAGGAGCGCAGTGCTGGAGTAACAAGGGCACGGACCCCCCTGGCCCTCCTAGTTCTCTGTCTCCTTCACACAAGAGTTGGCGATGGCCATTTTCATGGCGAGGATGGCAGCCCAAGCCCCTGGGTGCCTCGGGTGGGTGCTGTATTTGCCTGAGCACACCGTGGCGTGGCAGGCTGGAGCCACTGCTGACTTCAGCTTTCCTCATGATGCAAGGGAGTACCAGCCATACTCACGTCCTGCTCTAACTTCACAGGAATGGCTTCAGGTTCTCCTTGGAGACAAGCTGCCTATAAAAGGCTGTCATGGGATATGTTGCGCTAAAAGGTACCTTTGAAAGAGAACTTGCTATTTACTGTAAAACATCATTAAAGCTAGAGATTTCCAGGCCTGGATACCATCCAACCAATTCAACAAATATGCAGGCTATAGGTACTGAGAAGATATGTCTTAAAAATGTGGAGTGCACCAGTACAGCGAAGCCCAAGGTGGCTATTGAGCTCTGTGCATACTCCACCAGCTACAGGACATGCTCCCTCTCCCCCTGACCACAGATGGCAAAACTCTGAGCAACTGTCAGGGGAGAAAATTACCAGCAGCAAATGGTGCCTACACACTCAACTAGTATCAATAAAATCAGGAGTGAGATTAAATAGCATTAGGACTGATTTTGAGAAGAAGATGGAAAGATTTCCAAATTGCAGGAGAGTGCACAGAAAAAAAGAAAATGCAAGAAACCTGCAATAACACGAGGAAAACCCCACGTACATTCATGTGACCTTCAAGAAAAGTGTAGGTTTTAAACCAAGTAAAAAGTATACCTTCAAAAACAGACATAAAAGTTCAAAATCAAAAGAAATAAAAGGAATATAGAATTAATTGAAACATAAGAAAACTCAGCAAAACCAGTATTTCTGTATGGAATTGAAGATGCTTATTGCCTTACAAGCTGAAAATGCTTATAATGTTATGTAGACTTGACGTAGGTTAAAGTACTATACTCTTACTGGTCTAAAAATATACGGCTTTGAAAGACAGTGAAGATCACAACTATGAAATTATTTTCACTCTGTAAAGAGGAAAACAGATCTTTAAAATAATTTCCCATTCTTAATTCAGGTCTACATTAGTTATAGAATGACCTACTGCTATAGATCATCCTAAAGTTATTTTTTTGTATCAAATACAAATTGCTTTCTGCTCTCAGTGGTTTTTGTTTCTTGAGGGAGATGGGAGGAGGAGAGAGGGAAGGTTATTCTTGAATTCTCTTATTATTTCTTTCTGGAGAATTACATTTTTTTTAGATGCTCTCATTGACATAACACATTATGAAGCATTGTGCTGTGAAGTGTAACATCAGCTTGTGTCAGTCACACTGCATTACTTTACATGCCCAGCCTAATGTGTCGCTGCACAGTAGCAGTGGAAACATCCTACAGAACTGAAAGCAGCAATAGCTTGCAGATGAAAATACTGTAAAATAATTTTTGTACCCAGATATACTGCTTGTATAAACATGCTCCCATTTCTGATAGGTAACACCACTTACTTACAATTTCCCTAGGACAGGAGGAGGTTATCTGCAATAGAAATGCGTCAGAAAACAGACCATCAGTAAAATTCTAGCTAAAGGAAGCATTTTCTGTGGCTATTTTAGAAATATCTACATATTGAAAGGCAGCTTTTTACTGTTCATACAATCCTCTGACAGTCAAGTACTTCGGAATAATATTGTTGCTGTTACGGACAGCTCTACAATTTTCTTGTTATTTTCATGTAAAAAGAGGTATGCCTTTTCTGTAAATTTGTAGATATAAGGAGACTATTTTTGGATTGACTAACACTCTCTTTGCTCCTCCTGTCCTCACAAGCTGAAACAGATTTATTTTTAGTTACAATTTTACACCTTCACTCTACAGCAAAGTATTGACTTTAACCCTTTTGTAGTTACGTGTTTTCAGATGAGGAGTAATTACTGTCTGTGCAGTCAAGCTTCAGTATTTTACATGGGTACCATTATGCAGATAGACAAGTTCATAGGCTATATTTTATTTTTGAATGCATAGGCAAGAGTTCACAAAATAAATTTTTAAAACAAAGGTAAGTTACTCTCTTTTAGGTGTGAAATGCTTTGGTTTGAAGGGGGGTTAGTGATTACAACATTTGGTGGTAATCTGTAACAGGAGAAATGAAAAGCTGTATTAAGTTTCAAGATAAAAATATCAGGCATTTAAGTAAGGGATAATTTTTCAGAGTGGCAGTTACATTCTTCCACAAGAAAACTATTCATCAGTTTTCAAGACTTATGTTTCATTAGAAGTGAGGACTAAACATTGTTTTATAGAACATGGTTTTCAACAGTCTGATTTAAGCGTGGAGTCATATAGAGCTCTGTGTTTTTTTCACTTTTCTATTCAAGTTACTGCTTGTATGTTTGTATTTAGTAGTAATCTTCTTATGTACGTCTTCTACTAATTTAAATCTGTAACAAGGGTTCAAAAGTATCTGTGGACCCATTGAATGTTTCTGTCACTTGCAGTAGGCTGAACAGTCTGGTCCCATCTGCTCCGATGAGTGAGAGCAGAGCTGGTTTCACAGCTCACTACTAGAGAAAATCCTCAACATGCCAACTAAGTGCCTTATATACCCAATTAAATTATCCTCGCTCTCAGAGTGACATCAGTCCTCACCCATCCCACACTATGCTCCAGGAAGGGTTGCAGGTTGGGTAATTGTGCATTATTCCCTCACTTTCTCAGAACAACTCCTTTTTTTGTGCAAGAGCAAATATTTGTGAAAAGCTTTGTCCATACTCGGTCTGGACTAGAAGTAACTCATTTTTTTTCCACTTACTTTGTCCTGAAAATCCTGTATGAAAAGATGCATGTAGCTCACTATAAATCTGGCTTGATCCTCTCTCTGTAAAGACAAAGTGGTGTTATTGGAGTTGTGAAGTAAGTGTGCATCGTTCTCAAACCATCCACCTCTCCAGGAGATTTAACTCCCCCTGTGATTAGCAAAAGCGATTTTGTATGCAATTCCTAAATCTTCCAGTGCTTTCAAGAAGTTCAGCCTAGCTGACACATGTGATTGATCTTATACTGTTACATTTCACCTCAATAAATATATATTCTTGCCTAAAAGGATCAGAGGACTGAGTAACTAGTGTCAAGCATGTAGAAAAAATGAAAACTTTTTCTATGCTCAGTTTACAGAAGCACAAAGTTTAGACTATATTAACACGTACTTTTAGAATCAACATGTCTTCTGTGGCCTTCTCTATGAGTGCATTAGAGCTGATTTTCACCACTAAATGAGAGCAAAACAGTCTTCTACCCATTTTAACTGGATTGTCAGTTATTTTTCCTATCATACACCAACTTTTCCATCTGTGGATATCAAAAATAAATTCACAATAACCTCTAGCTTCCAAAATAACTTCAGCTGCAACTACTGAAAATTAGCATAGTCTTTTCACATAATCTCACTTTATTATCTATTATAACTTCCTATGTGAAACCAGTGCTTTTTTTAATCAGCTCTCCAACATTACGTAAGGAAGCATACAAATTTAAATTAGATTATATTTCTAGAAAAATCACTTATATTTTAACAGCATATATCCATGGCATTAGCTTATTTAAGTCTTGAGGTCTTTATTATGAGTCCTATTAGATGGCAGTTTATCAATGATTAACTAGAATCTGAAGCGCTTACACCTGCAATTTATATAGATATCTGTATAACTTTGCAATATGAGTTACAACATATTTCAGAAACTCTAGGAAAGACACGTTAAGTCAATGAACCTGCTCTTATCACCTTGTTCCTTCTAAAACGTATTCCCCACCTACTGATTACCAGAACTCTTTTATAACATTTTTTTACTTGAAAGAGTCAGCAAGCATTTTTTTTTTTTTTTATGCTGCTTATTTTCAGAGAAGATAGTCAACAGAGGACACTTTAAAGAACCAAAATGCTGGGAAAAGCAACATCCCAGAGGGACAAAACTGTCAACAGAAGTTTTTCTGTACTTCCCAAAAATTTACCTTCACTAAATTGTCATTTGCAAGACACTGAACTTCCCCAACTTTGTCCTGCTCATTACACAGCCTAGATTTTATTAAAATAATGATTTTCTGTTACTCTTCGTAGCTTGAGACATCATTTCATCATATAATGTGGACAAGTGAAAATACACTTCAGAGTCCTGGCAAACTCATATTTCAGGAAATGAGCTTGCCTCCAACGCAAGAACTAATTAACAGCCACACGCAATACTCCAGTAGCCAAATTACTTTTTTTTTTCTTTTGAAGCAAGTATACAGTCCCCAGACTCTCAACATTTAGTTAATCTCCTGTACTTTAGGATCCGACACTTAGGAGCTGGGAGTTCGTTACTCACTGCGGTGACGCTGGGAACAGAACTGCCATGGTGTTTGGGTGGTGGCAGCACAAGCACTGTTCTGTCGTTCCCTCCTGCCAGGGGGATAGCCACCAGCCAACGCAAGGATCGCAGCATGCTTAGACAGACTACGAGGGCTCACAACACTGCAGTTAGCCAAATACTACCTCTGTTCAAAACCAGATCCTCTTTTCAACATACCCAGGAAATATTACAGGCCCATAAAAGAAACTAATCCGTAGTTCACTATTTCGATGCGTTTTCCACCAACTGTAACACTTGACTGTACATGAGGAATTTCCCTGTTGAGTTTTCCATTTTCTTTTATTGACTCGCTAAAAAAGGTGAGATGAGTGTATCAGTATAAGTACCATTATCACAAATATTTTTACCTATAAATGTTAACACAGTCATTAACAAACAAATGTAGGAAATTATGTGTTCACCATCTGTATTGCAATTCTATATTTTGAAAGCTGACCTCATCCATGTGTGTGTAACATTGGGAAATAGTAAATACCAACAACTGGACTATCAAAAATTTATGTGAGACCACTAGTTTTTTTTATTAAAAAAAAAAAAACAAAAAACAAACCAAAAACTAGCCTTGAAGGCGTAATTAAAAACACATCCCTGCAAAGATGATTGATTTGTTCACGTTTTACCTGGCAAACAAATGTAGGTCAATGTAGAAGTGAATGATTTTCAAAGTGTTCAGAGCAGTTGTCAATTAAGGTTCTCTGAGGAAATCTTGGCTCCAGTGAACATTTCTCCACAGACTTCAGCGAAGCAAAGACTTTGGCCTCTATGTAACGTATAAAATAAACACCATCTCTTCTTTTAGATACAAAAAATAAGTTACTTATAACTTTTCAGCTTTTGAGATATTTCTGAAAGTAGCAAGCCAAAAAGCCAAAACAAGGGCATGAGTTACATATGAAGGACTTGTGTATCCTTAACAAAACACTAAGGATTTTAACGGAAAGCAACAGGAGTTAAAAGTAAGAACAAGAGTTGAAGGAGCATAAGGTCTGTTTTTCTAGTGTATGTGGCACAGCACAGCATTTAAGGATTCATTCCTGCTCATAATATGTTTTAACAGAAGTAAAATAGACAGTGTCTGAAAATTTTTTCTGATGCTTCAGAAATCTCGAAGTCCAGTTATACTTCCACTTTTAACACTGAGAAAAATTTTTCCATTATTTCAGAGAGAGATAAAACACTCCAAAGAAAGCAGTGAAAAATGGTTATATTGTCAGTACTACGCATAATATAGGTCACAACAGATCTCTGATATTTTATTTTGCCTACTACAAAATCACATGCACATGCATGTTATGCTATACGTATGCTTTGAAACAAAAAGAGGTAATAAGCATCTGTACTACAAGCACATGGCACCAATAATCCAGAAATTAATTGCATTTATCATGCTTGATTCACCTTCATGCTGCTCAATAACCCACACTTGCAGCCACCTAACTTCACAAGGGGAGAAACAACTTGGTTTAGTTTTTGTGGAGCCTTGAATAGGAGGCTAAGAATTGCCTTTAACCCAGCAAAAAAACTCAGTAGATTTGTTTTAGAGTATTTCAAAAGTATCAAATGACAGTTAGATATTATTACTGATTTTGCCTAAAATTAATCCTTCATGGAGAATAAATTGAAAAATATCAATAGAAGCATCTAAAAACTGTGCATTTCTAAAATTTGTTTTCTCCATCTCTTTACATAAAACCTTTTACTATTTCTTATTGACAAATAGTTCACTTTCTGACTTTATTAGAGTTAAAATTGGTTCTATTTTAACTTTTATGTGGAAAAACATCCTGCCAAGTTCATCCTCATGAAACCTTTATATTTTTCAACAGCTCACTGTAATAATTCATGATGTATGAACATATAAAAATGCATCATTATGCACAAACAAGCAAATCTGTCTACATAAAATGAATGGAGATAATTAAGTAGTAAAAAACACTAAACAAAAAGCACTTAAGAATTTGTAAATACCAATTTTACATATAGGTTAACCTGCAAAGAAATGTAACTGATGCCATTATGGTTATTTGATTTTATTTCACTGGAAACTAAATAAAATCTTTGTCTATGATTTAGGGAATATTTGACAAGCGCACTTTTTTAAGGTATTTTGAAGAGCTAAAAATGATATTTTTCAAAACTAATTCCGCAGAAATTTGTAGTTGAGTAGCAGCTTTGCTAATCTTAATAGCAGCCTTCGGATTTAGGTCTATTGCAGTAATTTAGCGCTGCTTGCATATATAAAAATGTATTGCTTTGAGAAAGTTCATGATAGAAACACCAAATTGCTTTTTATTCAGATTTACTGTTTTTTTATTCAGATTTACTGCTGTATTTCAATGGAGGTGGGGCTTTTTTTTGCCCTTCTCCAGGTGTGGTACCATATTTCATTAGATACCATAGTCTGTTTGAACGATAGGCTGGACGATGAGCGTTCCCACTCAGACACACCGAATGGGACTGCTTACAAGTGTGCTTGAAATATTGCAGTGGTCTGCAACTACACTCTTGTGAAGGATATTCACAGACAGATATTTAAAATCCTTCTTGCCACATGCCTGGCTGGGGCAAAGTAAGTCTGTAAGAGGAGCAAGGAACAAAATTTTTTCCATCATTACTTCTGTGCTGTTCCCGCACTACCAGGGGTACACTGCAGCTTGTGGAGAAGTGATGAGGTCTAAAAAAACCAGGGAACTGAAATATATCATTGGAATTCAGACAAACTTTTGGCTTTTTATTAAGACAAAACGCAGAATAATTTGGCTGATTTATTTAGGAGTATCCTATAATCCTGTAGGCACTTTTGTTGTAGATACTGGTTCTGCGAGCATGGATGATGTTCTTGCTAAATATTTAGTCATTTATTCTTCCATTTTTCGTGAAGGTATAATTAAGGTTGCAGCAGCTGGAAATTTTTACTGGGTAATTCTGTGATTAAAACAAGAATTGAGGTTGTGGCTGTTTGGAAATACAGTTTATAATTTCTTCTGGTACTTCAGCTGTCTCTATTCAAGTCACTACTGCTTCTGTGTAATTGGGTGTTTCTATACGCACTAATTAGCAGAAGAGCTCACTGCTGTTGCCAGCCCAAGCTCGCAGTGTTGCAGGCACGCCTAGCAAGTAGAAGAGATGTTAGCCTGAGTGTCAGCTCACCAGGGCAGCCTTAGCGTTGCTGTTTACATGCTCCAGCATTAGATTATATCCAAAAGCAAGTGTGTGTATGTACGCATGGCAACAACGTCACACACTTCAACATACAGCTGCTTTTCAGCCTTCATTGAAAAAAAAAAATCTACAAATATATTTTTCTCCATTTCATTTGTGGTTAATTAGATTCAGATAATAGCCAGTCCTGGTGGATAGAACAGGTACACCTAGTGTTTTATTTCATCAGCTAGTCAAGAGCTTATTTGAGATTAGTTCATCCATAGAGGCAAAAAGCCACAAATGAACTATTTTATTTGAAATTTTATTTGACCTCTTTGCTAATTAGTGCGTATGAAAATGTCAGTTTTCCCAGGGGCATCAGTAACCCAACTAACAGTTGCTGAATTACCAGAAAATGTTACTATATTTTTATTCTGATATTTTATTTGCAATAATTTGTGTTTCGGTGTACATTTTTACTGCATTTTTATTCTTCCCTCATTAATTCATAACGAATTTCTTGCCATACTTGTTCCATCAATAGTTAATTAAGAAAGTTATTCCAACCAATGTGTCGATCACTGTGATCATAAGGGATCCTGGGCGGTCACTGAGAACAAGATGATTTTTTTATGCAGGCATAAACTGCTGTCCCCTGAAAAGATGTCCTGGAGAGGTTTAACAGTAATTTCCCGGACAGTGAAGCAATCTTTCCCGTAAGAAATTACATAATGGAGACATGCTGTAGGCAGGGGCTTAAAAATATGTGCAATTTAAATGCCTAGAAAAAATATATTGTGCTTCAAGATCTTTCTTATTTGTATCACAATAAGATTGCTCAAAAGAGTAAGACTTCTACAGCATAATGCAGAATAAATGCAAGAGAACAGTTACTGCACAGCCACAAGCAGGATGTTCCAATCCTTTTTACTAGCATCAGTGTAAAATATAAATAACATTCTCTAAAAATAAAAAATTTGTACTATTGTCTATTGTATCTGTATGTGTAGCAGTTATTTTAGCATAAACACTGCATTCAGGAAGTTTCACGCAATAGGGTGAGGAATGGCAAATACTGTGATAGCAACAACTATCAGAGCAGATTTTTAGCTGAGGATTCACGAATCCACAAATT
>Ga0181612_140453_pt1 | contig 20250 bp, 16 predicted proteins | sample HoacroProtozoa21_FD_119630 | JGI IMG/M metagenome (GOLD analysis project Ga0181612, IMG submission 119630) | Hoatzin crop microbial communities from Cojedes, Venezuel. Combined Assembly of Gp0051906, Gp0051904, Gp0051908 | reverse complement strand
GGTTGGACTGGGTGACCCAGAGAGGTCCCTTCCAACCCCGACCATTCTGTGATTCTGTGATTCCGTGTGACATCAAATGTTTGCTCTTCCTGGGCAATCTCGGAAAAACTGAGCGTGTTCCTCCTCCCAGACAGCCTCTCTCTTCCAGACGTGTTGTCGGTCGTCCTGGTCAGTGTCAGCACTCCAGCTCACCCTCTCCAGCCTGATTCTCTCCTCCTCCCCCCAAGTCTTCTTTTTTCTCTTCTGTGTTCCCATGTTTGCCTCATACCAACGCCTTTCTCCTGTGCCCTGGCCAGGCAAACTCTTCTTGTTCAATTTTTTGCTGCATTGTTTAGGGAAGGGAGGTACTGATTGCAGGTTTTGTGTTATTCATGTTAGCAGAGCCCACCCCTGCAAGCTGGGAAATTCAGGGGGTTACAGCTGTGAAGAAGCTGCAGGAGGACAAAGCACTGCCAGCAGGATTAGACCTGGTGTATTTTACTCTGTTTCTTTAAAGTGCTGTGATTTGTTTCTGGCTCTCCTTGTGGTTTCTGCACTGCTAGCTTTGACCAGGTCACACATCAACCCCTTGCTCCCGCTGTGTCTCTAGAGGATGTTTTATATTATATATTCAGAGACCAAGGAACCAGATAATTAACAGCTGTGCTGCTTGCGGGAAATGGTTTCCAGCCTCCGGGGAAGCAACTTTTCTCCCCTTTGAACCTCTTCCTCTGCTGGGCCCACGTATCTTGTTAGGGAGAGGGCAGTACCCCTCCAGTTTGGATTCACTGGGCAGCCGGGGGAAATCTGAGCAAGAACTGGCGTGGCTCAGGGGCTTTGCATCTTTTAGGCTCAGCTTCAGATGTATAGTTCAGTTCTCCTTTCATCCATGTCTCTGAGGTGCAGATGGGTGAAGATATTAGTACCAGTCCATCTTTCCAACAGGATGTTGCTGCTTTCACCTCCCTTTCTGAAAAGATATGATTTTTTTTAATTGTAATTTAAAGATGATGTGCTGGTAGGGGATGGCTGCTGGAAGTTCAGCTCAGGAAGTTCCAAAGCTCACAGTAATGAGAGACTGGGACAATACTGGGAGATGTGTCCTACACTCGCTCTTGTGCTCTTCTCCAGGTGTCTGCTCACAGCCACATCTGCACACAGGACACGGGGCTGGGACCACCACGTTTGGTGCAGTGTGGCTGCTGTTACGGTCTTACATCTCTTACTGACAGATGGGCTCCACTCCTGAGACCTGCACGTGGATTAACCTTCCGGAATATCAAGGATGTTTTGAGAAATAGGGGTGAAAATTGTACAGCTGAAGGAAAAAACACAGAAGGGGTATGCCAGTGAGTGTGCACATTGGGATAGGTCTCTGCACGTGTGCGTGCATGGGGCTTAAATGGGAACAGAGGAGAAAACCACCCTGGCCACATACTACAGGGTAGATCTGGAGTGACAGCTGTGACTCTGAGACCCCTATTGCAATCACTAGAACATCCAGCCTTGCAGCAGAAGGATATAGTTTTTATACATATCATTAATTTTTCTAGTTAAAAAAAAAAAAAGAAAGCCATGGTTTAAGGCATCTACAAGTGCCTGTGACTGTTAGGATAGCTTGGGTGCTCCTGTAGGATGCTCTAAGCTAGGGGAGATAGACAGTGAGGAGACAAATTGGTGAAAGTGGCTGCAAGCACCACATACCACATTCCTGCTTAGCTTGCACCTTCCTGGAACTGTTCCCATAGCAGGTCTTTCTTTAGGAACAAAGCCAAAAACCCATAGAAAAGGTCTAAAAAAGCTCCAGAGCAAACTTCTCATATCTTCTCCTGCCTGTTAAGGCCTTCTCTATGGAGCATGAGACAAAGACAGGGGTCATGGGAAGGAGCCACTCAGGCAATGGCCTGTGTCAGTGTGTTGTGGTGGGATGGGTGCCTCCAGACAGTAGCCTTTGGGTGGGTGCCTTGGCTCTGGTCACCGGCTTGCCACCGGTGGATGAACCCCAGGCTTGTCCAAGGGACAGCTCTCCATGTTGTCCACCCCAGTGTGCGAACGTTACCTGCAGACGTAGTTTTCCCGGCAGGAGTCCAGAGGCGCCAGGCAGTTGGGCTTCTCCTTGGACTCGTAGGAGCAGGCAGGAACGATGGTCTGCCGCCGGCGTTCGGCACAGGCTGTGTCATCGCAGGGGCAGAAGAGAAGCTCGTGGGTGTACTCGGGCGGCACACGGTCGAAGAACTTGCGCAGAGCCTTGTGGCACTTGGAGCGGTTGCAGGTGTCAGCCCGGGCCAGGCGCCGGATGCAGAAGGAGACGTACTCTGTCCGCAGCCGCTGGCACATCTCGTCCATGTTGCAGGCTTTGGCGGCATCCAGACACCGGTTCACCTGGGTCACCTCGTTCTCAGACCCTGTGGGGTGGTGGGAGATGGTGATGTGGTTTTGAGCTGACCTCCCCGACAACAGCACTACCCTATGCTGAGACCTTCACCCCCATCCTGCTCCCATCCATGGCCACCTTGGTGAAACCACCACCCACTCCAGCAAGGCAATGGCCAGGGTGAAGTCCACATTTGCTCTCTGTGTTCTGGCATGACCAAATCTACTTTCCCTACTCACCTCTCCCAAGAGATGCCACAGCCACACAACAAACCTCATACCCCTGAGCCCCCTCCAGCAACTTCTTACATTTAGTAAAATGAAGCTTTTCCCTAACCTGGGCATCTCATAACACCTTACCAACACGAATTAACCAACTTGAGGCCTGGGGAGACCGCAGCCATTAGAAAGTCTGTCTGCTTATGGCCACGACTGGATCCACCGGTGTGATGGGATCTCTTCTAATGGACCTCCTTTTTCCAAAACCTTGCTCAAGACCAAACACTGAGTTAGTGACACAGTTGAGTCTCCTGATACATGGGTGGTTTGCACTAACACTTGCACCCCAGACTCTCTACCCCATGCAATGAGTTTCCTCAGGCCTCCAGAGGGTCAAGTCTGGCTTTGCCAGCAGTTGTGCTATGTTCATCCTGGGACCTGCCCAGTTAAGTGAGAGCTGTCTGGGTCTCAAAGCACTACGACAGTGCTCTGACTTCCCCCATCCAGACCAGTCCTGCCCAGTATGCCCATCTTCTAAGCAGTGACACTGCCTTCGTGGGATGGGGATCAGAGCTACAATCCAGCCTGATGTCCTGGGGCCTTGATGCTGCCTGCGTGTGGGCACATGTGGGTCTCTCCCCACACCCTTTGCCAGGTCACCCCTTTGCTGGCTTCAGCGAAATTGCTCTGCGTTTCCACCCTCTTAAAGAAGTGGGCAAAGAGAGTCCCAGATTAGCAGTCTGGGTGGGAGAGAAGGGGTGGGCTGTGGGGCTGCAGGGAATGTGGAAAAAATCCCACAACAGTGAGGACAATAAAGCAAAAACTGTGGTGGTGGATGAGAAAAACACTGTCTTCAGTAGGCACGTAGGGTTCTCACGAGTTTAGATCCCAATGACCTCCTCTGCAAATAGGGAACAGATAAGAGTGAAAGATATTTGTATAACACTGATTTTAGGGCTCCTTCAAAGATGATTTGGGCTCTTTTTGTGGAGGGGGGAAATGCTACCGAGTCCCTGGTAGGAGTCATCTGAGACATTAGGTTCTGTCTGATCGTAGAGATAAGATGAAGGTTCTCCAAGCGTGAGAGAGAAAATGAATCTGAAGCCTTTTTTCACCTCTCTGAATTAAGCCCATGACCTAATGCACAGTAGAAGGACTTTCTCCCCAGCAGAAAAGGATTTGTCACAGAGGAAAAATCCCCACAATGATAAATTTCCAATGCAGAGTCAAGCCCTATCTTTGGCCAGGAGTTAAAACCAGCCAGTCACTGCTGACAAGTGTTTAAACATTGACAGTCTCTCTGAGCACTTCAAAACTGGTTGCCGTCCTTCATTTTCACTGGCATTATCAGATTCTCCTTCTCTGAGTATTTATTTTTCCCTTCCCATTGTCCCTGATGCTTGCGGTGAGCTAGAAGTCAAATTCCAAGTTTAGCAGTTATTTTATGACGGGTGAAACTGATGGTCGGTGTTCCTACCACGTAGATACTTCCCTTTAAAGATGCCCAGAGATGAACATTGTTAAAGCATCAGTTTACGCTGGGGAGTGTCAGCAAACCTGTAGGAAACAGTTACTTGGAAGGGTTTCATTACCCATTCAGCTAATGAATCACAGGGAACACGGCAGCTTTTCTCCTCTTCCCACACAACGACGGAGGATGTGCTTTTTTAAATCACCACTACAATTAGAGTGGAGGGATATAATTCCATTTGTACATTTTTAACTGTGGCCATATGTAGTTTATGCAGAATTGGGTGAAAAATATCTGTTGCTCCTACTTGGCATAGAGTCATGGGAGTGTCGTGTGTTTCAACAAGTTCTTGGGAATTTTTTTTTTTGGCAGATTTGAGAGAGGATCCTTTGGCAATGCTGACCTTATGATCCTGGGCACCGGACAGGCACAGCATGGCAGGTCATAAGTTATGTTATAGAAGGTGTCGATGAGTATAAATAGGGGAAAAGAGGTTAAACCACGAAACGTCATGTGCCTAGATGGATGCCGAGTCCTTTGGTACATATCCCTGCTGCTCTGGCCCCATTTGCTTTGCTGCCCAACCAGTTTCAGTTTGCCTTAAAAACCTGACAATGTGTTAACGATGCATAAAAATCCCCGTCCTTGGATTTTGCCATGCTCTGAAGAGCCCTGTATGACTTCCAGTGAAAAAGGAAAAGCTCCAGTAAAGAAGGCCATGACCCGGCAAACAGCTTTGTGCATGCTTCACTTTCCATGCTCAAATCAGTCAAGTGGAGTCAGCAAGGAGACGTGATGTCAGGGAGCACCCCCCTTCCCCTCGCTGCTCAGATTGTCGAGGGCTGATGGGTTAATTTGCTCCCGGACATTTTCACCTAACAAGTGCTCACCAGCGCAGGGACTGCAGACACCCGTCGGCTGCAGGGACCTGCTGCTCCTTACTCCCTTGGGTGCACTCCAGCTGTGGATGCCACCCCAGAGTCAGGTGCACATTTGGGAAGAGCTGCAGCGGGACTGCTGCTTTGGCACATCTGCCAGAGACACACGAGGAGTACGTTACCTGCTCCCAGACAGGTAGTCTGGTAACAAAAATCACTGTCAATAAAGCTTCCCCATGGCTGTGGTGCATAAGCACAGTCAAATGCTGGTTGTGGTGGCAGCTGTGGTGTTGGTGATGGATGGCTTAATAGCTACCGCATTGACCTTTTAACTGCTGAGCTGGGGGTTCATGCCCTCGAGGGGGTTAAAAGGTGTTGGGCAGCTCTGCTCACGTTATTAAGCAGATTACATGATGCAGAGCAGAACATGGGTCTGAGTCCTGAGGTTGCCCTCAGGGCATGGGGTTAAAGGCTGTGGCTGGGATCAACCGGTAGGTCGAGTTATTGACCTTTTTGCCTGCAGAGTTTGACACTGTGACTGATGTGGAAGCACCTCCTCATATTTAACAATACCCTAGCAGCTCCTGCTCGGCAGGTTGTCTGCATGGCACAGGTCATCCACTTGCTATGGAGAATCAGCCAATTTGTGATGGCTCGCTGGAAGAGGCCGTCCCACCATGCCCCTCAGTCCCAGTCCTTCACAGTATGGACATGAAGAAGCCAAAGAACGAAAATCACAAGTGCTTCCTCCTAGGACATGTTCTTCTACCAACAGTTTAGCACAGGAATCATAAGCAGCTCCTTGGAAAAATGATTGCAAGGTCTCAGCAATGCTTTGTGAAGAGACTAAAAGAGATCGTAAAGGACTGCCTTTTCCATAGCACTTGATCCTACAGCCAGTTCCCCCCTAGTTAGAACCAGTAAGTGCAAGAGCATCTTCCCACACACCTACCTGCGGTGATGGATGCCAGCCGGACGTAATCAAAGCCTCTGATGAACGGCTCATAAGGGGAACTCTCCAGTACATTCATGCCTGGGTTGAAAACAGAAGTTAGTGAGAAGGCAGCTGACGTTCCTGAGGGATGTCCGAGATATATGAGGTTCAACAGCTGTAGTGAAGGTTTGCTTGGTGAGTCCAAGAGGATGTATGCTCTAAAGGCCATAAGTAAACAGGTACCCAGACTCACAGGAACTTATGTATGACCATATACTAAAGAAGGGAACAGAATGTAACTGGCTTTCAAAAATATATCACAGCTTTGGAGCAGAACAGCCTCTCAAGGAACTGTTGAATTGCAACTCTCGAGAACTCAAGTCTTGGGCCCCTTTACAGGGTTGCCACTGAGGACACCAGACTCTAGCACAGGCTCTTGTTCATGGGCAGAGTTCAAACCACCAGCTCCCCACATACATGGGGCTTCCATCACCATTCTTGCTATTTTCTATACATCCCTCCCTCGGTCAATGGTTCTGACCTATTTCTAGGACACAGTCAGGGCTGTGAACAGGGTTGTGTGTGTGGGAACACATGCCTTCATAATCATGAACATCTCTCCCTTTCTCCTAGTCAACAGCCCTGTCTTACTTGACGTGGAGCTAATGACCCATAGCTCCCATGGAAACTTCCCTTCTTCATTTTTAAGTTGCCAGGAAGCTAATTTTATTCAATTGGTTCTTCCTTTTCATCCGCTCAATGGTCTGTAAGTCCCCGTCATCCTGATGGATGCCACAGAATATTATTGAAGCAAACAGCTCGGTATTTTTTTTTTTTATATTAGACATTTAGATGGATATGGACAGCAACAGCAGATGTACTGGCTGGGATAAAAGAACTATCAAACCTCATGCTCCGGGCATATGCTGATCACCAGCTGTGGTCAGGAAGAAATGGCTCCCAGGGTACACAGCCCTGTGCAATTACCACAGGTGCATTACAAGGCAGCTTTACACCTTCATTGAAATATCTTGCATCGTTACTGGCTGGAGAGGGGCCCATTTCTATGTTCCAGAGTAGCAGTTTTATGTCCTGATGATATAGCACCTTATCAGACAATTGTTATCGGGTTGTCATCATGTTATTGTGTCTTCAGATGCGAAGGTGGCTAAACACAGGCGCGCTCAAGAGAAGCTGAGTAAATAGCGTGCTTTGTAAATTCCCTGAGCACACACTTCCACAATTGATTTTATAAGAGGGTTTCTAGGAAGCTTTTTACAGCCTCCTGGGTATGTATGACTGAGAGACAAAGCTCTGCGCGGAACATGTGGGTTGGCTTCCATTCTCAGTCAATTAAACATGTGTAAGGACTCTGAAACGTGTGACTATTATGAAATATATTTCCCCAGGGAAATTAAGGCGAGGAAATCAAAGGATTGGGAGTGTGAATCTGCATTGCAAGTGAGCTCAGTGCTTGAAAAAATGTGAGGCTCAGGACAGGACAGCAGAGCAGAAGTAGGGCAGAGACTTGTATGTCTCCGATGACAGTCCCCTCACAAGTCATCTCCAGGATGGAGGTCCCAAGCCGCTGGGCAGGGTGCCCGTCTAACCTGGCCATCCAGCATCCATCTCCTACTCTGCATCTGGAGACCCACACCTGGCCCCTGCCTGCTCCCAGCACTCCCTGCCTTCCTCTCCCTGCTCTTCCAGCAGTGGTTCCAGAGCTGGAAGTCCTCCTGACACCACTGTCCTGCACAGCCACGTCGCAGACGAGCTGTGTCCATACCTTCAGGCCAAAAAGGTCAGCGGGGAAGAAGTTGTGACACAGCCTGTTAAGACAAACGGAGAGGCTGGATTGTCACCTCTTCCCCAGGCTTCACTTCAATGCAAACAAATTCACCTGGCAGGTAATTGTGGGGAAGATTGGATCCTGGAGGGTGCTGAGGTCTCTTATTTCCCCAGTCAGTTCATAGCATCATGCTCTGCACCCTGCAAGCTGTCGCACCTGAAAGCTTTCCGGGAACTTGATCAAGCAGTTCCCATTCTGGCAAGCCTGTACATTACAGTCTCCATTCTCTTTGTTTTGCTTGGCCTTTTGGCCTGTGTTATCATCACCCCTGCACCTTCCCTTTCAGCTTTCAGCCAGCAGTGTTTTATTAATCTATTTCGCAGCCCATGGCTGGAAGGTTCTGTTTTATTCCCCGCTTTAATTTTCATGGTGCATAAAATACTCACCAGCCTGACAAGGAAGAGTTATGGCCACTGAGGTGCACTTTTATGATGACTCTTAAAAAACGTCAAAATCCAAACTTACTAAATACCGGCTCTGGGAACACTTTAAATTCCAACTTGATGTCACCAGCCCCAAATCTTCACTAACCCAAAGACAGTGATGCATTTTTGAGCCTCCAAGAGAGTGACTTTTTTTTAAGTTCATGTTGGTTTTTTTCCTTGATGCCCATGCTTTGTATAGTGTTTCTGTAAAATCCATGGCTTCCACGGTCTTGGCTAGCATACTGAGATGTAAAACATACCATGCATTTCCGCAGCGAAAGATCTCAAGGTATACTGGGAATGTCATAGAAGAGAGGCCAGGTTAAAAAAAATGAAGGAGGTGTCTCAGATTTTCAGGATTGCTTTCCCCAAAATGCCGTTAGCTTGGGGATCAGTAGGTCTTGGGAGGGAACAAGATACTACAAGGGTGACCTTATTTGTGGCCATTTGGGTTCTGGGGAGCTCTACAGAAAGCCCAAACAGTAATTCCCTTTTAGGAAGATCATCAGAAATGAGTACCCTGCTCGACTGACCTTCCATCAACGTGTGGTGGATGCTCCAGTAGACACTCAAGCAGTGCTTCTCCTTTTTCATGCCTCGCTTACACTTGCAGCCATATAGCTGGCTGGAGAGCAGGGCTGTCACGGTGCTCCGGCACTGGTTCTTGGCATCAGGGCCCAGCTTGTTGGCTCCATTGCCTGCGATGCATTGCCGGAGGGTCCTGAATTTGGCGCTGCAGATGGGGTCATTGGTGCAGGACTCTCCTGCTTGAAGGCAGTCCCTGCTCGAGCTGACAGCTTCTGCCATACCTTCTGCAAGAAAACCAGAGAAGGGGTTTGAGGGTGATGGAGCAACCCCAGGTGGGAAATAAATTTTGTCTCCCATGAGCTGGACCAGGCTGGGATGTCCATCTTCATGTGCATAGAAATCTTTCTCATCACCATCCACTCTATAAGCAACAACTCTGCTTCTTTAGATGGGCACATCCCTCCCAAGCAGGTCAACTGGAGGGTTTAAGTGCCCAGACTTGCCACTCCTGCTCATGGATCACCCCCATGATGGGGAGCACTGGCTACTTGAGTGTACTGCAGCACTGCTCAGCAGCATCGCAGAGGAACGGGAGTGGGTGAAAGGAAGTTGGAGGGATGTAAGGAGATAAGACACAAACTGACATTCAACACCTCAACCCAGCACTCTCCCATATTGCTGGACCACCAGCAGCAGTGAGATGCATGTGGCGTCTAGCTGAGGAGCCAGAAGGAGAGGTCACCTCCCTCCTGGAGGCCAGACTTTTCTTAATTTCAGAGAGTGACCCTAGATGGGGTCAGTCTCGAAGCAGGATTATATGTGACCAGTTCCTGGTGCTTGCTCTTTCCTGCTTGGAGCACAAAAGCTGTCCAAGCCTTTTGCTTCTCCAGCTCCTTATCTCATTTCTCTCATCTGATGTTAACAACACACCAATGCTATGGAGACCCCAGCATCTGCTCCTTGCACATGATTTAACTGTGCCTACACCTCTCTGAAGCTATGAATGGCTCTCTGTGGGGTGTTTGGACATGGAGTCAGCCCACATGTGTCCCAGGAGTTGTCCCTTGTTCACTGTCACCACCTCCCCAGGACTCCCCCTGTTTTGCCTTGGCTTTTTCCAAGCTTCTGTAAATTCTCCTCAGCGACTTCTAGAAATACCAGAAGTGCTCTGTTCCCCATGCTGAAAGGACAGAGGATAGCACAGGAGGAAGACGTTATCGCTACGTGTACACCCATAAATTAAACATGGTGTGTGGGGCTCTGTGGTGGTGTGCCCCCATCTCCTGGAGCAGACCATTTCCATGCTATTAAATGCTCTTCCTCTCTAAAGCAGGCTGGCCATGTCCAGAGTGACTCCCGGGGATGTGCTCACACCAGGGCTCACGGCTGCATCGCTGCATCCCGGCAATGGCAGGGCCAGAGGCTCAGCTGTGCTCAGCAGGGCATGGGTGATGGAGAGGAGATGGGGGCCAAGACAAGGCAAATCGCACTATTTCCAGTTGGTGTGGTGTTCTGGAGCATGTTGACATAGGTCAGGCATGACTGCACCACAGCCTGGGGGAGTGATGAAGAGGGAAACCTGGTTTATGGAAGGGGAGAATCAGTCCCTGGGCCTATAACATAATTTTGGATCCTGCTGTACTGTAAAAACAGAAACCGCTGTCATGACCTTGAAGAAGGACTTCTCAAATATTTCCCAAAGGAACTCCTTGTCTCTAACATAACTTGTCTTCTCTTTGGATAGGAACCAGAGGGATAAGGACACCTTACCCTTCACAGAGTAGATAAAGCGGGGGCACCTTCTGGTTTTTGGAGCCTCTGAAGAGTCTGTTCCTGGTGAGACCGTACTTGGAGAATATTAGAAAACCCTCTCTCCTGAGAAAAATGTAGAGCCCTGATTTCTGAGGGCTTCATGAGATCTCCCCTCTCTCCAAGAGTCTAATGATCTCTACTTAAAGTCTTTTTCCTCCTTCCACCTGTTACCTCTCTTGCCCTGAATTCCTACACCTGCTTCTGCTGCCCTCCCAGTTCAGCCTGTGAGCCCAGTATATCCATTTCTCTTCCCTCAGCAGTCACAGAGTGTTTGCTAAGAAGGAGCTGCTTCTGTTGATTAGAGTAGAAAGTAGCAGCTGGAGTTCAGGTATTTCAATTATGTTTATTACAAACTTTGGGTGAACCCACCAGGAGGTTTCCTGGTGAAATATCCCAATGGCATCTCAAATGCGAAACCTTTCATCAAACTCCAGACTATTTCGAAGTGCCTCATGGCCAACGTCAAGCTTTCAGTTATTTCAAATCTCAGAACACCTCAAATTTGAGCTCTCCTACCCCTGATTTATTCATAGACCTGGTTTATTTAGCACTCAAGGCTTATTTGGATCTGCCAAATGTGGAGAGAGAAATTATTTCCAACATATAGGAAACTCTGCCTTGGGCTGTCATATCTTGAAGAACTCTGAACACAAGGAACCAGTTTCCTTGAAATAGCATTTGGTCTGCAATTTCACCGAGATCCATAAAATGAGCCGGAGTTGCTCATAGTCTCTGCTTTCAGACACCATTGAATTTTCCATGCACGCATCTGAGCAGAATCCATAGGGAAAAAAGGAAAAAGTGCTCAGCTTATTTTGCCCTGGCTTCCTCCAAAGGATCTCTGCTGGACAAGGATAAAGCATGGCAGATTTTATTCTAGAAGAGATGACTTTGTCAGTGTCATGTCAGCTGCTAGAAAAGCAGGTTAAAATAGAAATTATGACCCTCCTTCCCCCTCTCCGCTACATGAATTGCAGAAGATACTCCCCAGGATGGTTATAAACACAGCCAGCCTGTAAAAGTTGTAAAACACTTTGGGATCCCGCTTTGAATAAATCAAGCAGATTGACCATTTGAGAAATTTTCCTGCAAAATTTTAAGTAAATATATCCTCAAGCTGAGACTTGCTTCATAGAACAAAGGTCAGGGGTGAATATTTACAGCCCGAGCCCAAAGCATAAAGCACCCCCGTTCAGACTTTATGACAGAGGTGCTTGAAGCAACTTGAAGTGGAGCGTCACGAATGACCCATTCCATAATCATGTCGCTTAAAAACCAAATCATTCAGGGGCTTTTATTGTTAGCGATGTCTTTGCAACTGAGACAACAGAACACCACGTTTTCCTCCTCACACTACCCCTGAGAGAGTAATTTTATGCAACATTAAGAGAGCGCCTCTTAGGGAAAGAAAAAAAAGTCTCTGTGACTTGTAAAATAGATGGTGCTTCCTAACAGGCAGGGACAAAAGCACAGTCAGGTCTTCTCTCCCAAACATGGAGTGGCCTTTCTGGTTTTGCCTTCAAAAATAGCACCTTGCAGACTCTCCGCCACGGGTTTTTTCTCCACCTCTGTCCTTGATTGACCAGGGTGCTCAGGTAATGCATCGGGTTGTGCACGGCTTGGGCTTTCCATGTCTCTGCTTTTCTAATAGCAGCCCTTCCAGCTCCCCCTGCTCTCTTTAAAAGGCCATTTGTCTGGATTTTTATTCCTCGCTTGCTGCTAATTTCACGCTGTTTACGGTGGGCAGATGGAGTAATGAGTTTATTTTCGCATCCTGTTTGTAGCTATGCTCCACATCTGTTTCTGGTCTTGCTTACCTCAGTGACACTTGCACAAAGTTACTCCTAATGCGTAGGAGTAAGACAAAAATCTGGCTCTTCCCATTGCCCTATCAGACCCTTGGTTCTTCTTATAGAGGTATCTCAAATGCGTTTTGTTGAACATGGTCTGGTTCTCCTCCAAGGAGACCATTTCCTTCACCAAGGCAATGCAGCTGTGCCTGGGGTACAGAAGTGTGAAGGTGACCCCATAAGGTCTGGAAATGGTGAACAAAATGCCTGGAGAGCACCAACATGGGGCCCTGCCACTCTGCCTGTCCGATCCAACCAACACTTGGGCTTCAGATGTTTTAGGAGGAACCAGCTTGTCTCTCATGGTGCTGGTCAGCCTGGGGCTTTGGGATACATCCCCCTCCCCTGCAGCTTTTGTATGTATTAGGTGTAAATCCTCTTACAGCCCTGATTCATGCACAGTCCTAGGGAGTGATGAACACTGCTATTATTTCTATGACAAGCTGTTGACTCCAGAACTTTTGGTGTTTGCTTTTACAATATTTGCTGCCAAGAGGAGAATAACTATCCAAAATCTCCAACAAAGCAACAGAAGTGGTTTATTACCCCGTTGGTGTAGCTGGACATCTTTTACAGAATTCTTCCTAAATCAGGCCTGCCAAATCTTGCACAATGACTACAAGTATGATGCTGAAGGCTCCTGCCTCTCACTCCCTGCATGCTCATGCATCCTCCATGCAGTGAGATTCCTTCTATTCAGGCACCTTATGTGCCTGCCACACTTCAGAGGTCTTCTGCTGACCGGACACATCACATGCAACATGTCATGGCTGACCCTCTACAAGCCTTGGCTTGCCTGCAAAGGTGGATGGCTCTCTTCATGCCACAGTCTGCCAGCCAGTGCCCAGGCCATGTAAATGTCTGGGAGAGGACATTGCAAAGTGTATTTACATGCTGTGTTAAATGTGACAGACACCTGCAGAACCAGGATCTAAACCTCAGGTGGGCACCAAACCATCACTCTGTGTTCAACCGGGAGAAATGGCCATCATTGGACAATCCTAACAGGCTGGGTCAAATTAAATCTGCGGGACAGATGTTGGTGCTTGCTATTAGGTAACTGCCTGATATCCAGAAACTTTCAACTTATGCAGAGCTGTCAGAAATAAGTTGTTGCATGCAGTTGTCCTGGAGTGAAAAATGATGGGGAAGGGAGTCTGCAAGAAATATTCCTAGTGTTTCCCAAATATTCATAAACTAATAGTGGCAGATGAGTGGGGCAAGGTGGCTTATGCAGGTGGTCACTGCTAAACCTTGTTTAGACTATGTTTTCACATCATTATTTTACAGCCAAGTGCTCAGGATCTCCTAAGGAACAAACCCTTGCATACAGCTCAAACTTCCTTTCCCATTTATTGTTTAAATAGCTGTAGAGTGTGCACAGGACTGCCTTTCCTCCAAGTGCACACTTCGGATATGCCTCCACCTGCATAACTTAAAATTTTTCCAGGCGTGCAAGAAGTTGTGGCTCACAGGTGTCCTGCTCTCCAGTGGTCCCATCTGCAATGGGGCTGAGGCACTCAAGAGTGCTTAAGGCGTGCAAGAGTGGTGATGTTCCACGGGGAATTCATTGTCTGCGTTACACTAACATGTACTCACATGGGCTCATGTCACTGGGCAAAACCCCTGCACCCTGCCTGATCTGGGGAGAAGCATACAAAGCATAACCTCTGCCACACCGATGGTCCTTCTGCAAACCTGCCTGAGAACAGCCCTTCCAGGAGATCCCACACACCTTGTCCAGAACTCATAGCTGTCATCTGGATTTTGTGGTCCTCAGCAGTCCCTTTCAGCATGCTCCAGGCAAGGAAAAATTACCTTCCCTTATGTCTGTCTTTCCCTGAGCTTAGTGCACGCTCAGTGTTCCAACACCATGAACGCTTCGAGGGCTGGATCAATGTTTTGCTGGATTAGATCAGAGCAGCTCATGCGAGGAGGATGACACCACTCATTGCTACCAGCCCTCTGTGGATTTAGATGGGTTTACAAACATAACACACACATAATAAAATCCCACAGTACAAAGTGATCTTATTTTGCTAGTCACTCTTCCCAGTCGACACTGGGGTGGTGGAATTTGCTGAGAACACCTCAGGAATATAATGATTGAGGGCGTCAAAGCAGTGCCGGAAAGTTCAGGGCAACAGCATGCTGCATGTTGTGAGCAGGCATTAAAAATATGCTGCCTGACACTTCGTACCTACAATTCTGACCTTTCTCCCCTTACTTTCAGGTTAGAAGCAATCTTGTCTGTATTTTCTCAGTGTCTTCAAGCAAGGCTTTACAGGCACTGAGGAAATACAAATAAATACAGTAACATTCACTAAGTGTTTTCTTCTCTAGTAGCTGATCCACATAGAAGATAATTTACTCTGTGTATGGAATCAAAACCAGAAGAAACCACATTCCTCTGATCTGTCATCCTGCTCATCATAGACTAATCTCTGATACCTAGATACCCTCAGAGAAGCCTGAAAACTTGAGGCGTCCTGAAAGTCAAGACCCCTGCTGTGGCAGGAATTTTACTAAGCAAGCCATCCCACCTGCCCTTTGGCATGATGGATCTGCGCAAGTCAGATGATGCACAGACATATTAGTGGGCAATTCTCTGCCCTGTTGGGACTTAAAATGCAAAGTGAGAGTGAACTGTGACGGCCACAAGTGTTAAATGAAAGCCAAAGTGGGCTCTGTAAGTCAGGTTTTAGACATCTGCTGAGATGAAGTCAATAGTCCCTAATTTGTCTTTGACAGCCCTTCTCATGTGTGTCTCTCTTAGCCATTTGCCAAGTCACTCTGACTTTGATGAAGCCTGAAAAGATGAAGTAATCTGTTTGTCCCCCACCAAATCAACAACTAGAATCTGGCTGTGAAAAAACAGTCATGGGCTGGGGCATTACTTGTTGGATTGTGTCTGCAAACTTTGAAGTTAGAAGAAAATCCGGAGTCCTATGGGTGTCTGTGGTCTGGCGAAGTTATATCATGCCTCCACCACCCTTAAGGAGAAAAGAATTCTTCATGAAAACTCTCATGATAACTCGGGTTGAAGTCTCCCTAGATATCATTACTCTCCTACACTAACACATCCTATTTGACAAGGCTTCAGCCTTTGTTTTCTAAACATGCCTCTGGAATGCCCTGTCCTGCTGGACTGACTCAGTCAGATTAACCACAGAATCAACTATAAACAATATTTTTATGAAAAGGAGATGCAAATCAGACCATCATGCTCAGTGCGTGACCTGATTGCAAATAGTTGAGTACATATTCCAAATAAGAATTAGCCAAGTACTTGAAGTAGATACATATAAGACCAGAAGCTCTGTCTAAGTTTGACTTTGAAATGTCCTGGCCACATGGTAGAGACACAAAGCATAGCAAGGCGAATTTAGACCAAAGATGGCTCCTTTTTAGGTCTAACTGTGGCTGGGCCTGCTTGATCATACCACCCTGTCTTCTTTCACTCTTCTGATCTCTGATGTTCTTCACCCAGATATATTCTTCTGTGCTGGACAGGGCTCAAACGTACCCCTATTCAGCCAAAAGATGATGGTGCGCATGAGCTTTCATCACATGCCTTCCTGTGATTCCTAGTGTTGTATTTGCCCTTTGTATGCTGTAGAAAGCACATCCCAAGGAAGGTGACTCAATAGTAATATCAAGGCCTCTTCATATGCAGAGTGTTATTTATTCTTCCTATTACGTTCATCCCAGGAAGACATTGTGGACTTCTAAGAGAGGAATTCATTATGCATTTTCTTGAAGAGACATGGCACAGTGAGGTGACCGTGGCTGCAGAGTGGGAAGCACACAGGTTGCCCGCGTCTCTTGGAAAACCTCAGTCTGATCTCTCCACAAAGCAGGGAAGAGAGAACATCTGCGCACAGGTGCATGTGCGAGTGTGTGTGTATGTGTGGAGGGAGGGTTGTGGAAAATGCAGTACAGTATTGTTCATACCTAGCATTTATTCAGTCAAAAATACAGCTGATGGGAACATATATGGACTTTACAGCCGAGGCACTAAGTGTATTGCTTTCAATGTGTATTTATTGCTGGCATTTTAAAACAACTCTTGCTGGCATATCAAAATACTTCGAATGAAAGCTGCCATTGAAAGAGGAGTCATTATCACTTCAATTGGTGCTGCATTCGGATAAACTGAGAGTGATCTAAAAAGGATAGCAATCGCCAGCAATGCTCCACACGCGGGTGACTTCCATTTGCCTGTCCAGTGCTGTGACATTTTCTCTTCCTCTTCAATGTCCTTGAGAAGAGTGTGCAACCATCACAGCCCTCCACTCCAATGGTGAAAGCAACAGTCCTGATGAGCTCTTTTTCTAAGCAAGACCTGGCTATAGCAGCCCCAAAGATAGAAATCCACCCCCACTGAAGGGGGGAAGATGTTTTTAAGCAAGTTACCACCCTGAATTGTGGTGAAAAGGGGCAATTCTAGATGAGAAGCTGGAGATTTAAAAAAAATTACAGAATCATAGAATCATAGAATCATGGCATGGTTTGGGTTGGAAGAGACCTTTAAAGGCCATCTAGTCCCAACCACCCTGCAGTGACCAGGGGCATCTTCAATTGGATCACCTGCTCCAAGCCCCATCCAGCCTGACCTTGAATGTTTCCAGGGATGGGGCATTGACCACCTCACTGGGCAACCAATTATAATTGTGATGTTGATGACTTCTTTTGTGCCACCATCAAGAAGCTGATGACCTTGGTCATCGGCTGGTTCTGACACACAAAATGGAAATAAAAAGTCCCTGTCCCAGATGTAAGTTTAAGGTAAGGAACAAGCAGAGAATTCTGCAAGTGGATGCAGGAAGCACGGGGCAAGGGTGGCACAATCCTATGCAGAGACTTGTAGAGACAAATGGAGGTCTATATATGGGGGAAATGGGAGAAATAAAGAATAATTTAATCAAAGCAGTATTCTTGACATCAACAGCATGCTAGATATTTACAGCAGCCTCCCCTACTTTGATTACATGCTCAAGTTCATTATCAGTAATTGCCATGGGACTGATTTTCGACTCTTTGTGCTCCAACTCTTAGTACAGCCATTTCTCTGGTGCTTCTAACGGCTACGTGTACTCTTCTCAAGGAAGAGCAGTGGTAAGCGTACACTGCTTAACTACAGTCACTGAGCAGTGAGATGCCCAAAGAGCTTAGAACTGTGGTGTTTGGGGTTCCTCAACAGTCCAGACCTGTAGAAAGATTTGTATTCAAAAGAAATGTTTCAGAAGCCATATATGGAGATTGGAGTATGTGCTGTTAACATGTTCTCTTGGTCTCTGTTTCCTACATTAACCTGAGCATAAGCCCTTTACATCTCTTCCTTTTGCAGAGATAAATTCTTCTCGCATTGCAGCTTGTGTTCAACTGCCACTGAAACGGCATTCAGGGGTCATCAGCTACAGGGCCTGTAGTAATTGAGCTGCCCACCCATCATTTGATTTTTTACATGTGCTTTATACATCTGTCTATCTGTGCCTCAAGATCAGCTCAGTCCAGAGTTGAATAGGCAAGGCAGTCTAATTCTCACCTTTCTGATCAAAATTTTGGCAAGCAAGATACCTTAACAGAAGAGTCTTTAATAAAGCAGTCTCAGAGTACCCTGGACAATCCAACAGATCCACCAGATCTAACCCGTCATCTCTTTTGCTTCTCTCTGAGGTAGAAATTTCATGGATATCCATCTTCTTCATGTCTGTACTCCTTTGTGGCCACTGCAACATATTTTTGAAGATCTCACAGATTCTATAGAATACCTCAGGCTGTAGTATTTTTGGTGCTACTAATTTTTGCATCTGTACGCTATGTTATCAATTACAGAAAGCTCTGATTTGAATTGATATGTAATTCCCAAGCCTTCTTTCAGTGACAGTGTTCACAGCTTTCAGCAATGTCTTGTCTTTTGCCATGGCCTCCAGAAGTTTTCTCCCTACTGTGTTTGAGACGAGAGAAATCCAGATTTGCATGCATTATGCTGTTCTCCACGCTGTCTTCAAGAAGAGACTCCCCAAACTTGCCTGATCTCAGCTCTTGTTTTCATGGTTTGCGCACTACTCAGATTGCATGGATCCAGCTGGAAAACGGAAGCTAAACACCTTTCTGCTTGCTGGTAGGTGAATGAGCTTTTTGCTTTGGGAACAATGAACTTGGGGTCCATTTTTTATTGGGATCCGTCTTCCCTGCTTGAATGTATTTCTTTAAGATCTTGTGCAGTAAAGACATCCCTCTATGCATTAAGATGCTGTTTCCACAGTAGTTCTGAAAATCAACGTCACTGGTCTGCAAAGTGCACATGAGTTTTGTCACACTGTCCTGAGTCACCTACAGAGGGATTTACTGGCCAGGTGGTTCATCTTTGGGTGACACAGCTTGCCAAAACTCAGCTGCTTGCTTTCTTCTCTCTTTGACTTTCAAATCTCCCTGTCCAGGTTGGCAGTCCTGTTTCACTTTGACTCCTTCTGCAGAACATCCCAGAAAGAAGAATTATAATCTTCTTTTATTCCAGGAACCAAAGTCTACAAATATTTCTTATCTGTCAAAGCAGCATTTCTGTAATCGCCTGGCTTTGGCCAGAGTCAGTGTGTATGTCTATTCACTTGCACTTTCTCCCAAATATCTCATGTTTCTGATTTGAAATTAGATTTCTCTTGACATGTCCCATTTCCTGACCCATTTCTACAGCCTTTTCTTGTCTTCCCTCTTTGCTGTCCCCCCTCCAATCTTTCAGGATATTATCTGTGTGTATTGCAATGCCCTCATTTCCTTGAAATAATTCTTGCGCTTTCTTGTCAAAAGTCTTAGGAGCAAGTTAAAACCCAGAGGGAAATTTATACAAGAAACATCTCCCATCAAGGGCATTGAAAATGCAGACTCTCAAAGTCTTCTCAGTTAGGGCAATTTGCAAAGAGCCAAGAGTGGCAGCTAACAGCATAAAAGAAGATACATCTCCAGCCATTGTGTTGAAAACATCTCCCTTGGCAGGCAAAGGAAAATATTTTCTCTGAATATTCCTATTGAGTTCGTTGGGATCTAATGTCAGTCCGAGCGACTTGTCCTTCTTTCCTGCTGTTCCCGGGGGCAGGCACATTGCAGTAGCTTCTATTTTTACAAATGATTTCCAGTCTTTCTAGATAGCCCAAGCCCTTCCCCGAATTTCTGTCTCATGGACAGAGGAGCATTTCCGGAGGCTGAGGCACTGGGCACTTAGGGTCTCACACCACAGTTTTCTATGCCTTGTTTACAAATGCCATTAAAGACATCTTAATGCTGTTTTATTTTTAATTTTTTCTTTTTCTTTAACCAGATTCCTTCTTTCAGTCACCTTTGTTAGAAGGCAGAACCTCACTGTGATCCACCCACACTGCTGATGAATTTTATTTTTCAGTTTATTAAAGTTTTAGCTTAACTTAACCCCTCTTCAACCCATCACTCCTGCTTCCTGGTCTACACTTGTTCGCAGGATATCACTTTCCTGCTCCTGATACCATCTGGTGTTTCAGATTCTTTAAAGATGTAAAGCTGAAAAGGGATTTAGACTCTGGGAAAAAATTAAAACACTGAAAAAACTTTCCATCCGTCTTGGTTTCTGATTGCAGTTGATTCCTATGGAGGAGCTGTTAACCATGAAGCAGGTGATGGAGTGTGGCCGAGGGTGTGGAGAGGGATGTTTGTACTGGTGGTCCACCGTCGGACAGGTGCGTACTGATAAATTGTGAACAGAAATATACCTGGCATGCACGTCATGGGCTTCTCCTTCTCTGAGAAAGTGAAGTGCAAGACCCTGAACTTCTCCTGTTGCCCAGTCCATGACACGTGGTGGGTGATGAGATGGGCAGCAATTCCAAGGTGAAAAGGCACTTTCAGGACCCTTTTGGGCAAGACCCTCAGAATGACATCCAGGCTGCTTCCTGTCAT
>Ga0181612_161405_pt1 | contig 20252 bp, 9 predicted proteins | sample HoacroProtozoa21_FD_119630 | JGI IMG/M metagenome (GOLD analysis project Ga0181612, IMG submission 119630) | Hoatzin crop microbial communities from Cojedes, Venezuel. Combined Assembly of Gp0051906, Gp0051904, Gp0051908 | reverse complement strand
TCACAAAATGAGAATTCCTCCAAACTCTCCTGCTCCTGCAGCTCTACCCAGTCCACTGTTTCAACACTAAGTCAAAGAAGATGACTACTCTGTGGTTACCACCTTCTGTTCCCGTGGCTACCCAGCCGTGCTGCTCTGTAGCATGAGGAGGGTTCCTATAGAGGAACATGCTCCTGTATGGACAGGCATAGGATAAAATTTACATCTTCTGCACCTTGTGTGAATGCCTGAGCCACTGAGCTTGTAGGTAAAATAATTCATCATCTTTCCCACCAGTCTTGTGAATCTCGGTCATCTTCCTAGTTTCAGTACAAATGCCGACGTACAAATTTTTTTTTTTTTTTTTTTGCTAGAAGCATTTTCTTTCTTTATTTTGGACCAATTTGAACTGGTTTATTGAGTGGATGAAGGATGAGAGAGGAGATTTTGGACTGCAAAATCAATTATTTGTACAGCCATAAGGATCTGTGGAAAACTAGGTCTCACAGTCTCTCTAATGATGGGAAAGAGAAAGAATGGATATGAAGAAATACATACAAAATTTAAAGTTTAACTTAAGAGTTCACTGTTTTGGTTTTGCTTGATACCTCCATTTTAGTGTTTATTATCTCAAGTCCTGGATCCTTGAGAAAGTGAACTACTTGGAAGCTGTCTTACATCTAGCATATGTGAAGGATCTTGCTGGAATGAAGCATTAGTATTAGAACACAGACAGTCTTTAAGGACTGTCAAATGAAGGACACAAGTACATACTTCTGGGGATGCAGGAACTCCTGTATCTGGTGAGAATATTGCACATTTGATGGTTTGAAGAGAAGGTTGCATGGTGACTCCTTCATGTCTCAAACAGTGGGATGTTCTGACTCGATGATCTGAGAAACTCAGTGTGACTACAAAACCTGTATGTGAAATGACTTTCAGAGACAAGAGAGGGACTCAGATGCTATGTTAAATGAGTTGTAGGAAAGAATATACACACTTTTTTCCCTGGAAATGTCTGACACTTTCCATAAGGGCAACAATGGCAATCATGTAAAAAATGAAAATGAAATCATTTTCTTAGGTAAACCATTAGTGATCAAGCTAGGGTAAGTCTTCAGTTCTTTCTTGATGAGGTGTTTGAAAAAACATCCAAGGAAGAAAGCACTATGTGTCACACCATAGATGTCTAGGAACTGAGTTTAATCTTCGTGCTCCTAAACATAGCTCCACAACTTCTTCATGCTCAGTGGAGATCCAGACCTTTAATGTACCAACATGTTACATATAGTATAGCTGAGACAGTAACTTTAGAACTGAACTTTAAATTGGTCAGGAACTTGTCAGAATCTGCACTGAGCATGCATGTATGACTGCTTTTATACTCTTCCCACTACTTGACAAAACTATTCCTTTATTCCTCTGGTAATCCTGCCTCTGCCCAGAATAGACATTAGTTTGCCCACAACAGACTGAGAAAAGCATGGGTCAAACTACATACAGATAAGTATGTAAGTTACGTAGACACAACAGATGACAAGAGTTTGCTATGGGAACATGGTGCTGGCAGATAGTCTGAGTTTACAGAAGTACTTAGACTAGCTCACCACCAGGGCTGGTTACGTAGTGTAGACCTATCTCAGAAAGAAGGAGGAAAAGTTGTTTAAACTCTGAGCAGATAGTCAGGGAAAATTGTGCCAATTTGATAGAACTAAAGTGGTGACAGAGTGGAGTGCTCAGCTTTGTTATCCCACCATATTTAACAGCACATAAGCTTGGCTATTCCTCTGTAATTACTTATAAAACTTGACCTCCTTCATTTCCCTTTAAGTTTATTGTTGGAACATTTATTATGAGATTCTGACTTCTTTGAAATGAAGGAGTGTAGGATGTCAAATTTAGTTTCTGCTTGCACTATATAGATCCAGGGGTTGCACGATGATTATGCAAACAAAAAAACCTATGAAACTTGATTTGTACTTGGTGAATGCATAATGCCAGCCATCTGATATTATTTCAAGAGAAGTGGAAAAATTAGGTGGCAAACACAATTTTGGCAAAAGCAGTTCTTCAGATGCAACATGTGCAAATCATTATTTTGTCTTGCAGAATGGTTAAGGAAATGCATTATGAAATGGCAATTATATAATTAGTGTGTTAAGCAACTTCACAGAATGACAAGTGATTAAATACGTATCAACAAACAGACATAGCATTACTCTGATTAGTATGTGGAAAATGCCACAGAATAGCTCTAGCAAGTACAAGGTGGGCAAAAAAGCTAAGTGTACGCTTTGCTAATGGCTTTCTTTGTCTAAAATGGAGGTGCCTACAAAATAGGCAACTGGAATTTGACTGAGTGATAGTTTTAATTCATAAGGTTTGAATTGTGTTAGCAGTCCTAGAAATTAAAATGAACATAGCCATTAAAATGAAAATGCTGCCCATCAGGGTCAATGTGAAAAATCCAGACCCTTGTCAATCGCAGCTGCAACACAAACTACTAGGGGGGGGTCTCCTTCCACTTCATTATTGGCTCCATCTCTGTCATCAAGTTTTGTTTAGTAGGTGTATGTCTATCCATTTTTAATTGTTGAGTAGGAGAAGAACCTACCTCTGTTGTCTTCCCCCTGTTTTTCCCTGGCAGAAAATAAGCTGTTAGACTTCTTGATATTGCAAGTGGGCTGAATCTCCTGCTGCAGTGTGAGAAGGCAGAAAACTAACTGACACTTCTGGCTTTTCCAAACTTCTCCAACACCTTTCCCTTTTAAGCTTCCTCCCTTCACTAACAGCCACAGCAGCAAGAAAATTCAAGACTTTTACATTTCACCATTGGCCGGCTGAGCCTAAAGTAACAGCAAAACAAATCAAACCAGAAACAGATTGCAAACTAAGGATAGCAAACAGCTGGCCTGTGGTCTGCGGAAGGTTGGCTCATTGCACGCTGTTAATGCCTTTCTTTTCACTTCCACATGCTACACTGCACTGAAAGCCTGATAAGGTATTTTAATGCAAGAAACTACTAAGGGTGCAGTTCCAAAACAGCTGAAATTCTCTAGGTCAGGGCTGCTACAGTCCTGCTCTTCCTCCTTCCTTCTGTGTGCATTCCTGTTCTCTTCTTTATGCCAGATCATGCTACTGCACAGTGAACAGGTTTAACAGTACTAAACAAGACAAACATTTCTACAAGAAAATCACTTTTCTGTACAGTTGATTTTTGCCTCATCCTCTTCAAGTGACATTTCACAAGGTGGGTAAGCTGATCTAATAGCTTGCTGCTGTGGAAGGGGATGGCTCCCCCTCCTATTCTCTTGGCTGGGCAGTCCTGACGTCTCCCTTGTTTCAGCTCTGGTACTCATCTAAGCCCCAGTGGGTCCGTTCAACCCACTTAGCTGGCTAAAAACGTGAGTTAGTTTAGGAAGCAGACAGGATTGGAGATGGAGTCAATGAGAAGGAACAACCAAAGCTGAGTCTGTCACCTTGAAGATATTCAAAAGCTGCCTGGACACAGGCCTGGGCAGCCTGTTCTAGGTGGCCCTGCTTGAGCAGAGGCGTTGGACCAGATGACCTCCGGAGGTCCCTTCCCACCTCAACCGTTCTGTGATTCTGTGAACCTCACCCCTCTTGTGAAACCTCACCTATAGTTGTCACCAGGATATTTCAACTTTTTTTTTTTTTTTCCAACAGAATACCACATACGCGGTCTTTGTTTGCCATCATTTACATGCCAAGCATGTGAGATACCCAGAGACTGCAACAGTAGTGTTTCATACCCTGATGACATTACCATGTAAACAAACATGCATACACAGAGCACTGAAATATCTTTTTCTCTGTCTTCAGCAAGAGGCAGTCACATTGGGAAGCTACTCAGGAAGCCCTGAATGAGAGCACTGAAAAGGTCTGGCAGGGAGATAGTCATGCCTTGGTTTACATTCTGTTCCCATTTGGCAGTTAATTAGTAACTCACTTTTTGAAAATGAAAGATTACACAGCCTGAACAAATAGAAACGTTTGATCTCAGGCTCGTCAAGGAAAACTTCAGCAGCTGCCAGGGAAAAGCAAATGTGCTGTCACGTACATCAAGTCTGAGATAATGCAAAACAGAAGATGAAGAATACGGAGAGAATGTACCAATGCTTCCACACACAGTTGTGGGGAGCACAGCAGATGAGGAAAAAGTACCAAACACCAGACAACAACTTAGTGAGCCTAACTAAAACCTGATGGGACAACTCCTGACTGCAATGTCAGCCTAAGAGGTGCAACTTTCCTGACACAACAAGAGAAGACTGAAGCGTGGTGCTATATATCAAAAGCAGATTATATTTCTGTCCTAAGTGAACTGTCTCTTTTGGAGCACCAGGCACTCAGCTGTGGCCATGCCTGACTCACCCTGAATGTTACAGAGCCATCAAGAAGGCAGCAGCCAGATCACACTGGCAGGAGAAGGAGACCTAGCTGCGTGAGATGTTTTTTTACAAGATCAGGTAGGAATCCTTATGCTGAAGGGGCTGTGAAGGAATCGCCAAGCTCTGGGAAAGCGCTAGAAGTTTTTTACCGAGTCAAACTAAAGAAGCTACGCCAAAGAAATAAGAATGGCATTTATAGTAAATCAAGTAGAAATGAGCTAACGAGTAAAGCATATAACACCAGTCAAAAAAAGGAATACATGTATTTTTGAAAGAAAATCCTAACATTTTCTCATTTTTTAGTTATGTTCAGGCCACAAACACCCACTGTGAAGTAAATCTGTACATCTAGAACATACTAATTTTGCCTTAGAAAAAACTTTATTTTAAGCAGGAATTAATATAGTGTCCAGTAAGTAATCTTTTTTTTCTGACGTGGAAAGGTATCTTAACAAAAAAAATGAGTCCCATTCACATCTTTTTTGCCTACAGCATTGGACAACTTCTCATCCTCTGCATACTCACTGACTACACCATTATTTTGGGGGGCTTTTGTCTTTCTTACAGAGCAGTCCATCAGCGACTCCCACTGGCATAAATTCCCTAAGTGCTGCCTCTCGAGCACGCTCTACAAACTATTCTCAAACCATATCAAATACAGAGATGTGGACCTTCACATGTATTATGTATTTGCTGTTACGAGGTAAAGTTCTTCTAAAACCTTAAAATTCAATGCTCCAAGCACCTTCCCTTGAGCTTCTCGTCCACCTTTGAGGTCTTTTTTCCCTAGAAAACTACTTCCACCTTTGCTGTATGCAAACGACATCAGGAGCTACTCACCTCTGGGCATGACCACAATCTGTTAATCCCACCCAGAAAGGCTCGTTTGCAGGCCTACAACTGTGGTTTGCTACATACCACTTTTCATTTCGCTTGTCACTGCTGCCTGTCAAGCTTTCCATCAGCGATTTCTGAAACTGCTGAGCGTGGCACCTTCTTTTCAGTACAGCCCCTCCCTGTTGGACTCTCTTATCAAGTCTATCTCATCAGTAGCTCTTCCACTTCTACAGTTTCTGTCCCTGCTTATTCTCTTTCCAGCTATTTTTATATTTCAAAATAAAAGTGGTAATAGAGGTAGATTATATATAACATTACACAATTTTTACCTGTCCTAGAAGATAAAAGCATTCTATTTTTTGCATTATAAAGTGTAGGAAGGTTCTAAAAGCATGCTCTAAGATACCACATGAGTATAATGGATGGGATTAAGAAAGCAGGGACTAAAAGTATAAGAGTAAAAGATTCCTTGTCATCACTTTAACAGCACGTCTCTTTGGGACTATTGGGTGAAGTAAACAGCAGAAGTCAGTAACAAACAAATGGGCAGTATTGCCAGCTCAAAAAAACATGCATCTGTTAAAAACTTCAAAATCATCAAAAAGTATTAAAGTACTGAGACTTTAAGAAAATGCACTGGTCTTTGATCTGTCTCCTGGAATTTAGAGAACTGGTCACCCCCCAACGAACATCAAGTTACTGGGGGTTAAAAATTCAGTTTTACAGGCAGAGTACTCCATGGCAAGCATTCAAAAATCTTAAAATGAGCCCAGTCTGTTCTTCCTCATCACCAGGACTGACTTTAAAATAATTTTATTAAAAAATGTATGTTCATACTTTAAATTTGCCTGCTGCTAAGCAAGCCTTAAGAATGCATCCAAGATATTTTTTCCAGGGTTTTCTTCACAGCTATGACAGTCACAGGGGTATGATACCCCTGCAGCAGAGCTCTACAGTCACTTAGAGCTGAAGCATTCAGAAAAACAGCAATTACTATAAAGCCAGTAAAGACTGTAACGTTGCAAGGTTCCAGAATATACATGCAGACGTGGAAGCTGAGTTTGACACTGGCTTGTTCAAGACGTAGCAGAAGTGTCACTTCTTAGACTGCAACTATGTCACAGGCCATCTTGTATGACACAGGCTGTCAAATTTAACCTAGGCACCATGATACCGAGTCAAATAATTTGTGTTGAGTGCAGTACACCTTTAACAACTTTATGGTATTGACTAGAATACTTCAGGGAAAACAGAAATCTCTATTTCCTTCAATAGTTTGCTCTGATAGCATTATACCTTCTAACTGTATCAGTAACAAGCAATCCAGTGTTCAATACTTTGAGAAGTTAATCAGGCAGAACCCTCTAAGACTTTCAGACTAAGTAGCAGAGAAGATGTCTTTATTCATTTTGGTGTGGTTTTTGAGCACTCTCTTCCACCTACCTCTAACTGTCTCTCTTTATCCCACTTTGTGGCCTTTACACATTCACTGCCCCATTTCCCTGCACTTTTTAGTTTTCTGCTCCATTCCACCTGTTTTTGCTTATATAGCCTCCCATCTTTGAATTTTTCCCTTTTCTGTCTCCCTCTTCTCATAACCTGAATTTTCTTAGTCACACAAATAGAGTAACTACCTAGACTTCCGTTCTGTTATTTTGTGTCACCCACATTCAGTTCATTCCTCAGCTTCACGCTGTATGCCTAAAGACGATCACAAGCCCTGAAAATAGATTGCCTCCAGTCCCACAGCAAGGTAAAAAAATACCAAGATTCATTACCATGAAGGACAACCTCTGGTTTGCTTCAGAAAGCCACTAGAAAGCGGTGAGCATTTTAACTAAAAGCTAATTGTAGCTAAATTCTACTGAAAAAAACCAAATAGTGGCCATTTCGGAAAGAGAAATTTATAGTTATAGTCAGATACTGGGAAACATAAAATAGCAAAACAAATCATTCAGGAATAAAATACTCTAAGAAACACTAAATTTCTACTAAAGTGGTTGGCATACCTGAATGCAAAACCCAACAAAACATGTAGCAGGCTAGACTGCAGTGGTACTTTAGGAATGTTTCCCTTTTCTACAGTTTGCCAAAATAAAAATGAAAGACCAGAAACTGTGTCCACAACACTGCTTCATGATCAAATGAGATATGCCTTGTCAATCAGACATTTGAAATACACACTAATTAGTGTACCACTATGAAATGTTTATCTTAATCTTAAATTGCTCAAATGAAGTATGTGGGGAAAAAATTTGAACTCATTAAAATCACAAGCTAAACCAATCAAAAGAATGAAAACTCCCTGCAGAGTATAGCAAAAGAGCAAGTGACTTGAAAAAACTGCTGTGTCAAGTCTTGGCATATCTGAAAAAGCAAGATAACATACTTATGTTGGATTGTAACCACACTAGTATCTGCTGGGTAACAAATCTCCCACTGGCTGTGAATAGAGAGATATATCTATATTACAAAACACAAGCCCAATCTAAAAGGTAGATTTGAGTGCTGGAGATGCCATTGGGAACCTGTATTTCTTTTTTTTTTTTTTTCATTTCTGTGTCTTTTCTTAATCAAGGTATGTGGTCAGCTGTAGTTCTTCTGCCACAATATAGTGACAAATCTGGTATACAACTGTTTTATTAGATATTCTCATACAACAGATTCCATTACTTTGGCACAGAGAAACTATTCCAGACACATTCAGACAGTCCTCCATTAAAAAAACTAGGATTTATAGAATCTGTGTTTTAGAACTATCGTGAGAAAAATTATCTTCATAAGAACAGAAGTGGACAGATCTTGAAGTCAAACTATGTCAGCCCTCACAGCTGACACAAAACAACATGCCTCCATTGAAATCACAGCCTTTTAATCATGTAATACAAAAGAGATGATTTAAAAGTAACAGATGACCTAAGTTTAAGAAGAGTATCCAGAATTTAAGTTTTATAGCATATGGCTATGCTGCACTTATTTTATCTGAAACTTTAAAATGCAGATAATTCTGCTTAACACAGGCACAGCATTTCTGTCTCCTATTTCTACAAGAATAATAAGAGTATCCAATAAACCTGCTGTCAGGGAAATTGTAGAAAAAGAAGCAAACTCATACCAATCACACAGGAACAAGACAGAAAAGTTGTGCTTTTTTAAGTTGGTCCATTAAGAGCTCTAATTTTGTCATTAATTAATTCCAGTTCCTGACAAATACTTGATGCACATTCTGTTTGTTTGCTAATGATTCATTTTTCTCTGCTTATTTAGGTGGTGCAAATAGTGCTTCAATCCAGTCCTGCCACCCCCCTTATCAAACACAAGCAGTCAGTAGCATCTCTCTTCCCCCGAAAGTGGAATTCCATTGATATTTAGGAAGTGGATGAGCAGAACTTTGTGACTCCTGACCAGTGTGGAGATCTATTTTATGACCCACTGGTTGGCACTTGGCTTTTAGATGATTATTGTCTTTGGCTTTCAGCTCAGATGAAACCTTTGCAGAAGTGATGTGGGTTCAATAACGCAACAACCACCCCATCATGCAATGACAAAACATTTCTCTTTCCTTTTTGAGAACCCTGTGGAAAATTACATAACTAAAACCAATTATGAAAATTTTTTTAAACTTAAAATTGAAGCAAGATTAGGAAATTCTAGCTTCATAATGCCCCAAGCAAACTTAATTCTACCCATTTGTGAGCATGCTATCATATAATCTTTATCTATGTGATTTTTATGCATTTTTTTTTCCTCCCAGAAGAATGTCCTGTTTGGAGCACTGAATGGGTACACTTGGGATCAAACTAACGCTGCACACAATCTGGAATTTCCTAATGCTAGGTGCTTGACTCTGCAGGCTCAATAACACTTATTCATTTAGATGTCTTAAATATATAATTATTCAGATGGTTTAAATGTGCTTTTTGCTTACAAAGTCTTTTTTCTGTTTACATATCATACTCTAGCCTAAATAAATGCTAAGACAAAGGCCAAGCTGGCTGGTAGCCCAGAATGTAGTTGTTACCCAATTGACAGGGACCACCTTAAATTCATTGAAATGTCTAAATATTGTATTTGAGTTATAACTGTATTTTAAAAGGCGATCTTTACTGAAATTAAAATGGAGTGACTTTAGACCAGCATAAACAAGTTGCTGGATGAAATGAGAATTGAATGGATTATGTCTGTTGAAGTATGGTCTGACTTACCACAGCTCTCCATTACTGTAAACCACCAAACACTTCAGGACAGGAAGTATCCTCATGTTACCATGTAAATAACTAATGGGCTTAGTTTATGTTAACAACTAACTTAGAAACTTCCAATAAAAAAACCCACCAACCTAAAATACGGCTGTGTCTGAACGTTTTCCCCAAAAGTAACTAATTCTGATAATTCTTAAGGTGAGTTTTCCTTTTTCCTCAGAGAATCTTACATAGAGTCTGATAAAATGTATGGTAAATGTGAACACAGCACAATTTAAAGATGGCCTGTGAAGGCAAATAAAAATGGTACTTTTTCCAATCTACTGAAGATCTGAAAGGTGCAAGGTTTGGTTCAAAGTTTTCTTCTACTTGTTTCCTCTTTGCTTTTAAAAATTTTGGAGCATCAAAGTCTTGTCTTGCTTTTATATGTAAGAGTGTTGGAGGACAAGAAGGTTAGAATGGAAGTCCCCCTCAGTTCCCACCTGAAGCAGCAGGGTGATGAGTGATTGAGATTTTTTTTTTCTCTTGGCTTTTCACCAGAATATTGAATTCAACATTTTAAGAGCAGCCAAACAAAATGGGAGTTTTACATAGTCTGGTTAAAAATCCCTTTCCCCTCTCACATGCCAGTTTCTTGCGACAGAAGATTGCTAGAGATGATGACTTCATCTCTGCTTTTTCAGCTACCCATAGTCTTGTAGTAAAAATAGGATAGACAAGACCTGATACATATATAAAATTAAACAAGACCTTTGCAGAAACCTTACATCTGACTTTAAAACCAAAGCAATCTCTTCAGGCTTTCCTATATGTCTTAAAAGTATGTAAGAGGCAACACAGTTTTGTCTCCTTTTTGGGTCACTCTTTAGATCTAATCAGGATTTTACTGTGGCAAGACAGGCAAATCCCAGTGACAAGAACATGCCATATGAAAAGCACAAGATGTGTTGAAATTTAAAATTTACTAATACTGACATTCTGGCCTTACTAGATATTAATAAAATTACAAGAGTGTGGGGTGAAGGTATTATACCTGGTCATGGCTGGCTTCAATGGAGCTTCCGAAACCTTGGAAAGTCATCTGCACAGGAGACAGTGTCAAACAGGTCATACACTCTTTGCCATTTTGTCTATCACTGTAGTGTACCTATAACAGAATAACATACGTAATCTGCTAAACACCAGGTTTGTACAAGGGAGTCATGCTAAAATACTGTCCCTTTTCAACAAGTTTGTAAGAAGAATTCCAAACATTTACATTGAATTCATCTTTAATATAAAACAAGGAGTGTGTAAATATTCTAGGTAGTCACATACTGAACTGGGGCCAAATTTTCTGATATGTCTGTCGGAGAGTTTTTGAAGTGCTGTGTTCTTCAGTTTCTGAGACCCTTGAGACCGAATTCAAGATGTTGCATCTATACAATTATAAGAATCTGGTTTCAAGTTACAGTTTCCAGCCTAGATGTCATTTTTAATGACATTTTGTACCTTAGTTATAAAACATCCATGTAAATCATTATACCTCCAAAAACTTGACAATAACAGTTTAAATTTTTCAGTTGTAATTCCATTTCTACCAAAATCCACTAACTCTTTGGACATGGCTAATGTTGCATATTTGAATTTGATTTTGTAGTCAAATCAAAATGACAGACAACATGGAGAAGAATTCACATTCTTCTTGAGATGTCTATGCTATCCTTTTCTAAGAGTAACTCCTTCTCTACTGATGCCAAGATGCGCATATTGAACCTGAACCTTGCACGAAACACAGAGGAAGACAGTGCTTCTACTTGAATTACTTTCCTCGTCTCCAGGTTCCCTTCAGATAGTGCTTAAATCGCCTAACAAAAGGATGGATTTTAATATGTTGAGACAAAATGAAATTAAATGTTGCCATTATTAAGAACGGGTTGCCACTCCTGCTGAATTGTTGAAGTATTACAGTTCTCTGCGTAGCTCCTGACTTCTAGACAGGCAGATCAAGCACTTTGTTCTACAGGAGAGGTGGAATTTAGTTTATGGTGGTAATTTACATTGGCTATGTGACCCCTGTCAGAAATGGAAAGAGAGATCAACTCTGCTGGAGACAGACCTTTTATGTTAGTATCTGTTTACAGCTGTATAGCTCTCAGGCAAAAGTTACATGATAAAGCCTCATCTTGACATGTAAGCTACCAAATTAAACTTCATTATTTCTGAAGACAACTAGGAAACATACAAGAGTTATTCCTGTGGAAGTGATTTAGTGATGTATACGATACTTCATTGCACACCATGCGTATTAAATCCCCTGTGCCTAACTCTTCTTTGCCACAGGTGCAAATTCAGAATACTTCAGCTGAAGCAAAACCAGTGCAAAACTGGCTGAGGGAGAGGAAAACTAAGCTGATGCTATATTTCAGCATTACTTTACTGAAAACACATCGAAACAGTTTTGCTGTGGCCAAAAGTAAGATACAGAATGCAAAATTCCTGTACTGTACAGAATAGAAATATTGAATTCACTCGGCCCTTCTTAAAGCTTTCTGGATTATCCCTGTCCCTTTTCCTCTCAACCCCCACAGTATGTGCCTACTAAATTGCTGGTGGCTCTCTGCCAGAAAAGCCATACTACTTACTTAGAAACCACAAGAGGCCCCTTCACATATACAATGGTTTAACTTTGATTAATTGAAGGAGGTATGAAGGTATGAAATTTGGCTTGCAAATATAAACTGAAGTTCTTTAAATGTCAGGGACTACTGTTATGACAAGGACTTATCAAGCTTCCACAACTGCGGTATCTGGTTGCAAGCTAGATATTCTGCTGAGTACGTGTTGTGGGAATGCGATGTGGAGAAATGGGGCAGAAAAGGTCAAGAGGATGATTCTGTACTGCAGATATGACATAGCAAAAGGGGCAAAATCTGTTGACCAAGAATAGTACATATCTTAGACCACATATGAAGAAATGGAAAAATGGCACTTTCTGAACTGCACAGCAAGTTTGTAGCCTTATTTTTAATGAGAACAATATTCATAAGGTTACACTTCGCTAATGTCCACTGGAATAAAGCAAGGCTAACAAGCTAAAAGAACAGCAGATATCCAGAGGAAAAATTATGATTATTATTACACGACACTACCATCTGCAATAGCAGATTTGATCCACACCCCCTTTAGAGTTCCACATTGAAATTGCAATAAATTCATAATTTTGGTATCTTTCTAGGCTTAATTTTCCTGAAGGAATTTCACAATGCAATTTTGGCCTCATCTAAATGCATCAAGGCCATTACTTTGTAATTTTTTAGACAACAGTCCTTTAACTATCTCTTACCCTGTTGAAGTTCTTCAGCTAAACCAAAATAAACACTTTCTATGTTAATGACATGAATATAAAACCCAAAAGACTGGACTTTGAATGGGGGACAGAATAAAACTCTTCTTTCATCAGACCTCTCCAGTTTAGAGATTTGTGCAGTCAGCAGAAACATTCCGATTTCTTCTGCATTTGGGATGCGTATGTGCAATTTCCCAGTAACTCTGTTTTGGTATTTATCAGTGCAGCTGCTACATTCTGAAACTCTCTGTTTTACTCCTTTCTTCTTCACATTTGATCTATGGTCTAAAGTTTGGGGGTTTTTGTCAGCTAAGAGGGTTAGGTATTTACCTATTTGAGCGGAATGTCCAAAATAGGCACTCCTAAAGAAATGGTAGTGGTTGAATAGCTATCAAATAGTCTGAACAGCAGCAGACGCTTCTAGGTTTTCGGCCAGCAGTACGTTGCAAATATTTCTGTTTATATGTCCATGCTACTATGACTAAGTATGGGAGGAATCTGAATGTCTATAAAACTGATTTAAGGATACCATATTGTCTAAGGTAGGGGAACATGAAGGCACAGCAAATACTTGATTCAGTATCTGCGATCAAGACGTGGTGACTGAAGGCTGGCCAAGGGCTCCAACAGCGATTACATGGCCAGATTCACAAAAACAATAATACTTTTCTAAAAGTTCCACAGTGCCTTAAGAGTGAAGAGTGCTTAACTCCAGCTCATCTCTGCAGTAACTCTGTGAGGCAGGTAAGGGCACTTTGTGGACAGACGTCAAATGACTCATCCAAATTCACTCAGCCCTGGCAGGAGTGAATGGCGGTGCTGGGACTACAACCCATCATTAAGGCCTCTGGCCTAACCACAGTTGGTCATTTTCCCTTTTCATATATTACGGAGGTTAAAAATAAAAGAGTTATGAAAATAATTACTATCTATGTCCAGGACCTAATTTTCAGACTTCTATTTTTTGTAATTAAGGGACACTCACAAATTAGCTCAGTGCATTTTAAGGATTAAACAGCAATGAAATTTCACTTACTAATATGCAGAATGTTTTATTTGGATAACATCTAAGTAGAGATTTTATAGAACAGCATTAGGATCTTGTTAGAAAATAATGGCCAGCATACAGATGTCTGTAGTAAGGGTTGTGCAAGTTTCTGTGCAAAATGCAAGACTCCAGCCTCAGACTATTATGAGTGATTTACACGAAATTCTCCTCCAAGATATGGCTACACAACACAAAGCAGTGCCACAACAAGATCCTGCCAGTAACTCTCAATGAGCCTGCTCATTTATTGGAAAAAGCATACAGCACTGCTAGTTTTTCTCTGGGCTGACTACACACACGGAGTACCTGAGATAAATCACGTGCCACCAGCTCAGGAATCCCAAACACAGCACTCTGTTGTGCTGTGTGGGCACTGCACGAAACCTCCGTGCGTAAAAACGCAAAGTGCATCCCGCGCATCAAAATAATGAAACAAATTCTAGAAGTCGTTTCTTCCACAAGAACATGCCATGGATTTACTCATACGTGTATGCTTTCATGTTTGACATTCACATGAGGTGCAACTGTATATCCTTTTCACAGATCGCTCCCCTCAGGAACAAGCTGCATGGTATGAGCATGTATGGAGGGGGTACCGCTAACTGGCGTATGTAGATAGAAATGTATGCAAAGGTCTGAAACCATTTGACAACTATGTTGAAACTTGGCCCTCGTTTTTAATATTCTAAATTACTGAAGAGATGCAAATATTTTGATGTACATTTATAGCTTCACATAAAGGAAGATATTAGATGAATGAATACAATGTTACAACTGAATGTGGAATGGCATAGCCAAAATTCTCCACCTTATACGTTATTTTATAAAGGAAAAACTAAATTATGTGGCATAAAACTGCCTAAGAAATTACATTTAAGGTTACTTCTATCATAATGCTGCTCCACAAGCAGGAAATTTCCCATTTCGTTCGTATTTATATAAACAGGTCCCTTGAATCTAGCTTTACTGTAATACCCTTCCCTATGTGCAAGTGTTCTGATAGAAACTGTAAAAATATTGCAGGATTTGTCTTGCAATAAGCTATTTAACACACTGGATCCATATGCAATTTCAAATAATGGCCATAGTTGATCCGCATAAATTATTCAGTAAATACAAAGTCCCTAACTTCAAGAACAGGAGAGTCTGCTGGTCTTCAGCGGGCACTTCTGAATTTGAACATCTGTCCTTCTGTGTGAACAAGGGTTTACTGGTTCACAACTGAGGAAGGTGAGAGACCTGTTATACTACTACATAGTAGTTAAGCTTAACTATAATATACTAAACTACTGTTAGAAATTAGTTAACCATGCATTAACAACAGAGGGGAGCAAGAATAAAGGCTATTATTTTCACACACTGCTGCTTACACGTTCACAGTTTGAAATACAACTTTTGTCTGACCAAACACTTTCTTTCTTGACCACTGAATAACTTAAAAAAATAATATGAATTACTAAAAGAAAGAAGTAGTCTGTGACACTGGAGTTCATGTTTCCAAACCAAAGAGCACTCTGAGTCAAAGCATCAGCAGGAGTCTTAGAATGCTAGACAGAAATAAACTAGGTAATAAAATGCCATTATGTTCAGCAATGCACAAATCTTCTGGATTGACAAGCCCAGACTATTTTGTTAGAACAAAGGACAGTATTCCTTTAAATCTGCCCCTTAAGGGGAAAGCACCCAATTTAGTCCTGAATTTACAGAATAATTTCCAAGATTTTACATAGGTTGCTCTGGATTTACAGTGACAAGAAAATCCGAATGGGCTCAAAAAATCAGATGTTAAAACAGTAATTTTTAAAGTCTCATGAAACATTTTTTCTTCCTTTAGCTTCCCAGTGAAATGCTTGTCTTTTCCATATTTGTCTTTTATCTACCTATTTCTGTTGCTCATCTACTGCTGGCCATGTCATCTACTAAAAAAAACCCCATGAAACAATCATGTTGGTTTGAGCTCAAACTCTGTTTCATGCATATTTATTGGTGAAGAAATACTCCTGACGCAAAAATAAATTAAATATACTTGCTTATTTCAACCAGTTTCTCAAAGCCAATTTTAGCAGCTTTCACAGTATAGTATTCCAGTACTTCAAAGTGTGAATCCTTGTATTATCCACAGAGTTCTCCTAACAAATAATAGATTAGTCTCTTCAGACATGGAGGAGCATGAGAGAGACTCCGAATACCACTTTGCATACTTGATACCTGCTTTACAGTTCCATGTATTTTATTTGTGAGAGTGAAACAGGAATACAGTAAAAACAAAAAAATAAAATTGGGGGCAAAATCCTGCTGTAAGAACAAAGTCTTTTATGAAAAGTTGAAGCATAGATACAAAAAAAAAAGACCGAGATGAAAAAAAATTGTCCCAGATGAAAGAATAAGATATACAATTAAAAAAAATTCAAAAAAATCAGTTAAAAAGCGTTGAATCAAACTGTTTCCTGCAATGCTGGAGTTCCTTGATGTAGTGCGATTACTAAATATAGTATTTTACTAATCTCAGCAGGGAGTTGGCTAACTGCATGCCCGTCAGATGTTTTTAACGGTCACCCCCCATGGAACAAATCTAAGGAGTGCATGAAAAACACCCACATTTAAAAAAGCCCCCTTGCTAGATCATTAAGGAAAGATAAAGGCCTGTACATTCGGATGTGATATATAACACAATCATTGTGTCAAGAAAACATATGTTTGATTAGCGCGCCTCAGGTTCATTAATCGCTGTGTCTGCTTCACAGCAGTGGGCAAAGTTTCGACCGTTGCTACTGCACGGAGGGTAAAAACACTCGGTAGCTCATAGACTGACAGTTCAGCAGTAAATCTTGAGCTATTTCAACAGGCTCCTCTCTTACACAGTTTGAATAGCAGCTGTATCGTAGCCTTAAATCTTCATTAAAATACAGCCCTAGGGTTTAGACTAAGCAATAAGCCAACACTGTACCATAAATAGGGAACAACGAGCAGACTAAAGGCATTGTCACAGGGTACCGCGGCAGTATTTTACGTTCTTGACCATACTAAGGCAGATACTTGACATCTATAAAAACATGCAAAGTACAAATACCAGTGAAAAAAATTCCTTGATTCCATTCCCGAAAAGAAGACATAAAATATCTGCTGAATGCAAACAATTTTACCATCTGAGCCAAAGCAGCTTGCACGTCCCTTCTTTTCACGCGATTTAGCTACCCTCTCAATTCAGAGCTTCTGTTTCAGTGATGCAGGGGAGCTGGAAAGTCTGGCCATACATCATGCTCAGCCAAACAAGGGAGACCAAGCTTTGTCCTACCTCTGGATGTGATGTTTGTTTCTAATTTAGACAAAATCAGCTAATACTGCTGCTGTCGCAGCAGCATACAGTATAATCAGTAGAGTAAGCTGCTTACTGTTTACCTTCTGTCTGTTAAACGCTAACCCAGGTATTTATTTACAAAGACAGCCTTCCTGTGGAGCACGTGCAAAGCCAGCAACCATATTTTCAATGGCTGGCATTCAGGGGTGCAAAGAGACCTGTTTGTTTGACAGGGAAGCTGAAACCAGGAGATGGGACACGGCTTTCTATAAAAAATCGCATTTACGTTGAAGAGTACCTTGCTACGCTGTTCACTTCCTCTGTTCTAGAGCTAAGATATGCATTATTTTGTAGACATAGTAGAGAGTAGTTTAACTACAGTGATCTAAAACACTGAATACAATCTTCCCCCCAAAAAATAAGAAAAACATGATAAAAAAATAATAAATGAATTATTCAGAAATTAAAACACTGCAAAGCACTGCAAAATAATGTAAGTTATACCTGACATGGTTTCTGCACAAAAAACTTGTCTGCCTCTGATCTGTTCACCCATAATTACTCAGGTAAATGTTCAATTTTCAGGGAGAGGGGCTGAAAATAATTTTGTAATTCACAGTCAAAGAAAACATGAAAAACTGGCAACCCTAGGTGGGACGTGAGGCAGCTTGTGCTCTGCTAAGAAAGTACCCAGAGGACGAGGGTGGAATGGAGCATTTGTGGAGGAGCCTGTGTCTCAGCAAGCACCCTGAGCAGCTGACTAAAGGGAGAGAGGAGCTCAGCTAGTTTGGAGTGAGAAAATAGTTTGGGTTTAAAATCACTTTCTAGCAAAAGCACCAATGGAAATATGTTTTCATGTATACTCTTTTTCATTCTGAAGGTTGTCACTGAAGAGTGAAGCAAGCATTACGTATTCTCTGTTTACAGACTGGACGTGAGAGCCCCGAACGCTGCCCTGATGCAGAGGGAACAGGAGCCCTGTGAAACCACCAGTACAAAACCGGCTGCCTGAGCTAGCTGAGAAGGCTGATGCTGACACAGACGCTAGTTTTGTGCCCTAACGTAGATACAGGGCAGCACGCGGAAAGAACCACCCTTCTTTAATTCAAACAAGAAACCATTATTTCACTTCTGAAAATTATCATGCTTCATCATGCTGAGAATTCTGAATGAGACTGAAGGAGACGACAGCCGAAAACACCTCTGAGAGCCTTGGCTTCAACTCTCAGTAATTCATCCCTTTTCTCCTTCCCCTGTCCTTATTGCTTCTCTTTTTAAGTGTTTTCGCTTGAGAGCCGAGTTCCCTTCTTATAATTAAAGCTAAACCCCAGTCTGGTACGAATTCACTGTCGCACCTTCACATTTTTGCCAGCTGAAACTTGCAGTCTTTCACAGTTTTGGCTGTATTCCAAGCCAAGGTCCGTAGCTAAGTTATCGAGTCACGTTAGGATTTACTTAGAAAGATTTTGGCAGGGAACGCGGCCTGGTGCATTTAGTGCTGGCTGCAGTATTTTGAGAGACCCTGACAGCTTTTCAACTTTCTCATATGTAAACCCCCTAAATCCTAAAGCTGGTCATGAAAATGTAATTCACATTTTTCCATGGACCAAGTTATGTGCAGGGATATGTGGGAGGATTTGAATGGTTATCTGCAAGTTGGTGGGGAGAAAAGCTAACCTGTTACCAAGGTGACACCCACACCCCACCTGGAGACCCACGCTGAGCCGTTGGCCAGTTATCCTCCATTTACCTTCTTTCACTTTAGAAACTGAAACAAAAAAGCAGCAGCTGGCTGCTTCCAGAGGCAAGAAGAGCAAAACTTCAGCAGCACTTGAACACAGGGCTTTCATCCTTGTAAGAGGGAGACAAGTAACAATGGGCAGAACGGAAGAAAGCTAGTTTAGACAGATTTCTGGCCAGAAGCCAGGTAGTGGGAAACCTCATGTTAGAAAATCTACTGTCCCTTGTAGCTAGATTTGGATTTTTTTTCCTAATTCTGCATACTCTTAAATTAATTCAGAAACACTCTTCCTGCAGGAAATATTACCTCCTGCAGTACGCTCTGTGCATGAATACACTAGGTTTCTAAACCTGCATACCTTTCCTTATGGAAACTGATATGAGAATGATCATTATGGTTATTTCTTTGCAGAATGACTACCACTATTTTGACTTCTTTTGAGGTCAATACGATAATATGGACTAGATGGACTACAGTCCACAGAACCATTTCTGAAATAAACGGAAAGTAATGCAATCAGTTCTTGTAGATCCACTCTGGGTCACTGCCATCAACTGTGGTACTGTCTACCTTCCCTCTGGAGCCAGTTGATTAAAAAAACTCCATTAACCAGATTCCAGTGAAGTCCAGGTGCTTTGCTTTTTACATTAAGCTCTCTCTCGAGCACTATTGTTATCGGGTTGTTCTGTTTTATCTCTTCCTCTATTTCACATTCCCAACGTGTTTTCTTGCTTTTGGCTAGTCATGTACAAGTTAGGGTTTGGAGAGCCTGAAGCCCTTACCTACATAACACAGCCATTTGATGTCAAGTTGATTTTCACTGTAGCAAGACACCTGCAAGTTTCTGAGAGCCAGGTAAGGACTCTCCATTAATGGATAGCCTGGTGATGTGCAAATCGGAGATGCCACTAAAATTATCAATAAAATCCTGACTGACTTGCTGCCTTTCCTTGGAGGAAACCTCTTTCCCTGTAAATACAACAAAAAGAAGTTGGCTTAAATAAAGGGAGAGGTTTTGTGGCAAGTAATAACATGATAAAAGGGTGTAAGTTTTCTTGAGAGCACAATGGCTGAAAGTTCACACGGATAAAAGGAGCTCTCCTATTTCCTGACTTCTGCCCAGTGCCACACTATTGTAAAGATGCCAATGAAGCATAAAAAGTTGTACTGGTTTTGACTGGAATGGAGCTAATTTTCTACATAGAAGCTTGCACAATGCTATGTTTTGGTTTTGCGACCAGAACAGTGTGGATAACACACGTTTTAGCTGCAGCTGAGCAGTGCTCACACAGCATCAAGGCCTTTTCTGCTTCTCATACCATCCTGTCAGCGAGTGGCTTGGGGGCGCACAAGAAGTTGTGGGGGGACGCAGCCGGGACAGCTGACCCCAGCTGACCAAAGGGATAT